>LSQX01156622.1_pt1 | contig 77065 bp, 64 predicted proteins | sample 654561 | NCBI WGS metagenome assembly LSQX01 (sample SAMN04489861, study PRJNA283612) | anaerobic digester metagenome | isolation source: 4 biogas reactors fed with cattle manure at either 37C or 55C with and... | place: Denmark: Kongens Lyngby | collected 2014
GTCATGTACACCTAAGGCGTCGTCGGCAGCGTCAGATGTGTATAAGAGACACACTCTATCCAAGAAGCGCTTGCACCCTCTGCTGCCTTCGTCGGACCATGGGGTCGCCTTTTCGTAATCGCCGATAAACATGACGTAGGTTCGCAAGGCGTCGGCGCCCATTTCACGGATGATGTCGTCGGGGTTGACCACATTCCCTCTGGATTTGGACATTTTCTCCCCATCTTTTCCTAAGATCAGACCTTGAGCTGTCCGTTTTTCGTAGGGTTCTTTTGTGGGGACTTCTCCAATATCGTACAGGAATTGATACCAAAAGCGGGAGTACAATAAGTGTCGCGTAACGTGTTCCATACCGCCGTTGTACCANNGACCAGGGAACGCTTCTTTCAAAGTCACCGATAAACATTTCATAAAGCCTCAGGGTATCTGCACCATATTCTTCAACGATGTCGTCAGGATTGATCACGTTTCCCCTGGACTTGGACATCTTTTCATTATTCTCTCCCAGTATCATGCCGTGGGAGGTGCGCTTCTTGTAAGGCTCCGGTGTCGGGACTGCGCCGATATCATACAGGAACTTATGCCAGAAGCGGGAGTATAAAAGATGCAGGGTGGTATGTTCCATACCGCCGTTGTACCAATCGACCGGCATCCAAAATTTTAATTTTACCGGATCTGCAAAGGCTGCATCGTTGTGGTTGTCTAAATAGCGAATAAAATACCAGCTGGAGCCCGCCCATTGTGGCATGGTGTCGGTTTCTCTTTTGGCCGGCCCACCGCACTGGGGGCAAGTCGTCTCATACCACTCGGGTATGTTTGCCAAGGGAGATTGGCCGGTATCCGTCGGTTGGTAGCTGTCTACCTTGGGTAATTCCAGGGGTAGTTCTTCCTCCGGTACGGGAACCATACCGCAACTGGTGCAATGAACGATGGGTATGGGTTCGCCCCAATAGCGTTGGCGATTAAAGGCCCAGTCTTTCATTTTGTAGTTGATGGTTTTTTCGCCGATGCCCATTTCTTCTAATTTTTGTATGGTCAGGGCAATGGCTTCTTTGACTTGTAAGCCGTTCATAAAGCCGGAGTTAACCATGGTCCCGGATTCGGTATCGCAATAGGGTTCCTCTTGTACATCCACATCGGAGTGCACCACTTCGATGATGGGCAAGTTGTATTCTTTTGCAAATTCCCAGTCTCTGGTGTCGTGGGCAGGAACCGCCATAATAGCCCCGGTCCCGTACCCCATCATGACGTAGTCGGCAATAAATATCGGAATGATTTCTTCGCTTAAAGGATTCACAGCCTCGATCCCACTGAGGCGCACACCGGTTTTGTCCTTCGCCAATTGAACGCGCTCAAATTCGGTTTTATGCAGCGCTTGGTGCTGATAGGCTTCGACTTCCTCTCTATTTGTAATGTGCTCCGCCATTTCTTCCAGAATGGGGTGCTCCGGTGCAATAACCATAAAGGTCGCACCGTACAAGGTGTCGGGGCGGGTGGTAAAGACTCTTAGTTTTTTGCCGTCGGGTTCCGCACCTGTGGGTTGAATGGCAAAATCGACCTCTGCACCGATGGATTTGCCGATCCAATTTTCCTGTTCCAATCGGATTCTGGGCAAATAACTGACCTCGTCCAGGCCTTCTAAGAGTTTTTCCGCATACTCTCTGATCTTCAAGAACCAAACGTCCTTTTTCAATTGGATGACTTCGGAGTTGCAACGGTCGCAGCGACCTTCTCTAAAGTCTTCGTTGGCTAAAACCACCTTGCAATTGGTACAGAAATTGACAAAGGTACGGTCTCGATAAGCCAAGCCGTGTTTAAAAAGCTGTAAGAAAATCCACTGTGTCCATTTGTAATAGTGGGGGTCCGTCGTGTCGACAACACGATCCCAATCAAAGGAGTATCCGACGGCTTTTAATTGCTTGGTAAAGATACGTATATTGTCATCGGTGACATCTCTGGGGTGTCGACCGGTCTGAATGGCGTAATTTTCGGTAGGTAATCCAAAGGCATCGAAGCCGATGGGAAAGAGCACGTTGTGGTTTTCCAAGCGTCTTTTACGTGCAATCACTTCTAAGGAAGTGTATGCTCTTAAGTGACCGACATGTAGGCCGGAGCCGGATGGGTAAGGAAATTCTACTAAAAGATAAGAATTTTCCTTTTCCGCGTCTTCAGTGGTGCGAAAAGTTTTCTCCTGTTCCCAGTGGTTCTGCCACTTTTTTTCTATCTGGTTAAAATCGTATGGTTTCAAATGGTGCCTCCAAATCCAATAGGGATATTTATCAATTTTTTTCGTTTCTTAATGAAATTATTATAAAAATACTATCATATTATTATAGTATGCAGGGGGTACCCCGTCAAGTTAGGCCTTTTTTTATCAATCTTCTTCGCCTATGTGGTTTTCTTGGTTTTGCCGGTCTTTTTTAGTTTTAAATCTGCCTGAACAGCCAATGGTTTTTCGGTTTTATGATATAATATTTTCAAACATTCCAAGGAGGCGCCATGAGAAGGCCGCTACTAACCATCAATCTTCAGAAAATCAGTGCCAACACCCGCACTGTGATCGACCAATGTCGACAGAAAAATATAAGCTTAACGGCCATCACAAAATGCATTTCCGGTATGCCGGATATAGCAGAAGCCTTTGTGGCAAAGGGTGCGATGGCCATCGGCGACTCCCGAATTCAAAATTTTGCTCACTTTGAAAAGATTCATTGCGACAAATGGCTGATACGCATCCCTATGATTTCGGAAGCAGCGGACGTGGTTCGCTACACGACCCATTCCTTGAATTCGGAACTCGCTACGATGCAAGCTTTAAATGAAGCGGCCCATCGAGCAGACCGTATACACAAAGTGCTGCTCATGTGCGATGTCGGCGATTTACGGGAGGGTTATGTCGATATCGATGGTTTTTTATGGGATGCCGAAAAAGCCCACAACTTGTCCAACCTTCAAATAGCGGGTATTGCCACCAATTTGTGTTGTGTCAGCGGTGTTTTGCCCAGCCTTGAAACCTACGAGCGCCTTTATCAATTTGATCAAGCCTATACCCGAGCTTTTGGAAACGCAACCCACTATGTATCCGGTGGTGCCACCAGTTCCTACCCTATGTTTTTAGACGGCACACTGCCGGAGTTTGTCAACAATTTGAGAATCGGCGAACTGTTATTATTTGGAGAGGATACCTCCAACCACCGGGCCTATGAGGGCTTGTATCAAGACGCCTTTACCTTGGAGGGAGAAATTATGGAGTTAAAGGAGAAACCGTCCTTACCGGTTGGAGAAATTGGTTTGGATGCCTATGGCAATCGGCCGACCTTTATCGATCGCGGTATCCGCAAAAGAGCCATTTTGGCCTTTGGGCGTCAAGATGTCGGGGTTGAATACCTAGAACCCCTAGACAAAGATATAGAAGTGGTGGCAGCCAGCTCCGACCACACCGTCTTGGACGTAACGGATTGTACCACAGACTACCGTGTGGGCGATGTGATCCCATTTCGCGCCAATTACCAAGCGGTCCTCCACCTGACAACTTCCGCCTATGTGGAAAAAATAATTCTTTAAAATTTTTTTATTCTATCAAAGCGATAAGAAAGCGCTGGCGAATCCCCTCGAAAACCGAACCATAGAATATAAAACGAGACCCGTCAGGCGGTGCTTCTGAAAGTAACGAAACGAAACCGCATAGGGTTGACGTGTCTTGTGCATTGATCATCGATACCGTCAAACCTCTCATTTAATTGAGAAACAAAAAAACTCCGAAACTTATGTTTCGGAGTTTTGTGTTGTTACAGGCGTCCCTCTTGTTTTAAATAGGGTTTGATGAATTGCCCGGTATAGGATTTTTGACACTTGGCAACTTCTTCCGGGGTGCCGGTTACCACAACCGTACCGCCGCCGTCGCCGCCTTCCGGACCCAAGTCGATGATATGATCCGCCACTTTGATGACGTCCAGTTGATGCTCGATGATAACCACCGTGCTGCCCGTATCCACTAAGCGTTGTAAAACCGCTATGAGGCGGTCGATGTCCGCCATGTGGAGGCCGGTTGTCGGTTCATCTAAAATATAAAGGGTTTTGCCTGTATTTTGCTTGTTCAGCTCCGAGGCCAACTTAACCCGTTGGGCTTCCCCCCCTGAAAGTTGCGTCGAGGGTTGCCCCAGTTTGATGTAGCCTAAACCCACATCGTACAATGTTTGAAGTTTATCTTTAATACGCGGTATGTTCTTGAAAAACTCCAAGCTTTCTTCTACCGTCATGTTCAAGACATCGGCGACGTTTTTGTCCTTGTACTTGACCTCCAAGGTTTCCCGATTATAGCGGGATCCGCCGCACACTTCGCAGGGAACGTACACATCGGGTAGAAAATGCATTTCTATTTTTAAAATACCGTCACCGCTGCATTTTTCACAGCGACCACCCTTGACGTTAAAACTGAAACGACCTTTTTTGTAACCCCTTGCCTTAGCTTCCGGGGTTGCGGCAAACAGATCGCGAATCGTGTCGAAGACGCCGGTATAAGTAGCGGGATTGGAGCGCGGGGTTCTGCCAATGGGGCTTTGGTCGATGGCAATCACCTTGTCCAAATGGTTCAGTCCGCGGATCTCCTCTGCTTTGCCCACCTTTTTTTGTGCACGATTTAAAATGTTTTGCGCTCTTTTTAATAAAACTTGGTTAACCAAGGTGGATTTCCCCGAACCGGAAACACCGGTTACGCAGATAAAACTGCCCAGTGGAAAATCGACGTCGATTTTTTTAAGATTGTTTTCTTGAGCACCCACCACCGTCACCACATTGCCATTGCCCGGCCGCCTCGTTTCCGGGACATAAATTTTTCTGGCTCCACTGAGGTATTGCCCCGTTAAGGATTTGGGATTGGCCATAATATCCTCGGCTGTACCGGTGGCGACCACTTCGCCGCCGTGCACGCCGGGCCCGGGGCCGATGTCCACGATCCAATCGGATTCAAACATGGTCTCTTCGTCGTGTTCCACCACCAAAAGGGTGTTGCCCATATCCGTTAAATTGCGTAAAGCTTGCAACAGTTTTTTGTTGTCTCTGTGATGCAGCCCAATGCTCGGTTCATCCAAAACATAGAGAACCCCCACCAAGCCCGATCCAATTTGGGTCGCCAAGCGTATGCGTTGACTTTCCCCACCGGAAAGGGTGGCGGCATTTCTGGAAAGGGTTAAATATTCCAAGCCGACATTTTTTAAAAAATTTAATCGCGCGATGATTTCTACAAAAATAGAGTGTCCGATAGCGGTATCCGTCGATGATAAATCCAATTTCTCAAAAAATAAAATCAGATCTTTGATGGATTTCTCCGTCAACGCGATGATGTTGATGCCACCCACCGTCACCGCCAAAGAAGTGGGGTTCAGCCGTTTGCCCCCACAGGTTTTACATGGAATTTCCGCCATGTAGCGCTCGATGATGGTGCGCATAGCCGAAGATCTCGTCTCTACGAAACGGCGCTCCATGTTATGCACCAACCCTTCAAAACGACTGGTATAGGTACCTGTAAATTTGCCGGTATCCTGCTCTACGACCATTTCATCATCGGAGCCGTAAAGGAGCTCTTGGATAAAGGCCTCCGGTGCTTCTTCTAGGGGTTTGTCCATGGAAAAGCCATGTTTTTTGACCAGTTTTTTAATCAATACCGTTAAGGTGCGGTTGCTGTTTTTTAAACCGAAATGTTTGATTGCCCCTTGATTGATGGATAGACTTTTATCCGGCAACAACAGGTCCGGGTCTATTTCTTTATGAAAACCCAAACCGTTACATGCCGGGCACATGCCAAAGGGGTTGTTGAAGGAAAAGCTTCGCGGTTCCAAAGCACCCATGGAAATATTGCAATCCGGACAGCTGAGATGTTCGCTGAAGAGTTGGCGCTCTCCGCCGATCACATCGCAAATTGCCAAACCGTTGGCTAAGCCCAAGGTTGTTTCCAAGGAGTCGGTTAAACGTTTTTCAATCCCTTCTCGCATTTTTAATCGATCCACCACCACTTCGATGGTGTGTTTGATGTTTTTATTGAGTTCGATGTCTTCCGAGGTTTCTCTTTCCTCGCCATCCACCAGCAGGCGAACATAACCTTCCTTTTTCAGTTTTTCTAAAAGATTTTTATGCTGTCCCTTGGCACCCCGTACCACCGGAGCGACGAGTTGGAAACGTGCACCTTCCGGCAACGTTTTAATTTGATCCACCATTTGGTCCACACTTTGGGAGGAAATCGGTTTGCCGCACTTGGGACAATGGGGTTTGCCGATGCGCGCGTACATCAATCTAAAATAGTCATAAATTTCCGTTACGGTTCCTACTGTGGATCTGGGGTTGCGATTGGTGGTTTTCTGATCGATGGAAATAGATGGGGATAATCCGTCTATCCTCTCGACATCCGGCTTTTGGGTTTGCCCTAAAAATTGTCTGGCATAAGCCGAGAGAGATTCCACATAACGCCGCTGCCCTTCCGCATAAATGGTATCGAAGGCTAGGGAGCTTTTCCCCGAACCACTTAACCCCGTCATCACAACCATGCGATCCCGGGGTATTTTGATGTCTATATTCTTTAAATTATGTTCTTTCGCACCGTATATATCGATGGTTTTCATAATTCTCCTTTTAATTCTTTGATTTTGTCACGTAGTTCCGCTGCACGTTCAAAAGCTAAGTTTTCTGCAGCGACTTTCATTTCTGCTTCTAATTCTTCTATCAATGCCTCGGCATTGTAGTTTTCTTCGACGACAATATATTCCGCCGTATCCTCGGCTACTTTGGTCGCCTCAATGATATCGTGGACTTCTTTTTGCACACTCTGAGGTGTAATGCCGTGCTCTTCGTTGTAAGCCATCTGAATCTTGCGGCGTCTGTTGGTTTCTTCGATGGCCCGAGACATGGAGCCGGTTACCCGATCGGCATACATGACCACACGTCCGTCGACGTTACGTGCCGCACGCCCAATGGTTTGCACCAAGGAGGTTTCCGAACGGAGATAGCCTTCCTTATCCGCATCTAAGATCGCCACCAAAGCCACTTCCGGAAGGTCTAAACCCTCCCGCAACAAGTTGATACCCACTAAAATATCGAAAGTGCCCAGGCGCAAATCCCTCAAAATTTTCATCCGCTCAATGGTGTCGATATCCGAGTGCAGGTAGTTGACGCGAAAGTCCATTTCTTTGAGGTATTGGGTTAAATCCTCCGCCATTTTTTTCGTAAGCGTGGTGATGAGCACCCGATGGTTTTGCTCTAGGGTTTTGTTGATTTCGCCGATCAAGTCGTCTATTTGTCCGGTAATCGGACGCACAAAAATTTCAGGATCCACCAACCCCGTCGGTCGAATGATTTGCTCTACGATTTGTTGGCTGTGTTCCCTTTCATACTCCCTCGGTGTGGCAGTGGTAAAGACCATCTGGTTGATTTTGCTTTCAAACTCCTGAAAATTTAAAGGACGGTTGTCGTAGGCCGAGGGGAGGCGAAAACCGTAATCGATGAGATTTTTTTTTCGAGCTCTGTCGCCGGCACTCATACCACCGATTTGGGGTATGGACACGTGGGATTCGTCGATGATGATTAAAAAGTCCTCGGGAAAATAATCGATTAAGGTAAAGGGCGGCGACCCCGCCGGAACATCGTTGATGTAACGAGTGTAGTTTTCGATACCGTTGCAATAACCCATTTCCTGGAGCATTTCGATATCGTAATTGGTGCGTTGCAAAAGCCTTTGAGCCTCCACCAATTGGTTGTGCTCTTGGTAATAAGCGTATCGCTCCGCCAGCTCCTCGCGAATACCGGCTATTGCATGTTCCAGTTTATCCGGTGTGGTGGTGTAGTGGGACGCCGGAAAAATAGACACGTGGTTGAGTTCTCCGGTAATCTCTCCCGTCAGGGTATCGATCTCTGAGATACGATCGATCTCATCTCCGAAGAATTCCAAACGCAATGCCTTTCCTGAAGAGGCGGCGGGAAAGATTTCCAAAATATCCCCCCGAACTCGGAAGTTGTTCCTTTCAAAGGCTATGTCGTTGCGGCTATATTGTATATCCACCAATTTTCGAATCACTTGGTCTCTGTCCCGCTCCATACCCGGACGCAAGGATAGTACCAAGTTTTCGTAATCCACGGGACTACCCAAACCGTAAATACAGGAAACCGAAGCCACCACCACTACGTCTCGACGTTCGAAAAGCGCCGCTGTTGCAGAGTGGCGCAATTTGTCGATCTCGTCGTTGATGGAAGCATCCTTTTCTATATATAAATCCGCACCGGGCACATAGGCCTCGGGCTGGTAGTAATCGTAGTATGAGACAAAATACTCCACGGCATTGTTTGGAAAAAAACTTCTAAACTCGTTTGCCAATTGTGCCGCCAAGGTTTTGTTGTGGGCAATAACTAAAGTCGGTTTTTGAACTTTTTCAATGAGTTTTGCCATGGTGTAGGTTTTCCCCGAACCGGTAACACCCAATAAGGTTTGAAATTTCATCCCTTTTTGGATGCCTTCCGCCAATGAGAGTATCGCTTTGCCTTGATCTCCACGGGGAACATAATCGGATATGACTTCAAAAGATTTGGTCGTCATCGGCACCACTCCTCTCGTTTCGTTTTTTAATTGATCAATTGCCTAATAATTCCAATGCTTTTTCCAATTGCGTGTCATTTTCTTCAGGGATTGTCAAATGGTTTTTTAAATCTTCCGGTAGTTCAACTACAACATCGGGCTCAATCCCTTTTTTGTCGATATTCCGACCGTCGGGTGTAAAATATTGTGCCACCGTCACCTTATAGCCGCTTTGATCCCTTAAGGGAAAGACATCTTGGATAACGCCTTTGCCGAAGGTTTTGGTTCCGACGACAACCCCACGATCGTAGTCTTGCACAGCACCGGCTAAAATCTCCGATGCGGAGGCCGTGTTTTCATTGACTAAAACCGTCATGGGCCCGTCCCATAGGTTGCCCTCTTTGCTATGATAATCCGTTCTGTTGCCGGCTTTATCTTCGGTATAAACAGCGATGCCTTCGCCGATAAACATATCGATTATCTCTACACATACATCCAAGATACCGCCACCGTTGTTTCTGAGATCCAAGACCAGAGCTGTCATTCCTTTGGCTTTCAAATCTTCCAAGGCTGATTTTAATTCCTCAGTCGATTTCTCGTTGAATTGATTTAATTCGATATAACCGACATCACCGATCATTTTTGGGTGGACGGTTTTGCTCACAATGGCTTCTCTGACAAGATCAAAGCTTAAGGTTTCCCCTTCTCGCAACACTTCTAAGGTGACGGCGCTACCACTTTTGCCGCGCATTTTATCCACAGCGCTTTGCAATCCTTTATTGGTCACTTCCTCGCCGTCTACTTTGACGATGATGTCTCTGCTTAAAATACCGGCTTCCGCAGCAGGGCTGCCTTTAATGGGCACGATGACTTCTATTTGCCCGGATTCATTTTCCGTCACCACAATGCCGACACCTTCAAATTCGCCGGCGGTCGAGTCCATCAAGCTTTGAAAGTCGTCTTGGTTTAAATACTCCGTATACGGATCTCCTGTTGCAGCAAAAAGCCCTTTTAAGGCACCTTCCATCAAAGTGGTCGTATCCAAATCTTGATAGTAGGTGCGTTTGAGCTGTCTCTCCAACAGGGTTAATTTTTTAATGCCCTGAACCATTTCCTGATTGCTAACGGTAACCGTTACGTGATTGGGCAAATTGATCAGGCCTGTACCTGTCAGTAAAAAGGTACATAAATTGGTGATGATGAGTATGATGGCCAGGGCTTTAAACGAAAAGCCTTTTTTGGTTTGTTGATTGTCCAAAGGGACCTCCTAATTGCTGTGATGATGGCAGTGTTTATTCTGTGAGCAAGCACCCATAGGGTTTCTTGCACGGGCTTTGCATGGCTTATACCTGCGTTGGCTTTACACATATGTATTGCCAAACGGTTAGTACTACGTTGATATAATAACTTGCATGGCTTTAGCGCCATGCTCACTTTGGCGCTGCCACTCATTCCTAGAACTCAGTCTGCAGGCGTAGTACACTTCCAACACTGCAGCCAATCGTTCTAAGTTAACTTTTGCATGGCTTTAGCGCCATGCCACTTTGGCGCTGCCACTCATTCCTAGAACTCAGTCTATAGGCGTAGTACAATTCCAATACTGCAGCCAATCGTTCTAAGTTTACTTTTGCATGGCTTTAGCGCCATGCCACTTTGGCGTTGCCTTTCATTCGCTTCGTTTCACTTCGCTCATTTCCGGCACCGCCAAATAAACCCCTTCGCATCGGCCCCCTTTTGTGAGCAAGCTCCCAATGGGTGCCTTGCTTGGGCTTTGCATGGCTTGTTTTGCGCTCAAAATAAAGAAAGAGGATTTCTCCTCTTTCGTTGAAATGCTTATATTAGTTTAATGATTTTATCTGATAAATAGCTTAAGCCTTTCGGTGTTCTATAGACCGGTCGGTTCAATACTTAGTAAGGTAAGTAATTCATCGGGTTTTGCCACCCGCCGTTAATCAACATACCAAAGTGTAAGTGAGGACCACTGGATATTCCAGTCGATCCCACATAACCGACGGTTTGCCCTGCTGAGACTCTTTCCCCGGCAGATACGGCATAACCGTTTAAGTGTCCATAATACCCGGAGACTCCGCCACCAAAATCAACAATGACTAAATTTCCATATCCGCCTGTGTAAGCGGCTTCTGTTACAACACCATCGGCAATTGCGACACAAGGTGTTCCCGTAGAGGCGCCAATATCGATACCGTTATGGTATGAACTGCCACCAAAGTGGGACACATCCGAACGCGGACCAAAGGGCGAAGTGATGTAGTAAACACCTGGTACAGGCCACAGATAACCTGTGGGCGACGTTTCTGAAGGAAGTTCGACCTCCGGATGTGGATCCGGTTCGCCTTGTTGGGCTGCAGCTTGTTTTTCCTGACGGATTCTTTCTAGCTCTGCCTGTTGCTCAGCTACAATTTGTTGTACCTTGGCGTCGGCTTCGGCTTCGGCTGCATCCTTTTCTTCGATTTCCGCCATAAACGTATCTATTTCCTGCTGATTTGCAGCACGGACGGCTTCTTGCTCAGTTTTTTTAGCTTCCTGCTCATCCTTTGCTTCCACTTGTTTCTCTTTGGATTCTTCGATTTCCGCTAGAGCTTCTTCGATTTCGTCTTTCTTGACTTCGATCTCGTTTCTTTTATCTTCAATATTTCTGACCGATTTTTTATCAGCCTTCATGATTGCAGCCATTTTATCGGCCCTTGAGATAAAATCCGAGAAATCTTCGGAAGAAAAGAGTAGTTCGAGATAACCGTCGTTGCCGTACATATACATGACCCGAACGCGACTGTTCAGATCCTCTTCCATTTCTTCCAGCTCTTGTTGTGCCTTTACCAATTCTTGCTTGACTTCTTCAATGTCTTGATTTTTTTCCTCGATTTTAACATCGAGTTCCTCAATTACGGTGTTTATGCCAGCGATAGCGTCATCCAGTCTTTGCATTTCACTGATGACTTCATCGATGGAAGCCTTCTTTCTATCCACTTGGGACTGGAGGGCTGCCTTTTCTTCTGCTATGTTTTTCTTGTCCTGTTTTGCTCTTTCTAATTCGTCGTTACTCGCTAATGCTTTTGGTGTGATAAGTGTTGCTAATAATAAGACGGACAACAAAAACGATCCTAACCGTTTAAAATTCATGTTTGCAATATCCTCCTAGACATCTAAAAACTTTTTCATTGCAAAACGACTCCCGATGGCTCCAAGAGCCATGCCGTAGATGATAAAAAAGACTATGATTTGCTTGAAAACAGATTCCGGCGACGCCAACAAACTCTGAATGGGTATGACGACGTTGCCTTTGATCATGCCGAAAAAATAATAATACCCCAGTCTTAGCAATAACAATGCGGAGATCGCCGCAATTAATCCTAAGACCATCCCTTCAAAGACAAAGGGCGTTCTTATATATCTATCTGTTGCTCCTACATACTTCATGATGCCTATCTCTTTTCGACGCGCGTAAATAGTCAATTTTATCGTGTTGTATATCAATACGAAGGATATGATAGTAAGCACAGTAAGAACCAAAATACTTAAAATATTAACAAAATAATTAAATCTTAACAAGGAATCCACGTAATTGTCGCCGTACCGAATGTATTCGACACCGTTGCCGGAGTGGCTTTCGACATAAGCTTTCACTTCTTCCAAGTTTTCCGGTTTATCGACCTTAATGATAAAGGAAACCGGCAAGGGATTTTTTTCTCCCGTTAAATCCGTGGTCAAAATGGCGTAGTTCTCCAACTCATCGGAAAACTTTTCCTTTGCATCCAAAACATCTTCAAAGGTCACTTCGACGATGTTCGGGTTATCCATTAACGCTTTTTCAAGATTTGTTTTTTCTAATTCCGTATAGTCTTCGCTCAAAAATATCTGCATTCCGAGACGACTTTCCACATTAGCGGTCAGTGATTGGATGTTCAAGGTGAAAACCACAAAGATGCCTAATATCATCAATGCCGCGGTAATGGACAAGACAGAAATAACGCTCATCAAACGGTTTCTGGAAATACTTTGCAATGCTTCTCGCAGAATACTTCGCAGAGTGGAACCTTTATTAAAAGAAGCCATGGTCGTACCTGCCCTTAGACTCGTCGCTGATGACCACGCCCTGTTCCAAGGTAACAACTCTTTTTTCCATGCGATCCACCATAGATTGGTTGTGGGTTACCACGACCATTGTCGTGCCAAAGTTATTGATTCTCGTCAGCAAATTCATAATATCTTCGGATGTATCCGGGTCTAGGTTACCCGTAGGCTCATCGCATATTAAAATTTGCGGATTGTTGATGATGGCTCTGGCAATGACCACCCTTTGTTGTTCTCCACCTGAGAGCTCGCTGGGATAATGGTTCATTCGATGGGCTAAGCCAACCATCTCCAATGCGTTGGGCACCTTTTTTTTGATTTTACTCTGTGGGCGTCCAATAATCTCCATGGCGTAAGCCACGTTTTCATAAACACTTTTGTTTTCTAATAATCTAAAATCTTGAAAGACGACACCTATTTTTCGTCTCAAGTATGGTATTTCTTTTTTAGTGAGGCGTGATATATCGTATCCGTTTATTTTAACGGTACCACTGGTCACATCGATTTCTCGCAACAACAGTTTAATGAAGGTCGATTTACCCGCACCGCTTCGCCCTACCAAGAAGACAAATTCTCCTTTATCGATACCGAGGGTTACATGCTGGAGCGCGTGTTTTGCATTTTTCTCGTAAGTCTTTGTCACATCTATAAATTCAATCATGGTTTACCCTCAATCCGCATTCCGTTTTATTGTCATCCTTTTATCCAGAAAGATCTACAACATTTTTGGCTAAAATACAATGCTCTCGATCATTTCTTACAAATTAATTAAGATACTGTTAATTGTAACTTTTCTTGACAATCTTTTCAAGTCAACTTCGCGATAATTTAAGGCAATTCGCAACTTTTTTAACTTATTTTACGCTTTCTTGCTACTTGATGAAGAACACCTTCAATATTTGTCTATAAAAAGCGAGACACCCTTGCAAAATTTGCAAGGGTGCTCGCAGAGAGATCGCACGATTGCGCTAACCTTCGTGTTGAATTTTTGCTGGATGGTTGTCCAACACCTGTTCTCTCAATTCGTTTTTATTTCAAGGCTTCTTTTAACAGCTCTACTTTATCCAATCTTTCCCAGGTCAAATCCAAATCATCCCGTCCAAAATGTCCATAGGAGGCTACTTGTTTGTAGATCGGTTTTCTTAAATCCAAATCTCGGATAATGGCTGCCGGACGCAAATCGAAATGCTGTTCGATCAGATCTTTGATCTCTTCGTCTTTTAGTTTTCCGGTACCGAAGGTGTTGACATAAACGGATACCGGATGGGCAACGCCAATGGCATAAGCCAATTGAACTTCGCAACGATCGGCCAAGCCCGCTGCAACGATGTTTTTGGCTACATAGCGAGCGGCATAAGCGGCGGAGCGGTCGACCTTTGTCGGGTCTTTTCCTGAAAAAGCACCGCCACCATGGCGTCCGTAACCACCATAGGTATCCACAATGATTTTACGCCCGGTTACGCCTGCATCCCCTTGGGGACCACCGACAACAAACCGGCCGGTGGGGTTGATTAAAAACTTGGTGTTTTCGTCCATCAGTTCCGCCGGAATAACCGGTTTGATCACTTTTTCAATCATATCTTCGCGGATGGTTTCTAAAGTTACTTCTGGGCTGTGTTGCGTGGAGATAACCACTGTATCTACCCGTTTGGGAACATCATCGACGTATTCTACGGTAACTTGGGCTTTGCCGTCAGGTCTCATATAAGTGACTTCTTCGGCTTTGCGCACATCCGCCATTTTTTTCGTTAATTTGTGAGCTAAAGAGATAGCCATGGGCATGTAGGTTTCCGTTTCATTACAAGCGTAACCGAACATCATCCCTTGGTCTCCGGCTCCGGTGGCGTACTCGTCGTTTTCTTTTCCTTCTTTCGCTTCTAAGGATTGATCGACACCCATGGCGATATCCGGTGATTGTTCATCGATGGACACCAAAACCGCACAGGTTTCACAATCAAAGCCGTACTTGGCGCGATTGAAGCCGATATCCCCGACGATTTTCCGAACGATGGTGGGGATATCTACATAACATTCCGTGGTGATTTCGCCGGCCACCAACACCATTCCTGTGGATACAGAAGTTTCACAAGCCACTCTGCCCATCGGGTCTTGTTCCAGTATGGCATCCAAGATCCCGTCGGATATTTGATCGCATATTTTGTCCGGATGACCTTCCGTCACAGATTCCGAGGTAAACAAATAATTCATTCGACTCTCCTTATTGGTCAATAAAATAAAAACAGCCTCATGTCACCATGAGGCTTAAAGTCCAAAAACCCCATCATCGCAGTTCACTGCAGGTATTGGCACCTTTGCTCATGCTGGTTGCCGGGTTTCATCGGGCCTGTCCCTCCACCTCTCTGGATAGGTTCTATTTAATAATTGCGTATTAGTATAACGCTTTTTTTCGTCACTGTCAAGAAGAGCTTAACTCATAAAAGCTTCGATCTCCTCTATTTCTTTTACGATGTTTTTGCTCAAGTTAACGGGACCTTCTTCGGTGATTAAGATATCGTCCTCTATGCGGATACCAATGCCGTGTTCTTGAATGTAGATGCCGGGTTCGCAGGTTAATACCATGCCGGGGGTTAAGGTGTAATCTCGCTTATCCTTCGTGTCATGAACATCTAAGCCTAAGGAGTGTCCGATACCGTGGTAATAACAGTCCTCGATGTCGTGATCCTTCGGGATCAACCCTGCGCTGAAACATTTTTCTGAAAATAATTCTCTGGTTTTATTTTGCAATTCTTTCATCTCTGCACCCGGCTGGTAGGACTGGATCATTTCTTTTTGAACTTCCAAGACGACCTCATAGGCTGTTTTACGAACACCGGTATAGCGACCATCTACCGGATAGGTTCGAGAGATGTCAGCACAATAACCATCGTAGCGTGCACCTAAATCCAACAACAGCAAGGTGTTTTCGGCCATGGTTGCGTTGTTTTGAATGTAATGCAACACCGTTGCATGCTTGCCGGAGACGGCAATGGTTGGAAAGGCTAAGCCTTCGGCCCCGGCCAAGCGCACGCTGTATTCAAACAATGCAGCCATTTCAAATTCCTTTTTATCCGGTTTTAAGTTTTTAAGCAGCGTTTCCAAGGCAACTTGGGTGATATCGATTGCTTGTTGAAGCGCATCGATTTCTTCTTTTTGTTTGTACAAGCGCATGTCTGCAATCAACGGACCCACATCTTTTGCGCTTTTGTTTCTTAAATGATCCGCACTTTCTTCCTCCAAGGCAAGGCTTTGGTGTTTCGGTGGGGTCCGATCAAAGTAATATATCTCAATGTTTTCCAAGCTACAAAGATCTTCTGTGAACTCCGGTAAATACGCCACCTCTTGGATAGCGGATACAGCCGAGGCTTCTTCGGGTTCCATCTTAGCCCCGACCCATTTAACGGTTAAGGGGTCGTTCTCTTCCAGATATAATTTTTCCGAGACTTTACCCTCCTGATCTTTGACCATTAAGAGTATCATTTCAGATTCTGTCAAACCGGTCAAATAATAAAAGTTATTGTCGTAGAAAAATGGATAGACAGCATCTAAGGATTGGGAGATTTCTCGACCGGAGTATAAGATCACGGCACATCCCTTCTCCAATTTTTCTGCTAAATTTTGACGATTATTCTTATAAAAACTAGGTGATAAACTCATGGTTTCCTCAATATTCTTTCTGTATCGATTCAATACTTTTTTCTGTTAGTTGATTATAAAATATGTTTTTCCAACAACCAGGCAACTCCATCCTCATTGTTGGTTTTAATACCGACGGCATCGCTCACCGCTTTGACCGAAGGCAAAGCGTTTTTGACACTTAAACCTAAGCCTGCATCTCGAACCATGCCGATGTCGTTTTCGCTGTCGCCGATACAACAGATTTCCTTCTTTTCGATGCCGAGTTTTTTTGCCAGTGCGCACACAGCCTTAAATTTACACAAATCATCGGCGGTAATTTCCATCAATTGCTTGGTCGACATGAAAACGGACATGCCCGGCCTTTTCAAAGACATCAATTTGTTATAGACCGCCTCGTTTTCTCGCAAGAAAATGAGTTTTAAAACTTTGTTCGGAACATCGCTTAAGTCGTCAATGTAATGAACGTAGGGTCTCCGAACACCTTCTACTTTGCCATAAATTGCACTCAAGGGTTGATCCTTCTGATCATAGTAAATATTTTCATAAGTGGCTACCATACAGGGGAGTCCCATAGCCCGCACTTCCGATAACAGCTCCAAATAAAAGGACTTTTCCATGATACCGAAGGTGTTGTGTATTTTGTCTTCATTAAATAATGTGCCGCCACCATCGCCAATGTGCAGCTCCTTCTCTAAGTTTAAATCTATTCTCTTAATTAAAGCCAATTGTGATTCGTTGAATCGCCCACTGGCGGTTACGAAATGTATGCCTTTATCTAAACAAGCTTGAATGGCCTTGCGGTTGCCCTCTGTAACATACTTGTCGTCGGTAAGAAGGGTATCGTCCAAGTCCGTTGCAATCAGTTTAATCATGTCATCCTCCTATGGCCATCAATCCGAAATAACACAATAAAGAAACGACAACCCCGGCGATCGCTGCTCCGAGTATCGCCGAAAAAATGCCGTGCTTAAAATCCATATCCATCAAGGATGCTGCCAAGCACCCGGTCCAAACGCCGGTGCCGGGTAAAGGAATGGCAATAAAAATCGTCAAGCCCCAAATTTCGTATTTGGCGATGTCTTTAGATTTGCGCATTCCCCTGTCGTGGAGCCAATTGGCAAAGGGGCCAAATAATGTTGTGCCCCGCATCCAGTCGAGAATTGCAGGCATCAACCAAAGAATGAAGGGGGCCGGTAAAACACTGCCAACCCATGCCAAAAGAAAGGTTTTGATGTACGGCAAGCGGTGTATGAAAATACCCCAAGGTATGGCACCCCGCAATTCCACAACGGGTATGGCCGATATAACAAAGACTTGCAGATCCGGTGGTAAAAAACTAAAAAATGAGATGATTGTCTGACTCATTAATTCTCCTTTTTAATTTATCGTTTTAATGGTAAAATAGAATTTAAGTGGAAAACACAGTTAAAACCGACGTTTTCAACTCTAACTATTTGAAATCTATAGGTTATTGTAACGATTCTAAAACGCAATTACAAGTTCAAACCTGCTCATCAAATCAAACTAAAGGAACGCCCTATGAAAAAAATATTAAGCATCATGCGCAAAGGGATTGAAACTTTTTCTATGATACAACCCGGCGATAGAATTGCCGTGGGCGTTTCCGGAGGGAAAGATTCCGTTGCTTTATTGTCTGCACTTTCCCGGTACAGGCTGTTTTCGCCCCACCCTTTTGAACTTGAAGCGATCACCTTGGATATGGGCTTTAAAGGGATGGATTTTTCACCGATTCAAAAATTTTGTGCGCAGCTGGATATCCCCTACACGATTCAAAAAACAAAGATCGGTCCAATTGTATTTGAAACGCGACACGAGAAAAACCCCTGTGCCTTTTGTGCCAGGATGAAACGCGGCGCTCTTCACAATTTGGCGTTATCCAGAAACTGCAAAAAAATTGCCTTTGGTCACCATGCCGACGATGTCATCGAGACTTTTTTAATGAGCCTCTTTTATGAGGGGCGCATCAATACTTTTTTACCGGTGACGTACTTGGATCGTAAAGACATCACGCTGATTCGACCCTTTGTCTATTTGAAAGAGATGGAGATCCTGAACAGCAAAGCAGTCCAACAATTGCCCATTGTCGCCAACACCTGTCCCATAGACGGCGCGACCAAACGAGAAGAGATCAAACAATTGATTCAAACATTAAAACATAGGATGCCTGATTTAGATGATAAAATCATGACTGCTATCCAGAATAAAAAGCAATTTAGATTATGGTTTTAAAGGAGTACACATGAACGAAAAAATATTAGTCGTAGATGATGAAGCCTCCATTGTCGAACTGATTAAAATGGAACTAGAATTTGAAGGCTACCTCGTGGAAACCGCCTACGATGGCGAAGAAGCAATTGCAAAAGCGAGGAGTTATCATCCGGATTTAATGGTATTGGATATCATGTTACCGAAAAAAAATGGCTACGATGTCTGCAAAGAAATTATGCCTGAACTCAATATTCCCATTATTTTTTTGACGGCTAAAACCGACATCGTCAACAAGGTTTTAGGATTGGAATTGGGCGCCGACGATTATTTAACCAAGCCCTTTGATAACCGCGAGCTCTTGGCCCGTATTAAAGCTCTCCTGCGCCGTGTCAAAAAAGGAGACGAGCCTAAAATTCAAATCCCCAAAATCATCACCAACGGCGACCTGGTTTTAAGCCCCGATGAACGTTCCTTAAAAGTAAAAGACGAAAATGTACACCTGACACCAAAGGAGTTCGACTTGCTCTTGCTCTTAATGAGCCATCCGGACAAGGTCTTTTCCAGAGATGTACTGTTAGAAAAAATTTGGGGCTACGATTACTACGGCGACACCCGAACGGTGGATATGCACATTCAAAGAATACGAAGAAAAATTGATTCGCAACCCAATAAATATATCCAAACGGTTTTTGGCATCGGCTACAAGATGAGGAAAATTTAATGCAATTAAATTATCGAGCCCGGATGATTTTGTATAACATGACCCTATATATAGGGTCATTTATATTCATCTACTTTCTGGTTTTACAAGGTTTTTGGTACATCAGCATCGATAACAAAATCTCCGAAACCCAAGAGACGGTTCAAGATGCACAATTGGCGGTGGTGGAAACACTCAAGCTCTACGACAAACCCATAGACAGTGCAAAGGACGATTTTAATCAAAACCATCGCCTTTATTCCAGCAGACTCAGTCGCTTTATCGGACATCGCTTTCTTTTATATAATGCTGAGGGGCATTTTCTTCTGGATTCCTACGACAGTGTGGATCGGCCTTACATCAGCGACGAGCTGACGATGGCCATGGACAGCCAAAGTCAAGTCATGACCGTCAACAAGCACAACACAAAAACGCAAATCTTTTATGTTTCCCCTTTAAAAATTGATACGTCCACGATTGGGTACATCGTTACAATCGAATCTTTAAGTACTACGGACACGCTGCTCAAGAGTTTTACACTCCTCTATGTGTTTGGGGGCATCCTCGGTTTTATTGCACTGATCGTGGTCATTTTAAATTTTACCAATCATTTTATATCGCCCTTAAAGGAATTGACGGAACTCTCCGGCAAAATTGCCGATGGCCACTACGATGCTACGATTCAATATTTTAAAAATGACGAAATTGGCGATTTAACTCAAGTCTACAACAACATGACTGAAAATATTAACATGACCATACGTCAGCTGGATTCAGAGAGAAAACGTTTGGCAAGTCTTTTAGCTGCCTTGGACGACGGTGTTTTAGGTTTAGATAAAGACGGACGCGTTATCTCTTACAACTCCTATATCCGAACTTATTTTAATGTCAACAACCCGAAGAGTATCTACGACTTTCAATATCAGTCCTTCTTGCGAGACATTTATGACAAATTGCGCTCCGGTGTGCCCCATGTCATCGAAGAGATCGAGGTAGACAACAAGCAATTGCTCATCATCGGCAGCCCGACTTCGGGTAACGATTTAGAGGTCAATTATTTGATTCTAATCAGAAATATTACGGCCCATAAACATTTGGAAAAGGAACAGAAAAAGTTCATCTCTTCGGTTTCCCATGAATTGCGCACGCCTTTAACCACCATCATTGGTTATACAGACATGTTGCTCCGTCGCAATATCGAAGACAAAGCGATCCTCTCCAAATCCCTGCATTCCATTAACAAAGAAGGACATCGTTTGTTACGTTTGGTAGACGATCTGATCAACATTCATCAATACGACCTACCGGAATTCGATATCAATAAAACGAATGTCGATATTTATCAATTGTTGGAAACGGTGGTGGGCCATATGCGCGTCAAATCCTCTGCCAAGGAAATCAATATCCTTTTAAATGGAGACCCCAATATGCCCATGGTCTTCGGAGATTATGATCGCCTGCAGCAACTTTTTACCAACATCATCCACAACAGCATTAAATACTCGGACCGAGGAGATGTCATCAATGTTTTTGCGGCACTGAACCCTGAAAATCAAAACTATGTGACCGTTTCCGTTCGAGACTACGGCATCGGTATTTCCGACAACGAGAAATCCAAGATTTTCGATGCATTTTATCGGGTCGAAGAAGATCGAGCGCGCTCCGAAGGCGAAGGTGGTGCCGGTATCGGTCTCAACTTGGTCAAAGAAATTATCGATAAACACAACGGCTATATCCAAGTGGATAGCCATGAAGGCGAAGGAACCAATATGATTGTCAACCTGCCCATTATCTATTTGGAAGATGAAGAGGTCAACAATGAATCCAATTAAAACCAAATTAATCTGTTTGCTGATCCTTTTAACACTTCTATTATCCGGCTGCAGCTCAATCCTTTTTCTAAAGGATCGGCCCATGCCCATGAGGGATGAAAATCCAAACCAGACGGCAGAAATTTTAGAGTACCAATACCTGACAGCCGGCGTTGTGCAAGGTTATGATCCGCAAAGACAAACACTGCTTTTGATAGATCGTTCCTCTGCAGCACCGGCATCCAACGCCATCAATATTTTTGATCAAAGCGCTGAAAACAAATTGAGCAATCTGATCCTCTCGGACAAAATTCATCATATGGTTCGCTTTGATGAAAACAAGGAGGGCATCTATTATCTGCAACAAGAAAGCGCACCTACCGGTAACATCGACACCGGCATCGGCAATCAACAATTAATGTGGACATCTCTTGATAAAAGTATCACCGAGACCATTTCACATCCGGACTATTCTGTCACTTCACCATTTTGTTTTGTTCATGACGACAGCGTACTCTATGCCAACAGTAAAAATGAAATCATCGTTACGGATCACAATCAGCACAGAAAGGTTTATAAAAACGTTGAAAACCATCAAATTAGTGAACTCGCCTACGACCCTGAGTTAAATAAGATGATTTACATTGGACAAACCCCAAAAGATGAGAAAAAAAGACTCTACATGGTCGATATGTCGGAAGAAAATTTAAAACCCACTTTACTGGATTCCAATGTAGCTTATTTCGATTACAATCGACATACCGGCACCTTGGCTTTCATTCAAGAAACCAATGCGGATAATAAACTCTACACCTACAATTTGAGAGATCCCCAACCACCCGTCATCCTCTATAGCGGTAACATCAAAAGGGTATTTATTGCACCGGACGATTCGGGAATCTTTTTTACGCGAGGTAATAAACCCACGGAACAACCCTTGGAAGCGATTTATTATACGGACCTTCTGGGCAAAAACATCGTGCAAATAACGGCCCCCTTAAAGTTGGCCTCCGCCATTATGATCGAGCCGAAAAGTCAAAATTTATACTTTTCTATCGAGCGTTTCCAATCGGCGGAACCCATTGGCGATAAAATGATTGATGTTTACGCTTTACACTATCGGTTGCATAAAGAGTAAGATTGCACCATGGCCCCAATCATTTTACAGCGTGGTTGATTGATAAAATAATTTAATGACGCTATTTTCTTGTTAGAAAGATAAAGTCATCGCTATGAGAAAATTAAAGGACCTTTGGCACAGACAACTCATGGGACTAGCGCTCTTATCAACTTCTTGATTGGGATTCAATCAAGCCACACTAGAAAACCCGGTTCTTTTCGTTTAAGAACCGGGTTTTCCTGAAAAATGCTATGACGATTCCTTCATTTAACAACAATAGGCAATCCGTTTTTCGTTAAATCTCTTCAAAAAGAGCCAATTCTCACAAATCTGCCTAATTTTCTATACATCTAAAATAAATAATGATATACTTAATGGTAACTACCAAAAAATTAAAACACTATCGAACTAATTAAGGAGGAAGTAAAAGCTTATGGACACAGACGGTCCTTCTGCGGGCATATTAATTTTGCTCCTAATCTTGTCTGCTTATTTTTCTGCTTCAGAAACTGCTTTTTCATCTTATAATCGCATCCGCATAAAAAATTATGCTTCGAACGAAGACAAACGCGCACAGCGCGCACAAATGGTCTTAAATATCAGTGAAGATTTTGACCGATTGCTTTCCACTATTTTGGTCGGAAACAATATTGTCAATATAGCCATCGCTTCGATGACCACCGTCATCGTCACGCAATTTGCCATGGGACATTATGGCGTTCCCATTGCAACAGCCATTTCCACTGCTGCTATTTTACTGGTCGGTGAGATTACACCGAAAAGTTTTGCCAAGGAATTTGCAGAAGTCTTTACGTTAAGAACTGTCGGACTGATGAGGATCATCATGGTTGTCTTAACGCCGATTACTTTTTTATTCCAATTGTGGAAAATGCTCGTTCGCAAATTCATTAAATCCAAGGATGAACCCAACTACACCGACGAAGAGTTGATGACCATCGTCGATGAAGCTGAGACGGAAGGGGTTTTGGAAAAACACGAAGTCGATTTAATACGTTCGGCCATCGAGTTTGATGACCTGAACGCAAGTGACATCGCGATTCCCCGTGTGGACATTACAGCCGTTGAAATTAACGCCCCCATGAAGGAAATAGACCTCGCCTTTGCAACCCACGGCTATTCGAGATTGCCGGTTTACCGAGATACCATCGACAACATCATCGGTATGATCCACGAAAAAGACTTTCATTATTTGTATCGTGCCAAGGTGGATTCTCTCAATCAAATTATATCCAATGTCGTTTATGCGACGGAAAATACTAAAATATCCCTTTTGTTAAAGCAACTACAAGTTTCTAAAACCCACATGGCCATCATCGCGGACGAATTTGGCGGAACATTCGGGTTGGTCACCATGGAAGATATCTTAGAAGAATTGGTCGGCGATATTTGGGACGAGCACGACGAAATAGACGATAAATTTAGACCCATCGACGATAAATCCACTTTGGTTTCTTGTCATGCCAACTTAATTGACATGTTTGAGTACTTCCAAATAGATTTTAAAAATGTGGAGTTAGAATCCAATACGGTAAACGGCTGGGTGATCGAACAGTTTAACCACCTACCAAACCCCGGAGAAACTTTTCAGTATCAAAATGTGGAGGTGCTGGTAACAAAGTCTACCCATAAAGCCGTTACAGAAATCAAAGTAACGCGCTTAGATTTGCCCGAAGCGGAAGAAGCAACCAATGAGAAATCTGAATCGGAAGATCCCTCGTAACCGACGGGTTCCAACCGATTTGATTCAGTAGAAATTAGATTCAGTAAAAAACGTTCGTATGAGATTTTCTTTCTCAGGCGAACGTTTTGTTTTGCCTTTTATTTTTATATTTAGAATATCGGGATTGCATGAGCGGTTGCTCAGCCACTACCAGCACGACGGATACCGGCTTGTGTGCTGAAACATAATGAGCACATCCTATCAAATGTAAATTTGCTAATGATTGTAGATGCGTTGACTTTCCCAAAGTAGAAGATTTGATTGACCAATCCATCATCTGTACGTCGTGGATAACATGTAATCGATATCACCCTACATTTTACATAATAAGCCTATTATTTTAATATTTTGTATGTTACAATTATTTTCCTTTAAGTAAGTTTAAAGGAGGAGGTGAGTGAACATGAGCACTTTAAAAGGAAACCTTATCTTCGGGCAATCCGGAGGGCCCACAGCGGTCATCAACGCTTCAGCTGCCGGTGTCTTTACGGAGGCTCTTAAAAGAAACGATGTCATCGAGAAAGTTTACGGTGCAGCTCATGGTATCGTCGGAATCCTGAACGAGCAACTCTACGATATCGGGCAAGAAGATCCGGCAGAAATACAATTACTAAAAACAACGCCATCTTCCGAGTTGGGATCTTGCCGTTACAAACTAACAGATCCTGATATCGATGATGCCGATTATATTAAAATTCTAGAAGTTTTTAAAAAATATAACATCCGCTATTTCTTTTATAATGGCGGAAACGACTCCATGGATACTTGTCTTAAGATATCCAAATATTTAGAGAAACAGAATTATGAATGTCGAATTCTAGGTGTTCCGAAAACCATCGACAACGATTTATACGGTACGGACCATTGTCCGGGCTATGCTTCCGCTGCACGCTATATCGCCACTGCTACCATGGAAGTCCACAAAGATGCCAATGTGTACGATAATACCATGATTTGTGTCCTTGAAGTCATGGGACGGCATGCCGGTTGGTTGACAGCAGCAACAGCACTGGCCGCCACCCACGGTTGCGGTCCGGATTTAATTTATTTGCCGGAAGTTCCCTTCGATATGGACACCATGCTCCAAGATACCTATAAGGTCTTTAAGGAAAAAAAGAAGGTTATGATCGCCGTTTCGGAAGGTGTTAAAACCAAAGAAGGCAAGTTTCTTCCCGAACTGGTCACAGAAGACATCGCAAGGAACTCTTTTGGACACGCCCAACTCGGCGGTGCTGCATCGGTTTTATCCAATTACTTAAAATATATGATTGGCGGAAAAGTACGCGGTATCGAGTTTTCGTTGCTGCAACGCTGTGCCTCCCACTGGGGTTCAAAGATAGATGTAGACGAAGCTTACTTGGCAGGTGTAACGGCTGTACAAAAAGCCATCGAAGGTTATTCAGGTTATATGGTTGCCTACGAGCGCATATCCAACCAACCCTATCGATGTGAAATGAAATTAGTCGAACTCAAAAAAGCCGCCAACGTGGAAAAGGTCATTCCAAGAGAATGGATCAACGAAGAGGGCAATTTTGTGACCCAAGAATTTGTGGACTATGCTGCACCACTCATTGCCATCCCTTCGACACCCCCACTCATCGACGGCTTGCCGAGATTTGCTAAGCTGAAAAAAGTATTGGCAACGCCATGATTTAATGCGACCATATATAAAAAAAGCTCCCAATGCACAAGCATTGTGGAGCTTTTTTATTTTATTATTATCTTCTTTATCTGGTTATTCTGACGCTTCCCATATATACGGCGCCCCGTTGAGGATCCACAGTAATGACATCTTGTTCATTGATCAACTCAAAGGCTTTGGCAACCCCAACAATAGCAGGTATGCCATTTTGTTTTGCTAATTTTGCACCTTCCGATTCTACACCCCCGGATTCTTCCGTAATCAATGCCGCGGCTTTTGTCAAGAGCCACTCCAAATTGTGGTTAAAGGTTTTAGCGACAACAATGTCGCCTTCCTCGATCTCCTCTTGATGATCGATATCCACTAAGCGTGCATAACCGGTTACCGGTTTGTCGCCGATCCCAATTCCGTCCATTACGGCATCGCCCACAACATGGACCATGATCATGTTGGTGTAACCTTGAACCCCTAAGGGCACACCGGCAGCAATGACAACCGTATCCCCGGTTTTAATTGCTTTGAGTTCCTCTACCGCATCAATGGCCGTGTGCACCAATTCGTCGTTGGAGTCAAATCTAGGTACGTAAATACAATAAACACCCCAGCTCAATGCTAAGCGTCGCACGGTTCTGATATTATCGGAAACCCCAAATATTCTACAATCGGGGCGGTATTTTGCAAGCATTCTCGGTGTGTAGCCCGAGGCGGATGCAGCGATGATGGCCTTGGCATCTAAATTTTCTACGATGGAAACAACTGCCGAACTGACCGCATTGGTTACGGTGTTTTCGCCGTGTTCTACGACTAGTCGCCGTTTATAGGCATCGGAGGACTCTATTTTTTGAACGATATCCGCCATGATTTGAGTGGTTTCCAGAGGATAAGTTCCGACTGCGGTTTCACCTGAAAGCATGACGGCATCGGTACCGTCAAATACGGCATTGGCCACATCGGCAACCTCTGCCCTAGTCGGTCGTGGGTTGCGTATCATCGAATCCAACATTTGTGTCGCCGTGATGACCGGTTTTCCCAATAGGTTGCATTTACGAATAATGGATTTTTGAACAAGGGGTACCTCTTCCGGAGGTATCTCGACACCCAAGTCGCCCCGGGCAACCATGATGCCGTCGCACACCGCTAAGATGCGGTCGATGTTTTCGACTCCTTCTCTATTTTCTATCTTAGCTATGATTTGAACGTGGGAGCCGCTGTGGTTATCTAAAATTTTTCTAATCGCAATGACATCTTGAGGTTTTCTGACAAAGGAGGCTGCAACGAAGTCGATTCCCTGTTCGATACCAAAGATCAAATCCTTTTCGTCTTGTTCCGTTAAACCGGGTAAGTTGATTTTTACATTGGGTACGTTCACGCCTTTTCGGACGCCCAATTCCCCACCGTTGTCGATTCGGCATAAAATTTCCGTATCGTTGGGTATGTCAATGATGGTCAGTTCGATTAAACCGTCATCGATTAAAATGCGGTCGCCGACCTTTACATCCTTCGGCAGTTCCGAATAGGATACGGATATTCTGTTTTTGTCTCCTTGTATTTGTTCCGTCGTTAAGATCACTTCGTCGTAGGTTTCTAAATGAACTTTTCCGTCGGCGAGTTGACCTGTCCGAATTTCCGGCCCTTTTGTGTCCAACAATATGGCAATGGGCACTTTCATACTTTTGCGCGCAGCTTTAACCTGAGCGATACGTTCTGCATGTTCTTCGTGGTCGCCGTGGGAGAAATTCATTCGGACCACGTTCATGCCTCTGTCAATTAAGCCTTCTATGGTGCCGGCAACATCCGTAGCCGGGCCCAAGGTACATACCAATTTTGTTCGCTTTAATTTATTTTTCATATTCTTCCTTAATCTGCATTTAAATAGACAAGATTCTTATTTTATCGTATAGATCTTTATTGAAAACCTTCGGCACTTCCAAAGCCTCTTCTAGGGGCATATTGATGTAATTTCCGTTGCGTTTCACAATGACACCGCCACTTTGATTTTTGATGATAGCTTCGACGGCGTGGTAGCCCATGTTACCCGCTATGTTTCTATCGTAATGAGAGGGCGATCCACCTCTTTGAATATACCCTAAATTGGTTCCTCTGGTCGTGACCCGGGTTCTCTCTTCTATGGGAACAATATAATCTCTGTAAGAACCTCTCCCTTCCGCCAACATAACAATGTTGTGCATTTTTCCTCTTTCCTTGCCTCTTAACAAGGTGTTACAGATATCTTCGAAGTCATATTCCACTTCCGGTACAATGACGATCTCGGCACCGACGGAAAAGCCGGCGTACAAAGCGATATCGCCGCATTTTCTGCCCATCACCTGCACCACATTGATCCGATTATGGCTGTAAGTGGTATCTCTGATTTTACTGATGGCGTCGATAGCCGTATTCACCGCTGTATCAAAGCCGATGTTAAAATCGCTGGCGCCGAAATCGTTGTCGATGGTAGCGGGTATTCCCATCACATTGACGCCCAGTTCTTTCAAGGCCATGGCACCTTTTAAACTGCCGTCGCCGCCGATGACCACTAAATGATCGATGCCGTACTCTTCTAATATACGGGTGGCGGTTTTTTGTCCCGTAACCGTTTGAAAAAATTCTGAACGGGAGGATCTGAGTATGGTGCCACCCAATTGAATGATATTTGCAACTGAATAAACCGTAAGCGGAATAATATCCTTTTCCAACAAACCTGCATACCCGTTGTTAATTCCGTAAATGGGAATATTGTGATACACAGCAGTGCGGACCACAGCTCTCAACGCTGCATTCATACCCGGTGCATCGCCACCACTCGTTAAAATGCCTATTTTCATTATTGAACCTCCACATTCTTGTCTCCGATAGCATCGGACAAAGCCTCACGTACTTTTGAATCCAAATTAACCCATAATTTTTTTGGGGCAGCCAATTTTTGCTTTTCCTCTGAGAGGTAAATGATCACCGGGGTGTTGCCCGGATAATGACTTAAAATTGTCGTAACCGCATGAAAGGGACCGTCTTTGTTTTTGTTTTCCAATTGTATCCAAAGTTTTTTCTGAGTAGCCTCCTGTTGTTCTGTCACCAAAGGTTGCATGTTCTCGGCGATAATAGAAATGTTCATCTCTTCATTGTAATTAATTTTTCCACGTAGAAGGACGACATCGCCCTCTTTGATAAAACCGCGGTATTGACTGTAGGTATTGGGAAACACCACGACTTCCATTTTTCCATACAAATCTTCTAAGGTCAAAAATGCCATGAGATTGCCGGTACGGGTTAATTGTTTTTTAATATGATATATAATGCCGCCGACGGAGACTCTGTCTCCATCTCGGATACCCGTTGCCGTTAAATCTTCTAAACTGTCCAACAAATTGCTGGTTAAATTCGTTCTGCGAACCAGTAAAGATTTGTACCGATCTAGGGGATGTCCACTGATATAAATACCCAAGACATCTTTTTCCATGACCAAAATTTTGTCTTTGGACAAGGGCAATGTGGTGGGGAAGTTATCCTCCTCCATCTCTTTTTTGATTTGAGGATTTAAATCCAACAAAGAGATTTGACCCGCCAATTTGTCCTTTTTTTCTTGTACGACACGGTCCATGATGGTGTCGTAACCCAGTAGCATATCCCCTCTGGGCACGGTCGTAAAATCGAAGGCACCGGATTTGATCAAGCCTTCTACATTTTTCTTGTTCAGCGCTTTCAGATCGACACGTCTGCAAAAATCTCCAAAACTTTTAAAGGGACCTTCCTCCTTGCGTGCGGTTATGATGGCATCGATGGCGTTTTTACCCAGTCCTTTGATCGCGCCCAAGCCGAAGAGAATGCGATGACCGTCAACTGTAAATTTAAAATAACTTTTATTGATATTGGGACGCTGCACGGGAATGCGCATCTTGCGACAATCGTCGATGTATTTGGAGACCTTTTTTTCGTCATCCATTACCGAGGACATCAAAGCTGCCATAAACTCTACAGGGTAGTGGCATTTCAGCCATGCTGTTTGAAAAGCGATGACCGCATAAGCGGCTGCATGGGATTTGTTAAAAGCGTACTTGGCGAAATCCATCATCTCCGATAGGATTTTTTCCGCTACTTCCTTCGGGACACCGCGTCGGATAGCCCCGGGGGTAATCACTTTGCCCTGCTCGTCGACTTCGCCGTAAATAAAGGCGTTGCCTTCATTGAGCATGACGTCCTCTTTCTTTTTAGACATAGCCCGGCGTACCAAATCCGAGCGCCCTAAAGAAAAGCCGGCCAAATTTCTAAAAATTTGCATGACCTGTTCTTGATAGACCATACAGCCATAGGTGACGTCCAGGATCGGCTCCAACAGAGGGTGATCGTATTGAATAGCCTCCGGGTTATTTTTATTTGCCAAGTATCGAGGTATTTGGTCCATGGGTCCCGGTCGATACAGGGAAATACCCGCGACGATATCCTCGAAATTTTGAGGTGTCAACTCCTTCATAAAGGCAATCATCCCGCTGCTTTCCAATTGGAAAACCCCCAAGGTATCGCCCTTAGACAGCATGTCGTACACCTCGTTATCTTCGTAGGATAACGCGTCGATATCGATGATTTCTTGTTGATTATAACGTATATTTTCCACGGCATCGCGAATAACGGTTAAGGTTCGCAACCCCAGAAAGTCCATTTTAATCAAACCCAAGTCTTCCAGCAAGCCCATGGGGTATTGGGTGGTGATGATATCGCCATTGCGATACAAGGGTACGTATTCCGTTAAGGGTTTGTCGGATATAACCACACCCGCCGCATGGGTGGAGGCATGACGACTGAGCCCTTGTAAAGATTCGGCATTTTTCAGTAACTTGGCTATTTGTCGATCTTCTTCCTCCATTCTAAGGAGCGTCGGATTTTCTTTTTTTGCTTTTTCGACCGTCATCACAACGCCGGCATGCATGGGTATTTCCTTGGCTACCCTATCCACTTCGTTGTAGGGCATATTCATGACCCGCCCCACATCTCGAACTGCGGCCCGCGCCGCTAGGGTTCCAAAGGTGATGATCTGCGCCACATGGTCGTCTCCGTATTTTTCGGTTACATAATCGATGACTTCCTGTCTGCGCTCGTAGCAAAAGTCGACATCTATATCCGGTAAGGTGATGCGTTCGGGGTTTAAAAATCGCTCAAAAAGCAATTGATATTTGAGAGGATCTAAGGTTGTGATGTCCAATAAGTAGGAAACCAAAGAACCCGCTGCGGATCCTCTGCCCGGCCCCACCATAATGCCCCTGTCCTTGGCGTATTTGATAAAGTCCCAGACAATTAAAAAATAATTATCGAAACCCATGTTGTGGATGGTGGAGAGTTCCTCCTCCATTCGGGAGAGGACTTCTTCCCCCGGGTGTTTCCCGTAACGTCTGGACAACCCTTCTTCGCATAAGGCTTTTAAATAGGTTTGAGAATCGCTGACTCCGGGTGGTAATTCAAATTCCGGCAAGTGGGAGGTTTCCAAGTCGAAACTGACCTCACAGCGCCGGGCAATCACCCTGCTGTTGGTAATGGCTTCCGGCACATCGATGAACAAAGCCGCCATTTCCTCAGGAGATTTAATATAAAATTCGTCGTTGGGGAAACGCATGCGCTTTTCTTCCTCGACGGTGGTTCCGGTTTGGATGCAAAGTAAGATGTCGTGGGCTTCCGCGTCGTCGCGATGTATATAATGGGCATCGTTGGTCGCCACCAAGGGAATGTCCAATTTTCGAGCTAAATGAATCAGCTCTTTATTTACTAATACTTCTTCGGGAAGCCTGTGGTCTTGTATTTCCAAGAAAAAGTTGTCCGGACCGAAAATATCCCGATAGAGGTGACATTTCTCCTCCGCCTTTTCCTTTTCATTTTGTAACAACAATTGGGGGATTTCCCCGGCAATACAGGCGGAAAGGCAAATAATGCCTTCGCTGTGGGCGCGGAGCAATTCGTAATCCACACGGGGTTTGTAATAGAACCCGTGAATAAAGCTTTCCGAAACAATTTTTGACAAATTTTTATAACCGGTATTGTTTTCCGCCAATAAAATTAAGTGGTAGAGGTTTTTATCCAATTCCCCTTCCTTTTGAGTTAAGGAGCGGGGCGCCACGTAAACTTCCGATCCGATAATCGGCTTAATACCCTGTTTTAAACACTCTTTATAAAAGGAAACCGCAGCAAATAACACCCCATGGTCGGTAATGGCGATGCTGTCCATCCCCAGTTTTTTGGTTTCCGCCACGATGCGATCGATTTGTCCGAATCCGTCCAACAACGAAAATTCGCTGTGAACATGTAAATGTGTGAATTTTGCTGCCATTTCTCTTCCTTTATTGAAAACATTTCAGTACAAGCCCATTGTATTTTCTATACATCCATGTGTCAAGCATTGGATATATTTTTATAAATCCATATAATGAATAAAGTCCTTGATTATTTTAAGAAATCATAACCCATTCTCCATTATTTCTCCTTTGATAAAGTACCTGTTGGCACTTCAATTTCTCATCATCAAAGGATATCATTTTTTATACTCAAAAATCTCCGCACTTTCCAATCTATTTTTGGTTTCTTTTATGAAGTCCATATTTATACTACCATATCCATGCCAACCGGAATCAAAAAACTTATCATTCACCGGACGTTTTCTATAACCATTTCATCTGCCTATGATCTCAACTTTCCTTCCGGTTTTTCAAAATAGTCTTCGTTTTTATCCTTTGCTTAAGATGTCTGTATCAGCAATGCTGTCAAATTGTTCTCGCCCATCGTCAAACTTGGCATAAGCTGAAACTTGAGGATTGTTATCATAAATACTTCAGCAACTTCTAAAATTATATCTTTGATTGTTTTCTACAACCTTTAATAGCTTTCAACACTCCCTACGCCATATAGAACACCTTGTTTTACAATCTCTAAAAGGTTTTAATTACTCTTGTTTCGCATTCCCTCCTACTTTTTTGCAAACAAAAAGGCGGTTAGATTTAACTCTAACCACCTTTAAATTTTGTGTTTCTTTATTATCGATAGGTTTTTATTTTTCATTATACTCAGTTTTATTTTATTCCCGATAAACTGGAATTCAGCTATCCGATAAGGCCATCAACCGCTCTGCCATTTCTTGCGGATACAAAGGTGCCATGCTGGCATGTCCTCTATTTTTTAATTTGATGAACTCTGTATGAGGAAAAGCCTTCTCCACATATTTGATATCCCACGCTCGGTATTTTTCCTCTTTTTCCCCATACCAGTACTCAAGTTTTCCTTGATACGCGGGCATTTTCCTTGGCATTGAATAATTATTGCATGATTCAAAAGTTCGCCAGATGGTTTGATAACTCGCAAAGTCTAGGACATTGAAAATGTATTTTAAGTCCTCTTCACTGTATTCATCCGTTGAAAATACTTTCTCAAGAAGTTTAAGTCCACCGATTTTCCCAATACAAATCATCAAAAAATCCCTGACTGCAATCAACCGCGTCACAATCCAAGGTAAGTTGTACGGTGTAATCCCACCATCGCAAATTGCATTTTTTACCAAGATTTTTTGACTGCTGAGCATTTTCAAAACGATACTCCCACCCATGGAACACCCATACAGAACATCGATAGCGTCAATTTTATTTTTAATGAACACCCCTATCAGTTCCTCTGCAATTTTTTCTACACTTGTGAAGTCATCACAGGGTTTCTCTTGATCATAGCCCGGTAAAGCCGGAACAATGATATGACAATCGTTTTCTAGCAGCGGAATAACATGCTCAAAATAATCCCACATAACCAGTGACGGATGGATGAGCACGATGACTTTTTTATGTTCTTTGCCATATTCATGAATGTTCATGTTCTTGCTCCTCTATAAATTCTAATTCTTAATGTCATCATTCGCCTTTATTGCCATCTATTTCGGCAATTACTATTTTACAACTACTGCCACAAGAGGCGGTCCATTGACCTCATTTCCTTGATCTCTTATATCGAATTAACCTTGTTTCTCTCGTTTTAGTTAAACGGTCACGTACACCGACGACCGAAAAGTTCAGCCGCTCTCCTATTTTTATATGCTCCCTTTATATTTAAAAAACAGTAAGCTTTACAGCTGTTACTGCTCGTATCATTTTGTTCATAGATAATAAGGAACGCTCTTTAGCCCTCTTGTTTTTAAAACAAATCTTCTTAATTGGGTTCATTTTTCAGCTCGTAAATTTTTGTACAAACCTCATTGATAAACTCCACATCATGTGAAACAAGAAAAATATAATGACCTTTTTCACTCAGTTTCTTTAACTGTTTGGATACGGCTATCATTCCAAAATAATCCAAGCCGGATGTTGGCTCATCAAAAATCAAAATTTTCTTATCCGATAGGACAGCATTCGCAATAACCAGCCTTTGTTTTTGTCCTCCAGACAGTACCATCGGATGCAATTCTTTAAAATCATTCAAGTCCAATTTCCTTAATACAACATCGCTTTCTTTTTGTGTACAGTTGTTTCCCAAACAACATTCTTCTAATGCACTGTCTTTGAAAAGTTGATAATTGACATCCTGCATCACCATAGATGAAATATTTTGTCGCTTCTTTCTGTTCAGAGTTTCATGATCTAATTGGATCGTTCCTTTTGACTCTGTATGAAGACCTGCAATACATCTTACTAAAGTTGTTTTCCCTACGCCGTTGTCGCCTACAATCCCGACTATATCTCCGGCATTTACTGACAAGTTCAAATTCTTAAAAATTGTTTTGTTGCCATATTGACAAGATAAATTTCGAATTTCTAAAAGACGGTTGTTTCGATACCCATGATCAAACTTTTTCAAACTTGGAATTTTTAATGATCTTAGTCCCATATTCATTCTGATTTTGTCATCTAAGTTGAAGAAAGCATCCGTTGAAAACTCTTTATCGACAACACCTTTTTCTACATAAAAAACCCTGTCTACTACATCTCTTAAAAAATACAATCGATGTTCAAATATGATGACGGTATGTCCCATTTTTTTAAGTTTTTTTATTATCTCTTCGATTTTAAGAATCGCTTTTTTATCTATATTCGCTGTCGGCTCGTCTAAAATGTAAATCTTCGGATTCATTGCATAAACGGAAGCAAAAGCTATAATTTGCTTTTCACCCCCTGACATTGAAAACATATTTCTGTCTGTGAGTTTTTCAATATTCAATTCTTTTATCGCTTCATCATATCTGTTCCGAATGGTTTCCGGTTCCATGCCGCTATTTTCCAACCCAAATACTATCTCTGCATTTGAATTTGTATGAAAAAATTGGGTCTTCGGATTTTGAAAAACTGTTCCCATCCATTTTGAAAGTTCATACATTTCAATGTTCTTTGTGTTTTGGTTGTCTATCCATACATCGCCCGACATATAGCCGTTTTCATAAAACTGAGGAATGAGATTATTGATAATCCTGCCGATAGTTGTTTTACCACAGCCGCTTTTGCCACAAAATAAGATACACTCTCCGGCTCTTATATTGATATTTAAATCCTTGATGATTTCCTTTTCTTTATGGTAAGAATAAGAAATATTTTTCAGTTCAATCATGGCGTTCATCCTTTAAAATTCTTTGCAGATCAAAAAATAGTAAAGCACAGATACTAAACACACAAAAATATCACCCTTTTTTATATGTACAGTGGTCATAGAGCTTTTTTTGATAGGATTGTCAATTCCTCTAACTGTGGCGGCTAAAGATAAATCTTCTATGTTCATGGACGCACGCGTTATTGTAGTGATCACAAGGCCGCTCATTTTTTCAATGAAACTCATGTTTTTGAGTTTCATGGCATCTCGAGTTTGATAGTAATCTTCCTTTAGTGCCGGGAAATATCTAAGTGTAATTGACAAGCCGGTAATGATACTTTCAGGAAAGTGTATTTTTCTCAAAGAAGCTGTCAGTTCTTGCAATGTCGTTGTTTTAGCAAACACATATCCAAACAATGCAATAGGTAGTATCTTCAAGGCATAAATCAATAAAACTGCAAAAGATATGGCAATGACGCCGGGACACTTAGGTAAAATAAAAAAATTCGCTAAAACTGATGCTATGTATACCAAAGCAAATTTAATCGTTGCTGTGTAATATTTTTTGTAAATTCCGTAAATAGCACTCCAGAGCAAGAGTAGTCCTAATGCTACGACTGATGATACACTGAAAACAGCAAAATTTAAGACGAAGAGCAGAAATAATCCTGCTCTTGCATCTAATTTAAATTTACTTTCACACATTTATAGGATTCCTGCCTTTGAAAATCGTTTTTTCAATATCTTTTTAGCAAAGAAAGCTCCTAAAATCGAACAAATCGGTATTAAAATAATAACACTGGCTAAAACATAAGGTGACGTAAATTGATTTAAAGTATTTATATATTCCGGCGGCATTCCAACTTCTGCAATATGTTTAAAGAATGATTCCTTAAATAACCATATAGGCAGCGGCGAACCGAGCATTCCAAACGAAAAGAAAGCAAAAGATAAGGTGTTTCCTTTAAAACTCCCATATCCCAAGACTTTTCTGGTAATTTCCGCCAATATACAACCTATTGCAAATGTCACAAGAATAACCGTTGTGAACTGTCCTGTTGCATAATATATCAATACCGTAATTGCCCCCATAATGAAGATTGCACCGGTTTTTTGAACTTTTAAGCATATCATCAAGTAGGGTATTCCTGTAAACAAAGCAATTAAGGCGGGCATCAGAATCCACATAACAGGAATCATTCCAGCCAGCATAAAAGCAAAATTGATTACAAAATAGATTGCTGTGTAAATACCTATTGTGATCAAATCTTTTCCGTATAACTTTTTATTCTTTTCCAATATGAAAACCTCATAATTTATAATTCACATCTCTTTCTAACAGTAAGTCCGTCTAAACTCTTCTCACATATCTACAACACCTCTCTTGTTCTGCTTAACCCAAAGTCTGTGGAACAGACCTTCGCTTTCCATTAAGTCTGAAAACTTGCCTTCTTCTACAATTCGTCCCTTGTCCAAAACTACTATTTTATCGGCATCGGCTACAATTCTAAGTCTGTGGGCTATGGTGATAACCGTCTTGTCTTTAATTAAGTTTGATAACGCTTCTTGAAAACGCGCTTCATTTTCAGCGTCCATGCTTGCAGATGCTTCGTCCAATATTATAATCGGAGCATTTTTAAGTATCGCTCTCGCTATGGATATCCTTTGTCTTTCCCCTCCTGATAGTAATTGACCATCTTCGCCTATCATCGTTTGATATCCTTCCGGTAATAAGCTTATAAAGTCGTGAGCCATAGCAGTCTTACAAGCATCTATCACTTCCTGATCGGTAGCATTTGGATTCCCTATCCTGACATTTTCCATAATCGTGTTATTAAATAAAACCACATTTTGAAAAACCATTGAATAATGCTTGTACAAATGCTCCGGCTCAGTTTTTGAAATATCATAACCACCTAAAGTTACTTTTCCATACTGAGGATCCCAAAATCTTATAGCAAGTTTGGTTAAACTTGACTTGCCTGATCCTGACGGTCCGACAAAAGCTGTAACTTCTCCTTGTTTGATCGTCAAATTAATGTCTTTCAATATAGGGTTCCCATCTTCGTAAGCGAAACTGACATTTTCAAAGTTGATATCAAATTGATCAATTCTTTGTTCTTCTCCCTCCATAGTAGGCATGGAGATTATTTCTTTCATCCTTGTAACAGGCACTTCCATCATAATCAGTTGCATTACGGAAGGCAGTACAGCTCTAATTGGTTCGTAAATGACAAAGGCTATAATGATAAGTGGAAGAAAGATTTTCAGTTCCATCGTTCCCTGCTCGTATGCTTGAACAAGGAAATATGTCGAAGTCAAGCTGCCAAGAGTGAGAATGCCGTTTAAAGGTGCCATAACTGCTCCCATACCGGCTTCGCTCTTTGTGTGTGCCTTGAACTCTTTATTCAGTTCTTCTCTTAAATCTTCTCTTATTTCATCTTTTATTTTATATGCTTTGATATCGAGAATATTATCCAGACCTTCTTGAATTTTATCAGCGACCACCCTCTTTTGATTGGAGTGCTCCCATTCGTTTTGAGATAATTTGTTTTTCACAAATATAATTAGAATCGCAACGACAAGGACCGGCCAATACATTGCAAGTGCAAGTTTAGGACTGAATAAAAGATATCCGATAAAGATAAGACTCACGGAAATAAATGAGCCGAAAAATTGAGGAATAGAGTGAGAATATGCTTGTTCTATAATCGTCACATCTCCGAGAATAGTCGCCGTTAAGTCGGAAATATCTTTCTTCTCAAAAAAAGATAGTGGTAATTTTCTGATTCTTTCTGCAGTATCTACCCTGATTTTCGTAGATTCTCTATAGGTGTTGTAAAAGGCTAAATTATATTGAAATCGATGGGCTGTATATTGCAAAATACATATTAGACATGTCGCAATAAAATAATGTTCAAGCGTATAGCTTGTTGAAGTTTTTAAAAGATAAATCTCTATCGATTCTACGATGAACAGATAAACCATTCCGTATGGAAGAATTCTTGTAATGTTGAGGAGGGCAGATAGAAATGTCGCTTTTAATATGTTCTTGGCTCCTTGCTCTGATAATAAAAATTTCTCTTGCAATAAACTAAGCATTTTTCACCCTCCAGTTCACGGTTTTTTGATATTCTTCATAGAGCTTTCTGTATTCCTCGCAAGTTTCAATTAAATTTTCGTGAGATCCGGTTCCGACGATCTCTCCATCGTTCATCATAATAATTTCATCAAAAGACTCAGCAGAATTCAGCCTGTGAAGAATCATAATTGTCGTTCTGTTTTTTTTAAGTTTATTAATAGCCTCCAGTATTTCTGTTTCATTATCGGCATCTACAAATGCCATTGCTTCATCCAAAAGAAGTACCGGACTATCTTTTAAGAAGGCTCTTGCAAGGGATATCCTTTGAACTTCACCACCGGAAAAGTGTGTGCCTTTAGAGCCATAGGTCGTATAAAGTCCTTCATTCGAAGCGTCCACGATTTCCATGGCGTTCGCATTTTGTAGAGCTGTCTTTACATCTTCTTCACTCTTACTTCGTTCATACATTCTCACATTTTCAAATATAGAGTCTTTTATCAGTCGTTGCTTTTGAAATACGATGCTGACTTTGTCAAAAATATCTTCTTCAGACATAGTTTTAAGGTTTTGTCCATCTATATAAATATTTCCGCTGTCCACATCAAAAAATCTACCGATCAAATTGACTAATGTAGACTTACCTGATCCGCTTTTTCCAACTAAAGCATAGGATCTCCCTTTTTCGAAAGTATAGGATAGATTTTTCAGCACTTGTCTTTTACCATCGTAAGAAAAACTGATGTTGTCCACAAATATGGAGGATTGATCAGATGGTATCTCACGCTTTCCATCAGAGATTTCCTTTGCTTCCAAAGGTTTAATCGCCAATATATCGTTGATTTTCTCGACAGCAATATTAAAACTGTCCATACCGGTCGCTAATTTTAAAAGTCTCATCAGACTCATATTGAAAACGATAGTGATCAGTGTATAGAATATTGCATTCGATATGAGGAGAAGAGGCTCAGCGGAAGAAGGGAGCAAGAGAATGCAGACAACGCCTACGAGCATATATGGTAAATACAATGCTATATTCATAAGAATGTAAGAGTTTCTAAAGTTGATCGTATAGTCCAAACAGTATTTTTCATAATCCTTGATTGCTTTGTGGAATCTATTAAAGCTCAAGACGGATTGCTGAAACACTTTAACAACAGGTATTCCTCTAAAGTATTCCACACCTTCGGTATTGATATTTTCTAAAGCATGTTGGTACTCTTGCATTCTTGCGCTGTTGGTGAAACTGAATGATGATTTTAATGCTACCAGCGCTAAAATGAGACAAAGTATTAAAACCAGACCAAATCTGAAATCAATCGCAAACATAGAAATTAAAACAATTAGCGGCACTAAAACTCCGGGGATCATATCGGGAAGTTGATGGGCTATAAACGTATGAGTGAGTCCGGCGTTATCGTCAATAATCTTTCTAAGTCTTCCAGATTCATGAGATTGAAAATAGCCTAGAGGAAGATCTAAAAGATATGAAAAGCTCATCTCTCTAATACCGTTTTCTACTTCAAATGCCATGAGATGTGCCAAAATAGATGCTAAAAAAGCACAAAAAGTAGCAAATATTTGGGATATCACTGCCCACATAAGATAATCTCTCACGAATACGGAATTAAATACCGGATAGGAATGAAATATGGAATTAATTATTTGCCAAATGCAATAGTATGGCACTAATGAAGTGAGAGCCGTTACAACTTGTAAAATTGAGCAAGGCAAAAGATATTGACTCTTAGACATTCCATATTTTTTTATAATTGAAAAAACTGATTCTTTGTTTTTCATATGCCATACACACTCCTGTTAATCCCTTTTAGTTAGAATCGCATAACTTATGTGTGAAAAAAAATTACTTGACCTTTCCTTTTTCATAATACTTAAAGTAAAATTTTACGACATCTACAAAGAAACCTCTGTTTTTTAAATAGGTCTCTCTTGCGTCAAGAATTTCACATCCCAAAATAACCGTATTCATCAAATAGATAAAAAGATCTGTCGTACAATATTCAAAATCACCAAGTTTTGTGCCGTTAATATCTCCACCATATTCAGAGTACAGTGTTTCATCTACTAAAACAGAGTACAGTTTTTTCAACTTCTCATTATTTTTCATAGCTTGTAGATATATCACATAAAGACTCATGAATTCATTGTTATCCAACATTTTATCAACCAACATTTCTGCTAAAGACTGATGATCAAGTTGGCCATCGTAAGTTGCCATAAATTCATTCATTTTGGTCATCCGATAGACATTTCCTTCCCTCATCAAATCGAGTAGAATATCCTCTGTGTTTTTGTAATAATAATAAAAACCTCCTCTGGAAAGTGAGGTTTCGACGATAATATCTTCCATGGTTGTTGTATCAAAGCCTTTGCGCAGAAAAACTTTTTTTGCTGCATCCAATATCTCTTTTTTTCTAATTTCCCTATTCGCTTTTTTTTCGATCAAAATAACACACCCACATTTTACTATTCGACAACCCTGTCGAATTTATCACAATGTTAGCATCTTCTAACTATGCTGTCAAGAGTAATTATCGGTATCAACTTTGAATTTTTGTTCATAAATACATTAAAACTATATACGGTGAAATCCTACACATCAATGATTAGATTCATGAATTATAAGGGCTTAATTTAGGGATTTTTGATAGCTTTTTTTATTTTGAGTAAAGAAAAAGAGATAACGTTCTCGCTACCTCTTTTGTAACAATTTGTCCAAATTTGATTTTTTTATTTCTTTGCCTTTCCTCATCTTTTCTAATACGATGACCGGATTGGGCATAAATCCATTGACATACCTATCCTTTCAAATTTTTTCATAGATATATATTCTTTTTGCCCATTTTAGCAAGAACATTATATGATATCCCTACTATTTTTAAATTTCGGTTTTACCCCTTCACTTTGCTATCTTCACCCATAAGTCTGTATCAAACTAGCATCTTCTGCCTTCACCATCTAGTGAAAAGATTGAGATCCTCGCTTGAAATGTTTTTCACTCTCATAAAAGTCTCTTCTTATTTATTAAATTGTTCTCTCTCTATCCCAATTCTATCTGAAGCGCATTCTATAGCAACTCAAGACTTCGTCACAAAACAAAACACAATCGCCCCAAGGATCAAACAAAAGCCTTGGGATTGAAAAGATCTCTATTGGCCTTCGTGACGATTATTTTTTTCAAATTGCCAAGCATCTCGGCACATATCTTCTACATTTCTTTTGGCTCGCCACCCTAAAACTCTTTGAGCCTTTTGGGTATCGGCGTAACAAAGGGCTATATCCCCCTCTCTGCGGGGAGCGATCGAATAGGGGACCTCGATCTCGTTGACTTTTTCAAAGGCACGAACCAATTCCAAAACCGAAGTGCCTTTTCCGGTGCCGAGATTTACAACATCCCACCCTTTTTGAAGGTGTTCCATCGCCTGCACGTGGCCCTCTGCCAAATCCATCACATGGATGTAGTCGCGGACACCGGTGCCGTCGACGGTGTCGTAATCGTCGCCAAATACGTAAAGCTGATCGCGAAGTCCCTTGGCTACTTGCGTGATATAAGGCATTAAGTTATTGGGAATACCCCGAGGGTGCTCGCCGATTAAACCGCTGGGGTGAGCTCCGACGGGATTAAAATAACGCAATAAAATCACGGCAAATTCCGGATTGGCTTTGGCGTAATCCTTTAATATTTTTTCGTTCATCACCTTGGTTTCTCCGTAGGGATTGGTAGCCGGCTTTAAGTTTTGGGTCTCCACAAAGGGCACCTCGCCGTCACCGTATACCGTGGCGGATGAACTGAAAACAAATTGTTGAACCTTGTATTTTCTACACAGTTTTAAAAGGGTTATGGTGGATTTTAAATTGTTGGCGTAATAATCCAAGGGGTTTTCCACGGACTCGCCTACAGCTTTAAAACCTGCAAAATGAATGACGCCGTCTATTTTTTGTTCGGTAAAGGCTTTCTCCAGTCGATGAAAGCGGGCGACGTTGACTTGGTAGAATTTAAAATCTTTGCCGGTGATGGTGCCAATGGCCTCCAAGGCCTTTTCATCGCTATTGCTAAAATCGTCGGCGATGACAACTTGGTGTCCCGCTTCCAATAAAGCGATGCACGTATGGGATCCTATATAGCCGGCGCCGCCGGTTACTAAAATATTCATATTCTATTATTCCTCATTTACACTTGTTATTTGATTCTATTATACACAAAAACTTTAAAATTGTTTTTTATGCGTTGCAAATATGTTAGAGTAAATGAAATACTAAGATTCTTGGATGCTTCGACTAAAAACCTGTTTCGGATCCTCCGCTTGTATTCCTTTGATATTACTTTGTTAAAAAATGAAAATAAGCTATCCCATACACAGTCCACGACCATTTATAAAGAGGAGCGTTTTTAAAATGAAAATAGAAGAACTGAGAGCATTTTTAACCGACCGTATTCGCATGGAAACGGACTTTAGTCAAACCGATCAAAATAAAGGGTTCTCGCCACCACCAATCGAAAAACCGGTGCCTCGAGGTGCAAAAACATATCAGCTGCCCGCTTGGGAATCCGCAGTTCAATTTGAGACCAAAGATCTCATCGACTTAATCGCCAAACGCAAGAGCGTTCGACTTTTTAGCAGCCAATCCGTGACACTGGAGGAGTTGTCTTTTTTACTCTGGGCGACCCAAGGTGTTCGTGAAAGGGCGCCATACGCCGTTTTACGCCATGTGCCCTCTGCGGGTAATCGCCATAGCTTTGAAACCTACCTGTGTATCCGGGATGTGGTGTCCTTACCCCAAGGCATCTACCGCTATTTACCCTTGTCCCACACGCTGGTTTTTATCTACACGCCGGACAATTTAGAGAAGGCATTGAATCTTGCCACCTTGGGGCAAAGTTTTGTAGGCAAGGCGCCTCTCACCTTTGTGTGGAGCACCATTCCCTACCGTATGGAATGGCGCTATGCTAAGGCTTCCCATAAAGTAATCGCTATGGATGCCGGTCATTTGTGTCAGAATTTGTACCTCGCCGCCGGTGCCATCGGATGTGGCACCTGTGCCATTGGGGCTTACCATCAAGACTATATGGACGAGCTGATTCAAGTAGACGGCAAAGACGAGTTCGTGGTCTATCTGGCTCCCGTGGGTCAATTGAGGTAAGTTGTGTGTATGATGACCGTAGAGAAACCGCGACGATGACATTTTTTAAAAAATCCGATTTGATTCTGATTGTTTTGCTGGTGTTCATCGCTTTAGGTGTTTGGTGGACCTTGCCATGGTTACGTGCAGGTAAAACCCCGGTGGCTGAAATTTACGAAGGCAACCGTTTGGTCAAAACCGTTGCCTTAACCGAGGGACAAACAGAAGTCTTTCACTTAGAAGGTATCGACAACGTCACCTTTCGGTTAAATGCTGAGGGCAGCATTCAGTTTCTCGTCTCCGATTGCCCGGATCAAATTTGTGTACAGACGGGCAAGCTTTCAAAGATTGGAGAAACTGCAGCCTGCTTACCCAACAATCTGTTGATCAAGATAGTTCCCAGAAAATTCCAACACAAGGATGATCATCCCGATATCATTGTACACTGAAAACCGGAGGAGAATCGCTTATGAAGCCACTCAAACCGAAAAATAAAACACAGCACTTGGTCTTACTGGCCCTGCTGTTTGCCATGGCTATGGTCTTAGCCCTTGTAGAAAATAGCTTACCACCCATACTGCCCACGATACCGGGCTTAAAATTTGGACTTTCCAACATCGTCGTGATGTACACGTTGATATTTTTAGGCAGCAAGCCGGCTTTGGCCATCGCATTGTTAAAGGGGCTCTTTGCCTTGGGCACCCGCGGCGCCATGGCATGGGCTTTTTCAACATTCGGCGGTTTGTTCGCCCTTTTCGCCATGATGCTGATCCTTTTTATTTTTAAAAACCAATCAACCTATTTGAGCATTTCCATCATCGGTGCCGTTTTTCACAATTTAGGACAATTTTTAATGGTTTTACTCTTTTACGGTGTCGCCATGTGGACTTTATTACCTATACTCATTTTATTCGGCATCGCGGCCGGGGTTGTCACCGCCACGTCCTTACGTTTTTTAATACCGGCCTTCAAACACATTCATAGAGAGGATGATCGTTGATATGATGCATCGGAAATTTTTAAGAGTCGTCATCGTAGTTTTTTTGTTGACGATCATCTCCCTTGGTCTTTACCGCACAAAGACCCTTACCGACCAAGCGCAGCACAACCCGACCCCTACCGGGGACTTGCAACGCTTTGAAACCACCTCCATGGATGTCTTCGACTCCCTCACTCAAATAACCCTATACGCTGAGAATAAAGCCTCCTTCGATAAAGAAAGCAAAGTGATCCTAGAAGATTTGAAAAATTACCACGCGCTTTACGATATTTACAACGATTACCCGGGGCTTAACAATTTAAAAACCGTCAATGACCATGCCGGTGTCCAGCCGGTGGTTGTGGATCAGAAAATCATTGATTTATTAGAATATTCAAAGAAAATTTACGCTACAACCAACGGAAAAACCAATGTCGCCATGGGCTCCGTTCTTTCCATTTGGCACCGTTATCGGGAGGAGGGGTTAGCAAACCCTGCCGATGCCCAATTGCCTCCCATGGAAGAGCTAAAAGCTGCCTCTCACCACACCGACATCGACAGCGTCGTCATCGATAATGAAAACAGCACCGTCTTTTTAGAAGATCCGGAAATACGTTTAGACGTGGGTGCCATAGCCAAGGGTTATGCAGCGGAAATGGTTGTCCAAAATGCCAAAGAATCGGGCACGCGTTCCTTGTTGTTGTCCCTTGGGGGGAATGTGCGTGTTTTGGGTGCAAAGCCCAACGGCAAACCGTGGATTGTCGGTATTCAAAACCCTTCCTTGGAGGATCAGGATAACACGCTTGCTGAAATCAGAGCCGTGGATACATCCCTGGTAACTTCCGGCAATTACCAACGGTATTACACCGTTGCCGGTAACAATTACAATCACGTCATCGATCCCAAAACCTTAATGCCCGCGTCTTATTACAACTCGGTATCCGTGATCACAGAGCATTCCGGTATGGCCGATGCCTTGTCGACGGCGTTGTTCTGTATGCCCTACGAAGAAGGGCGACTCTTTGCGGAAAAACAAAAAGATGTTCAGGTTTTTTGGGTTTTTAAAGACGGAAGCACGGCCCAAACGCAAGGCTTTAAGAAACTGACGGAATTCAATTAAAAAGGTTGAATTCGCACCAACCGGATTCGATGACAATCTAAAAGCAACCCTTCCTTGCTGTCAACCACCACATTCGGATTCAAACTGCGATTGCTATCTTTCGAAGTCATAAAAGGAAATCGTTACAATGCACTATTATAATCAAGTCTTTTTAAGGGATGGCACCCCGTGTACACTCAGAAACCCAACAGCGGAGGATGCACTAGCCCTTCTAAATTTTTTAAAGATCACCTCGGGAGAAACCGACCATTTGATGCGCTACCCCGATGAAATCCAAATCCGTGTTGAAGAGGAACGCCGGTTCTTACAGGAGATGGCTTCAAAGCCTAACGCCGTGATGATTGCAGCCGTCCTCAATGGTCAAATCGTCGGCAACGCAGGGTTGACACCGGTTGCCGAATGCGATAAATGCCGTCACAGAGCCTCTTTCGGAATGTCCGTCCTTCAAGACGATTGGGGTCGCGGCATCGGCACCTTGCTCACAAAAGCTATTTTGGAATCAGCCCAAGAAGCGGGTTATCGACAAATCGAATTGGAGGTCTTGGCAGACAACCACCGCGCCTTGGCACTCTATGAGCAATTCGGTTTTAAAATTTTCGGAACAAATGAGCATGCTTTTTACTTCCGCAATGGAACCTATCGTGCATCGCATTTAATGTCCCTTACCATTTAGATCTTCATCGTCACGGAGCTTGAATCCGGAAAAAACCTGCGTCGACTCATCAAGCATGTTTTTATGTACCTAAGGGTGACGGGGCGTATCCTTGCGTAAAGACAACCTGCAAATCTCTAAAAGCTAGGGCTAAAAACATAACCATCATCAAGCCGCAAAGGTTACTGCGGCATGATGATGGTTATAATTTGATGACGGTTTAAGTCTCGCTTCTATCATTAGTCATCAAAAAAAGTTGTCTGCACATTTAATGGTCAAAGAAAGGATCCCGTCATACTTTTTTTATTTTATAGACAACATTTTTTTCAGAGTTTCAATTTTCTCAGTATCTTCAAGGTCCATCCATGTAAAATAAAATGCTTTTTTAAATTTGCTGCTCATCTGAAAGACATATATCTCTTGACATGAAATCAATAGTGCCGTTTCGGCTCCCAAACGTCTCGCATACGATATCAATTGACCTTTTGCTGCAATCATATCATTTTCGGTGGCAATAAGATACTTAGCCTCTATCACGATTTTACAACTTTCATAACCTGGCATTCCTTTATTACGTGGATAGATGACATAGTCCGGTATGATTTTGTCTTTTCTTCCCATACGAGCCTGAAACTGTCTGGTATAGTCTTCTTTTTTTATCCCTAAACGGGTAAGTAACGGATTTATCATTTTTTCTTCTACATCTATTTCATTTTTTACCGTGACCTTAAATTTCTTCAATTTTGTTTTTTGGTATGAGGGTACCGTATCCCCCAATATTTTTCTAAAACAATGAATATAAAAATCATCTACACGAGTGCCGTTAATCCCCTGCATATTTTTACGAACAATCGGCATATCCTTTAAAACCGGATCCTTTTTTAGATCTTTCAGAGAAATACGTTCTACTTTTTCGATATACCCTATCGTTGAACTATGGTAAAAATGAAAAAACGGGTCGGCAATAGGCTTGCTTAAAACTCTACCCTTAAAAGCCAATTGAGGAAATGGGATACAACAAATAAATTAATACCACATCTCCAATTTCCGCTTTGTCTTTTAGTTGCCAATTTGATGTGATTGAGGTATCACCTGCTGCTTTTTCTAGAAATTCTAAGTCGCCATTATTATTTTTATTTGCACCAACTAAATAACAAGATTTGGCTTTAGGCAATTCTTGTACAGTTGTTTTTTCGGATAAAATATATTTTGGGGCAAAATCATAGAGAAAAGCCCAAAGTTCAGGAATAGTCAATTGATTCTCTTTTTTAAAATTGTTCAGACTATACGTTATTTTTGCATAGTAAAGCCACCTTGACTTTTTATCTTTTTTACTCGGTATTTCAGGTGTTTTTATATTAAATTCTTGACATATCTCTTCAAAAATATTGTACTGATAAAGAAAAAGCCAAGGAGAAAAAACGCCTGCTGAAAACCTTGTAATGATGAGCGAGTAATAGGATATATGACACAACAAATGTTCAAAATCATGTTGACCTGTACCCTCCAAATCCGAGAATTCTAATAGGTAATTACAAATTTCTTTTTCGTCCTGTAAAGAGATTTCCATATTGTTTTTATCAATAGAAATGTTTTCAATTGCTTTCAATGCGTCGGCAACATCATCTCTAACACCTTTTTTAATTCCATTTTCCATGCAAAAGTTGCTGTGCAATTCACACAGCAAATTGCACAATTCTTTCGTTTGTCCATCAACTATAAAGTCCATGATGGTTTTTTCAAATCGATCACTATTATTTTTCCAGTATTCATTCCAAATAAATTTATTAAACAATTTTATACTCCACCAATTCTTTTTAGATAATATGATTTGTCAATTTAAGCTGGTCAACTACATCGTACTTCTTGTTTTAAAGGTTACCACATATCATGTTCTTTTTTTCTCTATATGAGCATACCAAATAATTGATGTTGAAAAACCTTTCGACATTCTTCCATGTATCGTTTATATGGTAGGAGGCGTTCTGATCTATAAAATGACTAATAGGTAAACTCTTTGCGATTTCTAATTTAATATAAGGAGATCTTTGCTGAATCATTTAAGTAAAGATTTTTAATAGTTATTGTTTTCTAAGCACGTCAATCAATCGAAAAACCTGTTCCGCCGTATCCCTTAAATTTTTTCGTGCCCTTTCCGGTTGCATAGCCTCCTCTAAAGGCGTAACCTCTCGTAAAATTGGAAAGTAGGCATCGATCCCGGCCAAATTACAAGCTTGTGCACCCTCGCCCACCACTCCTGCAAAAGCGACGGTGGGTACCCCGTATTTTTTTGCAAGTTTGGCTACACCGATAGGGGCCTTGCCCATAGCCGTTTGGTGATCCAAGCGCCCCTCACCGGTTATGACCAAATCCGAATCTTTTATGTCCGACTCCAGTTCAATGGCTTCTAAAACCAAATCGATACCGGATACCAATGTCCCGTTTAAAAAGGCTACAAAGGCAAAACCCAGACCCCCTGCCGCACCGCTTCCCGGTATGTTCGACCAGTCTTCTCCAATAGTTCTTTCTGTAACCCACGCGTAGTGTGCCATGGCGCTATCGTAAACTTCTAGCCGGTTTGCTTCGATGCCTTTTTGGGGGCCGTATACGTACGTCGCACCGTTTTTACCGCAAAGGGGGTTGTTCACATCACAGGCGATGTGAAAGACACATTGGGATAAGCGTTTATCTCTCTGATCTATTTGAATAGTCTCTATTTTTCTTAAAGCCTCTGCCCCCTGCCCGACTTCTCGTCCTTTTTCATCTAAGAATCTAAAACCCAAAGCTGTTAACATACCGATGCCGCCGTCGTTGGTGGCACTGCCACCCAAGCCGATGATAAAATGACGAGCACCCCTTTGCATAGCGTCAAGTATCATCTCGCCGACCCCTCTTGTCGTAGCCCGTGCCGGATTTTTGTTCGATTCTTCGACTAAGGTCAAACCTGCTGCAGAGGCCATTTCAATCAATGCTGTTTGGGTATCCCCAATGTAACCATAGGTGGTTTTGACGTGTTTGCCCATGGGGCCTGTCACCTGCAATTCAATTGTTTCTCCCTTCATCCCTTCAATAAGGGCATGGGAAGTGCCTTCCCCACCATCCGCCAAGGGCTTCACGATGACCTCTGTTTTCGGATCCACTGCTAAAAGACCACGAGCTGCCGCTTGACCCGCTTCCATTGATGTCAGACTCCCTTTTAAAGAGTCCATGGCAATGACTATCTTCATCTCAGACCTCTTTCTACTTATTTTTAACATTCTAAAACAAGTTTCCAATACATTTTTCTAACCGTTGAGGATCAATCAAAGGCAGCAAGACCCGGTTGATGTTTCAAGACTCAAGCACCCTTTCCAAAACCACAAAGGTCAGTTTAGCACCATTCATCCAACGCATTTTTAGAAACAATTTGAAGTCATTTCTCTCTGATAGTATAATACAGCTAGTTAAAACTATACATGAGCTTAAGTGAGGAGACTACTATGAAAAAAATACAAATCGCCATCGTCGGCTATGGCAACCTCGGCAAAGGGGTGGAATTGTCTGTCGCCCAGCAAACAGATATGGAAGTCTTTGCGGTTTATTCCCGTCGACCGGCAGAAAGCGTACAGACCTATGGTGCTGCAGTACGAGCTCTGTCGGATTTGCAAAAGGATGCCGAACACATCGACGTCGCTATTCTCTGTGGTGGCTCAGCTACGGACCTCATCGAGCAAGGTCCGGAAATTTCTCGCTATGCCAACACCGTGGATGCCTTTGATACCCACGCCCGTATACCGGAATATTTTACCAAGGTTAAGCTTTCTGCCCAAGATACAGGCCACACCGCCATTATATCCACCGGTTGGGATCCCGGTTTATTTTCTCTGAACCGCATCTTGGCACAGAGTATTTTAACCGATGGTAAGCTCTACACCTTTTGGGGAAAAGGTGTCAGCCAAGGCCATAGCGATGCCTTGAGACGGATACCCGGTGTTGCCAAGGCGGTACAATACACCATACCCAATGCAGAGTTGATCGCTCAGATTGAAAAAGGCGAGGATATCGGCGAGGACACCTATGCCCGACACACGCGGGAATGTTACGTCGTCCTACAGGATGTTGCCGATGCCGATACCGTCGAGAAAGCCATTGTATCCATGCCCAACTATTTTAAAGGGTACCGTACCATTGTGCATTTTATCGATGACGCCACCTTTGAGGCGGAACACAAAGGTATGCCCCACGGTGGACAGGTCATCGCATCGGGCACTACCGGCACACCGGATGCTTCCAATCACCAACTCATGCGGTTTTCCTTGGATCTGGGCAAAAACTCGGAGTTTACCGCTGCGATAACGGTTGCCTACGCTCGGGCATGCTACCGCTTGAATCAAAAAAATGAAATCGGCGCCTACACCGTTTTCGATGTGGCACCGGGACTGCTCTCTCCCCTCACACCGGAAGAACTCAGAGCCCATTATTTATAGAAGCCACCGCGTTTAAAAATCAATACCGTACCGTCGCATTGAAAGTTAAGTCGAAACAAAAGCAAGGATAACCTGATTTTGTTTCGACTTCAAATTTGAGACGTCGGGCCATCCGTCGCCCAATGTTAAGTGTTTTCCGCCAAACGAATGGCATAGTCGATGGCATTGTTTAAGCTGTCTGCGCTTGCGGTCCATTGCCCCGCCTGATCGAAGGCCGTTCCATGATCCACCGACGTGCGAATGATCGGCAAGCCTAAGGTGATGTTGACCCCTTTGATGGCTGCCCACGCGCTCTTTTTCCGATCGTACACAAAGCCTAAGAGTTTTAGAGGGATATGGCCTTGATCGTGGTACATGGCGACGACAATATCAAACAGGCCGCCCCTAGCTTTGGAGAAAACCGTGTCCGGCGGCAAGGCGCCAAAGGCTTGGATGCCTGCCACTTGTGCCATTTCAACCGCCGGATTAATTTCGTCGATTTCTTCTCTACCAAACAACCCGTTTTCTCCGCTATGGGGGTTTAAACCTGCCACGGCAATGCGCGGATTTTTAATCCCCAAGTTTTGACAAGCTGTGTGGGCAATGCGAATCACCTCTAGAACCCGGTCTTTTTTTACACGATCGCAGGCTTCCCGCAAGGATACATGGGTGGACACGTGGACAACGCGCAAATCGCCGTCGGCCAACAGCATGGTATATTGATCGGTGTGGGTGCGCCGGGCGTATATTTCCGTGTGGCCGGCGTACTGATGACCGGCAAGGTTCATGGCTTCTTTGTTTAACGGATTGGTTACCGTCGCATCGATTTCTTTTGCGAGGGCTAAATCGATCACTTTGTTGACATATTCAAAGGCGGCATGGCCACCGGTGGCTGATACCGCACCCACTTTAAAAGTCTCCATATCCACTAGGGATAGATCGATTAAATCAATAGACCCGAATTGGTAACGGCCAGCTTCAGGGGTTGCTATAACGTGAACCTTCAAATCGATTTCCGGATGCTTGTTTAAATAAAAATCCAGTACGGAACGATCTCCTACCAAAAGGGGTTGGCAACGTCGGTACAACTTCGGATCGTTGAACACTTTAAGCGCTATTTCCGGCCCGATGCCTGCAGGATCGCCCATGGTGATCCCAATTCTTTTTTTCATAATAGTCTCCTCACTAAAACTTTAAAAACGCTTTGCGAACACGTCCTATTCACGACAGTTTATGGACCTTTGTCGGCACTCTCCTTTTCAATTCGCTCTTTTAAATCAACGAAAATTTCTTTGTTTCCAAAGCCTCCGGATTTTGAGATCATATTGATTGTTTGGCCTTGCCAAGACAATTCAGAGAAGACAACCCCCGGGCTGATTTCCACAATGGGCTTGATTTGGGTGACATTCAACACCTTCATGGATTGATGCAGGGTATCGCCCCCGGTCATCAACAATGTCGTTGCTGGCCGGTGCTCCAAAAGTTGTCGGGACAGGTTTCCCAAAGCTTGGCCGATCTTAAAACGTAAATCGGAACCGCCCTGTACTTCTGTGATTTTCGATAAATAGCTCATCGCCTGATCGTTAAAGGTTTCAAAGATCAGCATGCCACAGTTCTTGGCGGCTGCAAGATACCCGTGGATCTCTTCCCGGACCCCTTGGCTGTCCCAATAATGGGGTTCTAAAAGTTGACGAGGTGTCAGAGAAACACGTTGGATGCCTTTGCTTTCAGCGTAAAGAACTTGTTGGATTGTAATGGGGTTGAGGGAACCGCAGATGACGATGAGCGGCTTGGTCAGGGTTACTTCGATCGGTGTTTGATGTGCAAACATGGTTTGGGCTAAGAATTCTCCAAAACCCGCACAACCGACGGTAACCGATAGCCATTGTCGGTCAGCTAAATAGTCTGTAATGGCACCCATAGCCTCCAAACTCTCGCAATCAAAGAGTAGGAGGGAGGGGCCCATTTCATCAACATGAAGGCCTTGTACCAGTTGAGCATTGATTCCGCTTTCCTCTTGGAGTCTCTTGAGGATATTGCTTTCCTGAACCGGCTCGTAGGGGTCTTGTCCAAATACCGATTGGGCCACGGGCACGCCGTCTATATACAAACAGCCGTTTTTTACAATGCGTCCGATGCGTGGATGCGCCGGCACAAAGGGTATCTGTCTATCGGGAATAAGATCCAACAAAGCTTTGATCTCATGGCTGATATTGCCCCGCAAGGCGGAATCCACTTTCTTGTAAATCAATGAAACACCACATGCCTTTGCTCCTGCGATATGTTTTTTAACGCAGGTGTAAGCTTCATCGGCGGGCAAGTGCCTGCTTTCCGTGTTGAGAACCAATACTTCTAACTGGTCATCCAACAAGTGGTCATCTATTGTGTGGTTTGTCGCGACCATCGTTTGAGCGCCCAAATTGGCAAATTGAACACCGGTATCCAAGGCTCCGGTAAAATCATCTGCTATGATCAGCAGTTTGAACATCGTCACACCTCCTATCCGCATGGTTTCATTTTATACCATATCCATCGGCAGGTAGCTTAAAAATTTAAGCGCATTGCTCTCTTATTTTATAGATTGGCCATGCCCTACATACAAACAAAAAAAGTGCTTCTCACTGGGAGAGGCACTTTCTATGTTGGTCATAACAAAAGGTTTGACCGGGTTTGCACCGGTCAACGTTTTGACTGTTATTGCAATCCGATAGGGTTATACTTTTTTGTCTATTGCTTCCTTCGCTGCTGCGACGATGGCTTCGGCAGTCATGCCGTAATGCTCCAGTAGGTCTTGCGCTTTACCGGATTGGCCGAAGGTGTCTTGTAATCCGACGCGAACCACGGGTACCGGGAAACGTTCCGACACCACTTCGCAGACCGCAGAACCTAAACCGCCAATAATGGAATGTTCTTCCGCTGTGACGATCGCCCCGGTTTTAGCGGCTGTTTCAACGATGAGGTCGGCATCGATGGGTTTGATAGACCCCATATTGATGACCGCTGCAGAGATGCCTTCGCCCTTTAAATATTCCGCGGCTATCATGGCTTGCTCCACCATTAACCCCATAGCGATGATCGTCACATCCCGGCCTATTTTTAATTCGACGCCTTCGCCTACTGTAAATTCGTAATCCTCATCAAAGAGAACTTCCAAATCCATTCTACCTAAACGGATGTAGACGGGGCCGTCAATTTCCATGGCCGCTTCCATCATCCGGCAGGTTTCTGTTGCGTCTGCCGGCACCAATACCGTCATATTGGGGACGGAACGCATCAGGGAAACGTCCTCCACACTTTGGTGGGAGCCGCCGTCTTCACCTGCGGAAATACCGGCGTGGCTTAAGGCCAATTTGACGTTCAAGTTTGGATAGCAAATGCTGTTGCGTACAATTTCAAATGCACGGCCTGTACCAAAAATTGCAAAGGTCGATGCCCAAGGTATCTGACCCCCGGCTGCTAAACCCGCAGCGACGCCCATCAAGTTGGCTTCGGCAATACCGACGTTAAAGTGGCGCTCCGGGTGTTCTTTTTTAAATACTGCGGTCTTGGTGGAGCCGGATAAATCGGCATCTAGCACGACCATTTTAGGATAGCTTTTGAAAAGCTCGTTTAAATGCTCACCATAGGCTTGTCTTGTCGATTTTTTCATCTCAGTCCTCCAACTCCAATTCTTTCAAAGCGATTTCCAATTCCTCCGGTTTGGGTGCCACACCGTGCCAACCACAGACGTTTTCCATGTAGGAAACGCCCTTTCCTTTAACGGTTTTACAAATGATGACGGTCGGTTGACCTTTAACATCTTTGGCTTCTGTCCAAGCTTTTTCCAATAAATCAAAGGAGTTGCCATCCTCTACCGAGATGACATGCCAACCGAAGGCTTTAAACTTATCGACGATGGGGTAGGGAGACATGACATCTCGAATGTCCCCGTCTATTTGCAAGTCGTTGTTGTCTACAAAGGCCATGAGGTTATCCAATTTGTAGTGGGCCGCCGACATAGCCGCCTCCCATACCAGACCTTCCTGCAACTCACCGTCGCCTAAAATAGCGTAAACCCTATGATCGGATTGATCCAATTTCCCGGAAATAGCCATACCCACAGCGGTGGAGATCCCCTGCCCTAAAGAGCCGGTGGACATTTCCACCCCGGGTACTTTTCTCATGTCCGGATGGCCTTGTAATATAGAGCCCAATTGTCTGAAATGATCCAATTCTTCCTCCGGGAAGAAGCCTTTGGCCGCTAAAACTGAATAAAGTACCGGTGTGGCATGCCCCTTGGACATCACCAAACGATCTCTGTTCGGCATTTGCGGATTTTTCGGATCGACCTTCATTTTTTCAAAGTAAAGCATGGTTAAAATTTCAACGGATGATAAAGATCCGCCGGGATGGCCGGACCCGGCCTTCGCCACCATCTTCACAATATCGCAACGTATTTTATTGGCGATTTTTTCTAAGTCTTTCATAACATCTCCTTTTCTAAATCTATTAATTCACAAACGCTTACGCGTCTATGTATTGTCTCGGTACTCTGGCAGAAACCATGCACAACACCTCGTAGACGATGGTACCCAAGGCTTGAGCCATGGTATCTGCCGGGTAATCTTCTCCAAAAATTTCAACCCGATCGCCCACGGCTACTTTGTCGAGGTGAGTGACATCCACCATGCATTGATCCATACAAATATTGCCGACAATCGGTGCAAATTCATCTCCAATTTTAACCTGATAGCCTTTACCGGATAAGATTCTGGACAGCCCGTCGGAATAACCGATGGGCAGCGTCGCAATTTTACGCGAACTTTCGGCAATGTACCTGCGCCCGTAACCTAGAGAATCTCCGGGGGCAATGGTCTTTAAATGGGTGATGGTTGTGTACAAGGACAGTACCGGCAAGATGGGCAAATTTTCTGTATGGACTTCCTGAGACGGATAATAGCCGTATAACACAATACCCGGACGCACCGCTGTATATAAATTTTTGGCGAATTCTATGATGCCCGCTGAGTTTTCTATATGAACCAAGGGTGGGTTGATCCCCTTTTCCTTTAAATCTTCAACGACCTTTTGAAAGCGTTGAATTTGCAATTGTGTATAAGTTTTATCTGCTTCGTCTGCGGTTGCCAAGTGGGTATACAGCCCTTCAATGGCAATGTGGGGCAAGGCGGCGATTTTTAAAATTTCTTCTACGGCCTCTTGGGGCATATAGCCGAGACGGCCCATCCCCGTGTCGATTTTAATGTGAATGGCATAAGGTGTGGACCGCTGTTGTTTTAAATTGGACAGATAGTCGGAGAGGGCTTTGGCAAACTCGTATTGATAGACACCCGGGGTCAAGTTGTTGTCCACCAGTTCGGCAATTTCCGAAACCATGGTGGTCCCTAAAATGAATAAGGGAATATCCTTTAAACCTTGTCGCCTCAAAGCAAGGGCTTCCTCTACAAAGGCAACACCTAATATATCCGCTCCCTCCGACACCAAAGCTTGCACCATGGGAAACCCGTGTCCATAGGCGTTGGCTTTGACAATGGCCATGATTTTTATTTGAGTGCCCACCTTTTTTCGGATCTCCCTAAAATTTTGACGGGCATTTTGCAGATTGACAACGGCCCAAGTATTGCGATGTCTCATATCAGTTGTTTTGTGCCATAACCGAAACCATTTGAACCACCATGGCGGTGGCATTGGTGACGGCTCGTTTAAAGTTTTGGCTGTAATCCTCCATGAGATCGCCATCGGCATTATCGGAAATAGCCCGGACAATGAGATGGGGTATCCGATTTAAATAAGCCACTTGGGCAATCGCTGCCCCCTCCATCTCCACGCAGACACCGTCAAAAGTATTGCAAAGTTCTTTTTTAAGATCCGGACAGTTGACACCCAAATCCGCTGTCATGATGCGACCGACGCGAACGGCAAAACCCATTTCCCGTGCAGTTTTTTCCGCTAATGCGATGAATTCTGTATCTGCCGGAAAAAAGGTTCTCTGCATATTTGGGATTTCTCCCCGAGGATGTCCAAAAGCCGTGGCATCCATATCGTATTGTACGGAGTCCGATGAGATGACCACATCGCCGATGCGAATATCTTCAGCGACACCGCCGGCAACGCCGATGTTGATGATGCCGTCAACCCGATAGAGGTCCACTAAAATTTGCGTACACATGGCGGCATTGACCTTACCTACCCCACACCGAACCACAACCACAGGCGCTCCTTGTAAAAGTCCTTTGTTGAAGATCAAGCCTGCGTGGTTTTGCTGTGTGCTGTCGGTCATCTGTTTTTTGATTGCTGAGACTTCCCCTTCCAGGGCTGCTATGATTCCTATCATCTTGACGACTCCTCTCGATACACCAAGGCCACAGCCTTCGCTGCGATACCCTTGCCTTCTCCGGTAAAACCCAATCCTTCTTCGGTGGTTGCTTTCAGGTTCAGGTTATCTTCTTCCATTCTTAGAGCTTGTGCCAAACACCTGCGCATTTCGGGTAAATAGGGCGCACATTTCGGTGCTTGTGCTACGATCGTGGCATCGATATTACCAATACCGTACCCTTTATCTTGTAACAAATCGCCCACTTTCTTCAGTAATGCCACTGAATCTGCATCTTTGCAGCTGGGATCGCTGTCGGGAAAATGGCTACCGATATCGCCGAGAGCACAAGCGCCCAACAAAGCATCGATGATCGCATGGGTCAAAACATCGGCGTCGGAGTGGCCTTGTAACCCCATGGGGTGGTTCAAGGTGACACCTCCTAATACCAATGGTCTTCCCGATACCAAAGCGTGGACATCGTACCCTTGCCCGATACGAAAGGGCATAGAGATACACAAATTTATTAAATCATATATTTTCATTCTTGTATAGCGCTCCCATACATTCTTCGGTTGCAGCACGCCCTTTTAGGGGATTGTACAACCATCTAAACCGGTTTCCATTTTACATGATGACATTTGTAAACATTGCATGTGAGCCTTTACTCTTCCTTATCTTCGTTGAATTCCTGATAAACCCGAAAGGGTTTGGTGACGATGCGATAGGGTAAATATCTTAAAAAGGCTGATAAATCGGCCTCCATTTCCCGGGTCATTCTACCCGGTTTGCTTAAAACTCTGGAGATAAAATCTTCCTTGATATGCTCTTCGATGTACTTTTGGTTGAGCTGAATGGCCATCTTACATTCAGAGCAAGTAATTTTGTTAATTTGACCATCCCGGTAATGAACCCGATGGGTTGTTTCTTTATCGCAATTAACGCAAAATAAAGTTGCATCCATTTCGTTTTGCTGTATTGTCATCTTGACCTCCATCTCATTGACACGACTTTATCAGTTGCTTTCATTTTTTTGCCATGATAAAGTATTTAAGGTTACATTATAACATAGCTGTGATAGATTTTAGATAGGCTTTTCTGAAATGATCGGAGGCTCATTCTATTTTTAAACCAAAGGAGATCCTATGACAACCTATATTTTAGCCTCTGCTTCTCCGAGAAGACAGGCATTGATCGAGCTTTTAGGGCTGCCTTTTCGTTGCGTTCCGTCCAATGCGGACGAAACCCTTCCTTCCCATTTACAACCGGAAGACATCGTCCAGACTTTAGCCTATCGCAAAGCCATGGACAGCATACCTGAGACGGACCAGCCCACTGTGGTCGTCGGTGCCGACACCATTGTGGTTTATGATGATCGCGTACTCGGTAAACCGGTTGATGAAACAGATGCCGTGGAGATGTTAACCACTTTACAAGGCAAAACACATCGCGTGTACACCGGTGTTTGTATTGCCGACAACAAGGGAAAACACCGATGTTTTTATGACATGACAGAGGTTACCTTTTATCCCTTAAGCCGAGAAGAAATTGAAGCGTATGTAGAAAGTGGCGAACCCATGGATAAAGCCGGCGCCTACGGCATTCAGGAAAAGGGCGCCTTATTGGTAGAAAAGATCAATGGCGATTATTTTAATGTGGTCGGCTTACCCATTGCCTTGTTGGCAAGGCAGTTGGCTGATTTTTAGAATACCTTCCATCCAAATCAATAAAAACCGAAACTCCATGCCATGACAATGGGTTTCGGTTTTTTAAATTAAGCCTGATATTAGAATTTTATTTGTTGATCATAGCCTGTACGCAAGACATCACTTCATTAAAACCTTTACCGGTTTTTTGAGCAATTTTTCGAATATCTTCGTACTCCGGCTGTTCCTTTGAAATATCATCATAAACTAATTTTTTGATCTTTACCTCGCCATAGGGCGTTTCTAAAGCATAGAAATCCCGGCCCATGATGGCACGTTCGGCTTCAGTCCGGCGAATACCGATGGTGGAGGTTTCTTTAAACAAAAGAGCCTGTACCTTATCGATTTGTTCTTCATCACAGATCACCGTCAACCGAAGGGCGGGTCTATTTTTTTTCATATAAATGGATGTGTAAAAGGCATCTCGCACCGGTAGCTCGAAAAGTTTTTCCATCACATATCCGGCATTTTCTCCGGTCATATCATCGATATTGGTTTCCAATACCGTTATCGTATCCCCGTATATTTGATTTTCCGCATCACCTAAGAGCAGGCGCAATGCATTTAAGATTTTAAATTCTTTCTCTCCAAAGCCATAGGCTATTTTTTTTAGTTTTATCGGGGGGATATTTTCCGTGTAGGTAGCCAGTTCCGCTAAGATCGCCACACCGGTGGGGGTTGCCGACTCGCCATCGATGAATTTGGCGTACATGGGTATCTCTACTTCTGTTAATATTTCCGCCGTTGCCGGAGCCGGAACCGGTAAAATGCCGTGGTCACATTGAACAAATCCGCTACCTGTATTGATGGCGGAGCAGTAAACCCTTTGAGGTTTTAAATAATGAAAACAAATAGCGGCACCGACGATATCCACTATCGAATCGATGGCACCCACTTCATGAAAATGGACACGGTTAAAGGATATATTGTGTACTTTTGCCTCTGCTCTGGCTACCCGTTTAAAAATATTCAATGCTGTTTGAGCAACTTCCTCGGGCAATTGGCTATCGACAATAATCTTTTCAATATCCGAATAGTGACGGTGTACATGTTCGTGGCGGTCTATCACCACCCGGCAAGACGTGCCACTGATACCACCCTTGGTGGTTTTTGAAATCTCCAAATGAAAGCCGTCTACAGATAGTTGATTTAAAGAAGAGATCAAGTGCTCTGCCGGTACTCCGGCATCTATGAATGCCCCCAAAACCATATCGCCGCTGATACCGGAATAACAATCAAAATATAAAATTTTCATAATGTTCCTCACAGTTGGTTGATTTTTGATGCCAAACACGCCGCCCCGTAACCATTGTCTATATTGACAACGCCGATCCCATTGGCACAGGAAGTTAACATACCCAACAAGGCAGACAAGCCGCTAAAATTGGCACCATAACCCACCGAAGTCGGCACCGCAATAACCGGTTTGTCGGTAATGCCCCCCACCACCGATGCCAATGCGCCTTCCATACCTGCCACCACAATTAAAACCTTTGCTTGAGAGATAACATCTATATTGCTCAACAAGCGATGGATACCGGCAACACCCACGTCGTATAGGCGTAAGACAGAATTGCCCATGACCTCAGCGGTGATGGCCGCTTCTTCAGCGATGGGTATATCGGCCGTCCCTGCGGAGACTACCAATATTTTACCCTCTGAGGTTTCGTAGGGCTTGCGTTTGACCACAATGATACGGGCTTGGCGATGGTAAATGGCTTGACTGTACTTTTCTTTGAGAGCCTTGGCAACGTCTTCTTCCGCACGGGAAATCAGAATATTACCTGTGGTTCTCTCCATCATATCCGATACAATGCCCAGAATTTGTTGGATTGTTTTTCCCGGACTGTAAATCACCTCAGGAAAGCCACTTCTCAACTCCCGGTGGTAATCCACCTTAGCGTATTGTAGATCCTTGTAAGGCAAGGTCTTCAATTGTTCCACGGCATCATCTACCGTTACATCCGCTTTTCGAACTTTCTCCAAAAGATCGGTCAGTTCATCTCGGTTCATAGGTACCCTCTTTATCTATATCCATAGTATTTCCTAATACAACTATAATTCATTGGAATTCTTAAAGCAACTTTATTCAGAAATAACCGGAAATATTTCTAAAGATTTATGAGTTTTTAACCTCCGAAATTTTTTGAGCGATCTCGATAATCCAATCCTCTTGTCCACCTACTGCTTGTTTTTTGCCAAGCTCTAGGATGATTTCTCTATAATCCACATTAAATCTTTTTGCTGCTCTTTTTGCATGAAGCATAAAGCTCGAATAAACATCTGCATAACCCAGCATCATGGAATCTTGAAGCGTATCTTCACCAATGATCATATGACTTTTAATGATGGGTTCTAAGATTTTGGTACTGATATCCATTGTCTTAAACAGATCTGCGTTGTGTGCATATTTCATGCGATTCATCACCGCCACCAACATTTCCGTCACGGTGTTCCCTGCACCTGCCCCAAGTCCACCAAGTGAGCCGTCAATATACGTAGCCCCAGCTTCCATTGCGGCTAAAGAATTGCCTATAGATAAGCCTAAATTGTTATGGGAGTGAAACCCAACAGGGATGGATATGTTGTTTTTTAAAGCTGTTATTTTTTCTGTTACTTCATTGGGTAACATCGCCCCTGACGAGTCGGTAGCATAGACGACATCTGCACCATAGGAGGCCATCTTTTGAGCTTCTTCGACAATTCTATTTGCATCGGCACGATGTGCCATCATCAAAAATCCAACTACAAAGAACCCCATATCTTTAGCTTCTCGAATATGTTCGGAAGAGATGTCAGCCTCTGTGACGTGAGTTGCAACCCTGACAACTTTTGCGCCTGATTTTTTCGCTTGTTTTAAATCGCTGACAGTTCCAATGCCCGGTAACAGTAAGCATGCAATCATCGCATTCTTTACAGCACCTGCCGCCGCTTGAATCATCTCGATATCCGTGTGCTTAGCAAATCCATAATTACAAGTAGAGCCTGCCAAACCATCACCATGTCCCACTTCGATAATATCTATGCCTGCTGCATCAAGCCCTCCGGCTATTTTTTCTATTTCTTCTATTTTAAATTGATGACGAACAGTATGGCTACCATCCCTCAAGGTCGTATCGGTTATTTTAATTTTTTCCATCAATTACACCTAAAATCTTTTTTGCTTTCATTTCTGCAATACGAATGGCTGCAGCATTGATAATATCCAAATTTCCGGAATAAACTGGTAGATAATCTCCAGCACCTTCAACTTCAACGACACACATTACGATATCATTGTTGGGATCTGTCAATGTTGGTTTCATTCTAAAGCGACAACCGGGCACATAAACCTGCATTTCTTTTATTTTTTTCTCGCAAATCACCGCAATTTTTTCTATGTTCACCTTACGAACACGGGTATAAATTGTATTGCTCATTAAAATGGGCGGCTCCGCTGGGTTTAAAATAATAATTGCCCGTGCGTTATCTGCACCACCGACATTGATGAGTGCAGATCTAGTTGTTTCCGTAAATTCATCAATATTGGCTCTTGTACCTGGTCCGGCACTTTCAGAACTTAAAGACGATACCGTTTCTGCATAATAAACATCAGCTACTTCGTTAATAGCACTGACAATAGGCGTTGTCGCTTGACCTGCACAAGTAACCAAATTAACATTGTCTTGAGACAGCATCGTCTCGCTGAGGTTCACCGACGGCACGCAATAGGGTCCTACAGCAGCAGGTGTTAAATCCAGAGCAAACATTCCAGCTTTTTTCAGATTTGGTGCACAGAGCGTATGAGCCCTTGCACTGGTAGCATCAAAAACAATGTCTATGACACCCTTATAGTTGTCCAAAATGTACTGAACACCTTCAGAAGATGTATCGATTCCCATATCTCGTGCCCTTTGTAAGCCTTCCGATTCCTTAATGTTTACCACACAAGCTAGTTCGATATATTCATTTCTAGAAATTTTTATCATTAAATCCTGACCGATATTACCCGGTCCGATTAAGCCACATTTTACTTTATTCATAAACCTACACCTATTCAAATATTATTTCTACTGTTTCAAATGCGCCGAAATCACAAGTAAAGCGATCTCCTTTTGACGCTGGGATAGCAGCTGAAAGAGCACCTGAAAGAATGACGTCACCGGCATTCAATGTAACATTATAATGTGCTAAGCATTTTGCCAACCAAACCACTGCCTTTGCCGGATGTCCCAAAACGTCACGTCCTTCTCCAGAATTAATCTCTTCTCCGTTTTTATATAATGTCAATTGGATATCTTCTAAATGAACTTCCTTTGGATTTATTTTATGATCCGAAAGGAGATACATCCCACAAGAGGCATTGTCCGCCACCGTATCAACAATGGTTAATTTCCAATCCGCTATACGACTGCCCACCACTTCTATTGCAGGGACAACATAGTCTGTCGCTTCAATGACATCTTCAATTGTCGATTGGCCATCAAGCCCTTTTTTGAGTACAAAGGCCAATTCGCCTTCTACCCTGGGTTGTAAAACCGTATTAGGGGGAACTACATTATTTTGGACCTCCATGGATTTTAATAAAAATCCGTAGTCCGGTTGATCGACACCTAAAGATTCTTGCATGGCCAAGGATGTCAAACCAATTTTCTTGCCAGTCATCACGTCGCCATTTTCTAATGCTTTTTCAATATTTATTTTTTGTATTTTGTAAGCGTCGTCAATACTTAAGTCTTTATATTCTTTTGTGATTTGAGGAATTGCTTTATATTCTTTTTGCGCTGTTCTCAATTGTTTTGCGATTATATCTATCATGCATTTCTCCGTTGTTCATTATTTTTTAGGGAAGTCTTCAAATTGCGTGACGACTTCCGGTTCATCGTCTACGAAGACAACATCAAGTATTCTAGGTCCTGCTTTTACAGGATGGTAAAGTGTTGGAAATATCATGTCCACGGCCATTCCTTTTTCTAAAACATGTGAACCGTTTTTGTTGATAACTGGATAAAATTCGCTTTGACGAATGCCGATCCCATAGCCAATGGCATCTATTAAATGTTTGCCGTATCCTGCTTCATCGATAACGCGATATGCAGCATGATAAACCTCTTGGACCGGTGTTCCGGGTTTTGAGGCTGCTATGGCTGCTTTTTGAGCCTGATGCATTAAATGATAGGTATCTTCCTTCTCCGGAGAAACTTTACCTAAAGCAATAGATCTCGTAATTTTTGATACATATCCTTTATAGCAAGCACCTATAAGAACAACAACGTATTGATTGTTGTGAAGTGTTGTATCTAAGGCATGGGGATGCACCATGGCTTGTCTTTCTTCATTGAGTACTTGCATGCGAAAGGGATGACCTTCTGATCCGGCTTTTCTCATGCTCATCTCCGCAATACCCAGCACTTCACTTTCCGTCATGCCTGGCTGTATGGCATCCACGACACTCTCCATTCCTTTTACAACAATATCGGAAGCCTTTCTGATATAATCCAATTCTGTTTTATCCTTGATGCTACGTATTTTATAAAAGAACTCTGTGCCGTTGGCAACTGTCATATTTTGAAAGTTCTTTCGCAGACTCTCATAAACCCCAACTTCAATAAAGTATTTAGAAAAAAGAATTTTTGGATCTTTGTAGCCTTTTTTCTTTAAAAGATCGCATACTTTTGACCCTAAAGTTTCTTTGCCAAAAATATAGCCAACTATTGGATAGTCAATCTTTTGTTTAAAAAAAGGAATGTCTAGCCACAAAGTTACCAGTGTAGGAATTCCTTCTGGCTCAATAATTAAGGCACCACATTCTATTTCTGTAATGCCTGTATAATAAATCAGATTTTCTCGATCGCATATAAGAATAAAATCATTGTCGGTTTGTTTTAAAGCCATCTGCGTTCTTCTAATTCTATCGTAAAACATAACAACTCCTAGTCTGTTAAATTTGAATATCAAAAGTTACATCTAACATCTTCGAATCTAGGATACTTTTACCAATACACAATCGGCTCAATCCCATATGGCGAAATTTTGGTATATCTTCCAATTGAACATCACCTGAAAAAGCCAATTCCATTGTATGGTTCGGATTGTCTTTTAACAACTCTAGACAAATGTTTAAGTCATGAATATTGCCGGTGTCGATCATCAATAAATCAGCACCACCTTCGATAGCTTGCACCACCTCTACTTCAATTGGTGCATACAGGTGATGTATTTGCACTACTTTTTTTCTATTCTTAATAAAAGATACCGCCTTCAGTGCATTGGGAATACCTCCCAACATGCGAATATAGTTTTTATCCAGATACACAAAAGGTTCTTCATACATTCGCACCATAGCACTCCCGGTGCTAACAGCTTTTCTAAATGAAGCTTTGTTGGCTTGGGGCATTTTTTTGTAAGCACCACATACAATCTTCATCTTATTTTCTGCTAATTCAACTGCTTTTCTAGCTGCTGTGGCAATGCCAGAGGTTTTAGACACATAACCTGCAAAATACTCTTCTGCTTTGGACAATTGAATGGGCGTTCCCATCATAGTGACAATTGTCGTGCCCACTTCTAACAGGTCACCTTCGTGTTGATGTGCCAGAATTTTTATATTAAGCTGATGCAACACCTCTAAACCTTCTTCTATACCAGATAAGATACCTTTTTGCAGTGCTTTTACCTCGGCAACATACTTTTTACCTATAATGTCACTAAAAATACATTCTCTAATATCCATAATTTTCTCTTATAAACAGATTAGCTCTTAAATAAGAGCTAATCTGTTTATTTGAACATTAAACATAAGCCGGTTTTGTATCTTTTGGAGAAGATGAATTCGTTTCTTTAAAATCACTACTTTCAGCAATGAGAGAAATAATAACACCGAATACAAGTCCCCAAAAAGATGCTCCAATATTTAACAATGAGATGCCGCTCATTGAGGTTATTAAAGCTACAAAAGCACCCATTTTAAATTTCTTCGTTGAAAACCCCAATTCCAAAGACTGAATTAAGACGCTAAACATGGCCAAACCCGCTAGGATAGACACTAAGCCTGACGGCAAAGCCGACACAATACCTGCGGCAAAACTAGCAACTAATCCGAATCCTCCAAAAGTCAGACCACATACAACTGAAGCTGCATAACGACTGTTTTTGTCCTCACCTGCTTGGTCCGATGAACAAATGGCTGTCATAGGACCAGCAATATTGGCATTATGTGCTCCAACTAAACCAGCAGCAATACCACCAATACCGGAAATAATGGTCATGGCATTAATTGGCGGTTTATAACCTTGTGCATATAATACACCGATTGCTTGACTGTTTTCTGCTCCCAACACCAATGCCGCTAAAGGGATAGAAACACCCATAAAGCCGCCAAATGTAAACTCCGGAACCATAATTTTAGGCGGAATATACTGAATTCTCGAAAAATCAAACTTTATTCCCATTGCAAAAGCAGCTATAAATCCAAGGATTAAAGCACCTAAAACCGGCGGCACTTTTTTGATAAATTTTGGTAAGACGAAAAAACCGCTGATAGCCGCTATACCTATGATAAAAGGAGCAATTTGCAATGTCCCCTCACCGTTTAGAACAAAGGTAGAGGTTACAACACCTATTCCAAATTTAATCATTGCACCGCAGATCATACCCATGACAATGGGTAGGGGTAACCACTGCATGACTTTTCCTATTAAACCGGTTAATCCCAGCAACAAAACGATAACACCTGCCAAGACAAAAGCTCCGCTGGCCTGAGCAAAGCTATAGCCCATCAAGTTGACTGCTAACATAGCGGCACCGGGTATGGAATAGGCACCGCTAATGGGTTGCTTGTAGTACAAAGACATGATGATACTGATCAATCCACCAAAAACATAGATCCCAAATAACCATGTTGCGATATCTTGTGGCGTATAACCCGCCTTTGTGGCCGCATCAATCGTGACCAACGCAGGACCTGTGCAACCAAAGATGGAAGATATAACACCTGTGGAAATTGTCTTTCCATTTAAGTTTTTACCTAGATCTTTCCAGCCGGATTTAAACCCTGGACCTTTTTCTATAAGCTTTCTTTTTGCCGCTTGCATTTGCAAGTACTCCTCTCTATAACTAAAATTTATTTTCTATTTTTTTAGCTATTTTCATCAAATCAAGAGATACATTTTTTTCAAAATCACGAGTTTTTCTATACTTCGGAATAGAAATACTAATTGCATTTGTCGCGTTGCCACTTTTATTGATAATTGGTACAGCCACACAAAATAAATCTTCTTGGTATTCTTCATTGTCCACACTATAGCCCTGTTTTTTAATGGTTTTAAGCTCTTCTTTGAGTTTTTCAGGACCATCGATTGTGTTTTTTGTAAAGGATTCAAAAGTTATATTTTCACTATATCTATCTATTTCATCTTCTGTCATGGTTGAGAGAATTGCTTTCCCCACACCTGTACAGTACATAGGCAAGCGATTACCAACCTGAGTGCTGATTCGAATTGGTTTGCTCGTTTCTCTTTTATCAATGTAAACAACTTCCATTTCCACGGATTCAACCAAATGAACGGTCTCTTCATATTTATGAACCAATTCATCTAGATAAGGACGTACAATATCGACTATAGCAATGGACTGTATAGCGGAATGCGCTAATGAATGGATTTTTAAACTGATATGGTATTGATCTGTCTGAAGGTTTTTAAATAAATAACCTTTTTGCTCCAAAGTTTTAATAATACCAAAAGCCGTACTCTTATTTAAATCCAAGCCCCTTGCTATATCTGTAACGCCGGCACCTCTATTTTTTGCACAAAATTCTAAGATATCCAGTGCGCGAACGACTGATTGTATAACACTACTCATGATAATTCTCACTTTCTCATTTTTACTATCATATCATGTCTTCTCTAGGTGCTACAACAATCGTCGTTATTAGGATCTTAGAGCTACTTTTGAATATCCTCCAATACCGAAATGTCGACACCTCTTTGTTTAAGCCATTTAGGCAGGAGATCTTCTTCTACTTCTTTACTGACTATTGGCGCGACTTCGATTAAAAATTCTGCTAGGGATTTTGAACAATTGAGGCCTCCCATAGCGCCATCAAATATGATCACCTTATCGGTACCGGTCACATTATATGCAAATTCCATTGCCGCATCAGTAGATTTTGCAATTGTTGCATGATTCATGTACGTCATATTCATTGGCTCCATATCAAATAATTCAGCTTGTTCAGCTCCTACAACAACAGTCGGTATCATCTCTGAGAAAAATGCAGAAGGATAACCTGTCCAAGCATAGTTGTGAACGCACATTTTAATTGAAGGGTTTAAAGGAGGTATTGAGTCCAACATTGGTTTTCCGTTTTTCTTGTAAAATGCTTCCGTATACCAAGTATAAGGTGGCAATGGTTTTTCCATATCGTAAAGATCGACATTAGCACCGGCAAAATTCGCGTAGATAACACCTGCAGAAAAAACATAGGGCACTGGACACGGAAAATCCAATACGGCAATGCATTCGTCAATTTTTCCAAACAAATGCATGACTTTTCCATATAATTGACAACCGATAAATGTAGCTCGGTCATTGAGTGCGTATAAATCTGCATCGGCATCCACGCCAATAACACCGTGGGGGCCAACATCCAGAAAAGCTGCGAAGGCAAATTTTTCTTGAACAAAATTCGATTCAAAAATAGCCCTTGCTATAAAATTAGCTGCCCTAGGGCCTAAGTTTTGGTGATAGGTAGAACGAGTCTCGATCCTTGCGTAGGACATCCCAAATGGTTTTACCGCTTTATCAATCTGTCTGTGAAAATGTACTTCTCTGACATCTGTATGATGGGCATGGATAATCCAATCTGCATCATAAGCGGCTTTTAAGCCATATAAGGTGCCAATTTCTGTTTCGATTGGAATTCCCGGATCTATTGGAGCCATTCCCTTTGCTTTTCCATTATAATATTCATCCAGTTTATAGCGTCTGATATACTCTTCCGTTTCTCTAAAACGCATACCAACACCGGCTCTCAGTCTGATATTTTTTGTACCGGTTTTTTCTTCGACAATATCTCTTATCGCTCGCAACAAAATAGCGTAGGGTTCGCCACCGTACAGCGTAAAACCATGATGCGAAGCCAAAACATTGACAGAATCACCACTTTTAATCTTGCCCATATCGATTTTTCTGATTTCTTCTTTAGCTGTCTCATAAAGCATTTCTAAGGAATCCTCTGCACCTGGATAGATGACATCCGGAAGATCGGGAAACAAATCTTTGAGCGATACAGACACCATATCCGGCATTTCAGCTACTCTCTTTTTGATATGTGAAGGGTCTACCCCATATTGGGATTCTTTTGCGGAAATGGGCATAATCGGGCTTTTTAATAAATTATTTTTCATTCTGTCCCTCCTCTAGCTTGAGATTTACAATTTGATCTAAAAGTTCTTTATCTTCATCAAAGAAAAACCCTTTGCTCTTGTATTTGTCTTTTACTTCATCTGATAATTCCCAAGCTGTAATCGTCTTGCCGTACCATTGGTGCCCGCCTTCGATGGGCTGTAGCTTATTTCCGGCTGCTTCGACCATTCTTAACATGGGTTGTATGCATTCTATGGTACATCCCGTACGCATACCCGTCATAGAGGACACTTCTTCCGGTGTTTTTGCACCAGATAATAATGCCGCGGCGACTTCTTCTGCGCGCGTTCCAACACAATAACACAAGACTTGTTCCGGATTGACATGCGCTTTTCTACATATCTCGTCAATAGCTTCCTTCGGGAATTGCTTGACATCCACTTTAACCGTAAAAGGTTCTTCTCGTTTCACCATAGTAATGGCGTAAACGGGACAACGATCAGCACAATTTGCACAGCCTCTACATGCATCTTCATCGATGATTGCTTTTTTGTCCTCGATTTGGATAGCCAAAACCGGACAAAGCTTCTCACACGTTTTACAACCGATGCATTTGTCTTTATCCACTTTGGCCATAATGCTTACCAACTTCATATTTTACTCCTTATATCATTGTATTCAGGTTACCTCAGTAACCTATCTATCCACAAAAGCTTAGAACAAAGCTAACTTTTAGGTTCTAAAACGGTATATCGACCAAAGGGTACAAAAGCAATGGTACAATCGCTTCCGTATTTTTTGATCAACTTATCAACTTCTTCTTGGAAATCATCAGGACCAAAAGCATCTAGCCCGACTCCTGTCGCAAATTTCAGGTTTTCATCTCGCGTAATATACTTGGTTTTTTTCTTTAAAAGAATTTCATAAATTTTGTACCAAATGCAACCCGCCCACAATTCATTTTGTTTCTTATAGAAGTCTCTTAGGACTTTTTCTTGATTTTTTTGGCTAGGTGGTAAATACTCTTTCAATACATCCATCAATTCCCATCCTTGCCAATTTTGATAACCGGGACAGGGGCTGGCAAACAAAATAGTGCCGTCCTCTTTGGTTACCGGTTCACAATTGACAATTGCCCATGAGGTATGAAAAAACAAATGATTAGTCGGGGCAGTGGAGCCACAAATGGTGATATCTGCTTTTTCTTCGAATTGAAGACGATATGTTTTATCATATTCTTTAATAGATTCCAAATGAGATTCAACAGGGTCACCTGCGTTAATATGGGAAATTCTAAATAAATTGTCCGTTATAACGTTAATGCCCATGTCAATCCCAGCCATTTTTAGCGCTTCATATTTGTCATTTTGAATATGATTGTCGTTGTTGCCCGGCACACAATCAGGTGACAGAGTAAACACGTGGTTCATTTCGATGGTTTCATCGCTAGCAGTTCCCGGAATGACCATACCCGAACCGCCATATCCCCACAAAGTAGCCTGAGTTGAGCCGATGGTAATTTTTACATCGGCTTCAGCAACCCAATTATGAACCCAAAGAGGAATACCCCGGGAAGTGACACCCATAAATGTATAGACATCTTGATTAAAAGGATCGTTGGACGTTACCTCTATTCCACTGTCATAAAGTTCTGGACCAATTTTTTCTCGTACTTCTTCTTCATTCAATGCACCAATTTTTGCTGTTGCGCAAATAATTTTTGGTGTGCCTCCAGCTTTTTTTACTTCTTCTACAAGGTGAGGTAGCAACAAATGAGCCGGTGCTTGTCTGAATTGGTTTTCAATCATGAATAAAACATTTTTTTTGTTTTTTATGAGTTCAGAAAAAGTCTTTCCAGAAACCGGGTTTTCTACTGCATTCATTAAATGCTGTTGAATATCTTCGACGGGGTTGGGCTCATCCTTAACATAGGTAATGAGTTTGACACTATCGGGAATATCAATCCCGATCGTAACACCACGATCCTCTGCAACCTCAAAGGGAATTTGAATAGTTTTCATCACTTAGATCTCCTTATAAAAATATTTTATAGTTCTTATTAAAACCATTATATTCACTGTACTAACTGATGATGTTTTTCCCATTGGTCAAGCATTTTTTCGCCGATAGCGTTAGCGATTTTATTGGCTGTCTCTTGATTATCGCAATTTGCATCTATGCATTCCAATAGGATTTGCATCCCAATTTGAACTTCATCATTGGGACCCGGCAATGCAACAAATTTTGTTGGGCCAACTTGTCCCACCGCAACTTTAACACCGTCCTTAACATGACGACCGGTTCCTTTTTGGAATTTGACAATGTAAGACGTTTTGGTATTGGGAGCCACTCTTAGAAATCCTTCAATCGTTTTGTCTTTATCTTCAGCACCAACACCACCTGTTGTGATAATCATACCGAAACCTCTGTTTAATCCGTCTTCCAATCGATTTATCACATCTATGAGATCATCTTCAATTACCTCACCAACCGTTACCCTGTACCCTTTCTCTTCAAGAACTTTCTTTATATATGGTGTATTGGTGTCTTCAATCATTTTATCCCTTACTTCAAATCCGGTGGGGTGTACCAAAACCCGTTTTGAAAGTTTCGATAAAATATCATCTACCATCGTGTTTACTTTATTTTGGGATTCTTCGATTTCTTCTTGGGATAATTGAGTCAAATTAATCATGCCGAGGATACCTCTAGAGGCTATCTCTGTTTCTTCGCTGATGCGAACCCCTGGTACCCTAGCCACTGCATCGATGATTTCTTTCTCTTTGCCTACAATATTTTTTTCCTCAACAACTTTATCTAAAATGTCTAAAGTAATATGATTATCTCGAACATCTACAACCAATATCTTTTCAGGATTTACTTTTATAACATCGGCTACTGCATTCGCTAGGTCATTCAGATTCACATAATCTAATTTAATGTTATGTATCCATAATTCTGATTTTTCTAATAAGTTATAAGCCATAAATACCCCCTTTTTTACGGACGTGCTATATTATCGCACATCGTACTGCTTTACTGCACAATTATATTATAACTAGAATCCATCTCATGTCAATGCAAATTTTTGTTCAATTTATATTTTTAGTTTTTTAAAATATAAAAAATCCAATTTGCTTGATGGAAACAAGAGCAAATTGGATTTTATCGTTTCATGCACTATTTATTTTTGTTCGACAACTTCCCAAAGAGTTGGTGCGTTTTTTACGGGATTGGCAAGAGCCCCTTTGGCACAGGCGCTGCAGTTGGAGCAGTTGCCTGTGGGTAGGTCGACGACGCGCCGGATATAGCCTTTATTTTCTAAAACGGAAAGGCGCGCCAAGGTCGCTTCGGTTGTTTGACCCAACTCTTCCGAAATATCTTCGATGGTTACCGTGTGGCCTCTTTTTAATATCTCCAAGATTTCTTTCATATTCTCACACCCAATTTGAGTTGCTTTTTAAGCTTCTCTTCAAATCATTCTATTTGCGATTTCTCAATCCGTTTATTGATTGTCCTTACGAACCCCACAACAACAAGCCGACGCGATACACTAAAAATGCATAGAAAAAAGCTGTAGCCACATAATACAAAGTCAGTTTCAATGTCCAAGAGAAGGAATGGGTTTCTTGATAAGTGGAAGACACCGCCATAACGCAAGGTACGTTAAACGTAAAAGCATAAATGAAAGCCAATGCTTGCGCTTTACCCACTTGAGTTGTTAAGACATTACTTAACTGACTGCTGATGTCACCTCTTGAGAAGGTGGACTCCATAACCGAAGCCCCACTACTGTAAAGAGAACTCAGCACACCCAATGCCGCTTCTTTTCCCATGAAAGATGCAATAAAAGCCATAAACAACTGCCAAGTCATACCGAAAATTCGTGTAACCGGTTCTATGATTACACCCACTCGGTAAATGAGGCTGTTATCGACATTGCCATCCGGGGAGTAGGACAAAAAGTAAAAAATAATGGACACTAAAATAATAACGCGTAAGGCACGCACTAAAATTTCATTAAAGCGATTGGCTACAAATTGAAAGATATTGCCCCATTTAGGTTTATGATAAGGAGGCAACTCCATGATTAACCCATGTCGTTCATCGCTTCGTACTAAAGATGATACGAAAACCTTTGACGTGATCACAATATGCACAATGGCAACAAAAAATAAGGACGCAATCACCAAAGGTGTGTAGATATCAAAAAACGCTCCGGACATAAAGCCGACCACACCCCAAGTACCGGCACAGGGTATTGCCCATGCCAAAGCCATGGTCAATACTTTTTGACCCCAAGAGTCGATGACTCGTGAGCCGGAAGCGCCACCGATGGTACAACCAAAGGAGAGTAGGATCGGCATAATGGACTTTCCCTGTAGTCCCAATTGGGACATGGTGTCGTCAAACACGTAGGACACTCTTGCCATATATCCGACATCTTCCATCAATCCAAAAATAAACGCAACCCCCACTACAAAACCGGCCATGGATAATGAAAAACCGATAGACGATATTAAAACACCGACCAGTCCCGCAATAAAAGACGAGACACCGGCTGCGTAAAGAGTCGCGGTGACATAAGCAACACCGTTGGTATAAATCCATTCACCCGCCTGCATAAATGGAAATGCAGGAACATAGGACAACATTAAACCCAATAAAATAATAAACACCGCCAATGGCTTGCCCCATGTGTTGTGGGTGGCTAAGCGATCAAAGCGGCTTCTTTTGAATTCTCTGGTTTCTGGGTAGGTTACGACTCCGGACACCAGATCTTCTATCCATTTAAATTTTGCTTCTCCGGTTTTAAGTGTTCCTTCTAGCCCATCATCGATATCGCTTTCCAAGCTTTGCCACTGTTTTGTGGTCAAGGTTGCTTTGACAAGATCGACGATTTCTTCGTCACCTTCAATGACTTTTGTGATGATCCAATTGTGTGAATAAGGTTTAAAATCGCTTTCTGATAGGGCTTCAGCCAGTCGTTGGTACTTTTCGCCATTAACCTGCTTTTGTTTTTCAATCAAATCTTCTTCAATAACAATGGCGCCATCTTCCAATGCTTCGTAAAAAGATTGATAGTTTTTCAAATCTGCAGCGTTAAATGGAATGACCGGTACACCCAATCTTTGACTCAACAATTCGGTATCGATCACCTTGCCTTGGGCTCTACTGACGTCAATCATATTCAGGACGACGATGGCTTTTCTCTGTATGCCAACGTAATCTGCCAACATGTACAACGAACGTTCTAATTGTGATGAATCAATTAGAATGCAAGTCAATTCGCTTTCACCCCCTGCGATGTATTGCCGGGTGATGATTTCCTCATCGGAGCTTGCCGACAAGCTATAGGAACCGGGCAAATCCACAATGGTGTAATCTTGACCCTTGTAAGAGAATTGCCCTTCTTTGCGTTCGACTGTTTTACCGGGCCAATTGCCCACATGTTGCTTTGACCCGGTTAAACCGTTAAATAATGTGCTCTTTCCTGCATTCGGCTGTCCTAAAAGAGCGATTAGATTCTTTGACATTTCTGACACGCCTCACACAAAATATTTTTACAATCTTGGTTATTAATGGCGATCATCGTATCTCTGCTATTGATAATAATCGGTTTTCTATTTGGGTTCTGTACCACTTCAAAATTAGAACCCGGAATAATTCCGATAGAGGTAATGCGATTGATAAAGCGTTTATTTCCTTGTAACGCTACTACCTTTCCGGAAAAACCGTCTTTTAACTGATCCATGCTTTTCATAGTAAACTCCTTCATGCTACCATTACTCATGATGTATATTTAAGTCATTATAATCTTGTTAGGCTTTACTGTCAATATTTTAGACGAAAAACTTTGGTTGCTTAAACGTTTTTAATTTTAGGAAATAAACTCAATTTTGTGGATTGTAAAAAATACAATTCTATTCAATCAAAAAGCCAAGATGGTTTTAATTGACACATCTTTGGCTTTTGTGATTGACGTATTCGTTTTTTCAATTTCTATGTACATAGAAAGATAGGAAGGTTTGAAAATATTTTATTGATAAAAGTTCAGAAGGTACACAACATCCTGATTTTAAACTTTGACCGACATATTAACTTAGTTTTTCTTTAATAATTCCTTTCCGATAGCCTTGAATCAGCATTTCCAACTCTTCTTTTTGTTTCATCAATTTCTTGCCGATATCTGTATCCCGGACTCGAATCCGCTTTACAACCGTTTCGACAACATTTTTCATGGACATCATATCGTATTCGTCGCTTAAAACTCTTTCTAAGGATTCGAAGGGTTGGTGTACCATTAAGGTGAGTCCATAGGAGTTGTAGGTTAAGGTATAGCCCGCAATTCCCGTCGATTTTTGGTAAGCTTTGGCAAAACCACCGTCTATCACCAGTAATTTGCCGCCTGCGCGGATGGGGCTTTCTCCGGATTTTACTTTGACCGGTACATGACCGTTGATAATGCGGCCCACTTCTGGGTCAACACCAAATTCCTTCAATAACATTTTAGCAAAGGTTCCGTCGTCATCCATTTTTATAAAATAAGGCGTATAGTGTTCTTTATGGGTCTTTTTGTCATCGATGAAATAGCGTTCGAAGGTGGCCATTTTCGATTTTCCAAACAAGGGAGAATCTTGGTGACACCAGAGATACCAAAAGAAGTCGGTCTGACGGAGTTCTTTTTGGCTAAAGTACGCTTCTCTGGCCATTTGGTCCATTTTATCCATCAATCGTTTTCCGGAGTAGTATTCATCTTCCAGTTTGATGACCTTAAATGTGCCCTCTTCTGTAATGGGCATACTGGCGTGGTACAACAAGTTGTTGTTATAGGCCAAGTACATAGACCCTTTGTTGAACAAAAACCGCACGTGTTTTTGCAATTTGTCGCTGGCTTTAAATGAAATTAACAGTTTGTCGATAACAATTTGTTCCATTTCAGTTAATTGTGCAGGATTTTTAGGATCGACGGTGGGGAACAGCGTGTCGTTTAAGGGGTATTCGACACCTTCCACCATCACCGTTCCTTTTTCAGCGTTAAAGGTCGATAAAATGATGCGATCCTCCATCATATATTCCGGACGTGATTTGATCAGTTGGTCTTCGATTTTGAATTGAATAACAGAAATCGCTTTATGCATCCGTGCCATTAAGCCGTATTCATAGGAGGACATGCTTTCAGGATTAACTTTTGGTAGGAAGGCGTCGCATGGATCATCGGTGTAATAATTTTCCGCCAATCCCGCCAAATTGATCATATTGATGCCGTAGCCATCTTCCAAAACATTGATGTTGGCATATCTCAACGCAATCCGAATAACATTACAAATACAAGCCAAGCTACCGGCGGCCGCCCCCATCCATAAAATGTCATGATTTCCCCATTGAATGTCCAAGGAGTGGTGGTCCATCAGGGTTTCCATAACATGGTGAGGGCCCGGACCTCTGTCAAAAATATCCCCGATGATATGCAAATGGTCAATGACGAAGCGTTTGATCACCTGAGAAATTTTGATAATAAAGGTATCCGCTCTACCATAAAACACCAAACTGTCGATGATGTTATGATAGTATTCCTTTTTATTCATACGCTCTTCTTCTTCCTGAATGAGCTCTTCCATGATGTAAGCAAAGTCTTCCGGAAGGGCTTTTCTCACTTTAGAGCGCGTATATTTTGAAGCGGCAGCTCGACAAACGATGACCAAACGGTAGATCGTTAATTTGTACCAATTTTCCAAGATATCTCCGGTTTTTTCTTTTTTAATGAGATCCAGTTTTTCCTTGGGGTAATAAATTAACGTGACCAACTCATTCAATTCCGTTATACAGACGGTATTTTCCAACTCTTCCAATACTTTGCGTCGTATAGCACCGGAAGCATTTTGCATAACATGGTGGAAGGCTTCATCTTCGCCATGAATGTCCGTTAAAAAGTGCTCAGTTCCCTTAGGCAAGTTTAAAATGGCGGAGAGGTTGACGATCTCTTCCACTGCCTTGTTAGCCGTCGGGAAACTCTTTGACAACAACTCCAAATAACGAACATTATCTTGCAATTCCTCTTTTGAATATGTACGCATATTTCTCCCCTTTTCATATTTTTTTATATTGTATAGTTCTAAATTTTACGCATCACCTCCAAGTTTTATCAAACATCATCATCTTGAAGGTATCTCGAAGTCGTCTCAATACATCAGACGACCTTACATTGATTATACCTTGAGT
>LSQX01340787.1_pt1 | contig 76984 bp, 82 predicted proteins | sample 654561 | NCBI WGS metagenome assembly LSQX01 (sample SAMN04489861, study PRJNA283612) | anaerobic digester metagenome | isolation source: 4 biogas reactors fed with cattle manure at either 37C or 55C with and... | place: Denmark: Kongens Lyngby | collected 2014
TAGTTTAATGTTTGTTTAATTATGAAATTTAATTTCCAATTAATTGGAATTCAGATCCAAATGTTGCTGTAAAAGTGCACGAATGGGTCTGATGGCATCGTTGTCACGGTTTCCATAATGTTCACAGATAAATACCTTGTCCGCTTTGCTTATCGCCGGATTGTAAAGCGCCTTCAAAATCGAACTGCGATAATAAAACATCTTGGATGCTACTTCATCTGAATCATTGATGGATTCAAGAAAATCAACAGTTTCGGCAGGTAAAACTGTACTTTTACTATCCTGTAACAAATAAAATAATTTGTCGTGGGTTTCGTTTCCAGGCAAACTTTGCCGATTATCAGATGTGTTCTGAGCAAATGCAAAAGCCGAAAAAAGCATCACCGCATTTAGTAAAATAAATCGTTTAAAAGTCATGTGTTAAATAAATTAATTGTTAATAAATAAGACTAATTCCCACAAATTTAATTTTTTATTAACATCAAAACAAATGAATATTGACTAATTCATGGATTTTTAAACGAAATCAAAATCCCTGTTCTTAAATTCATTTAGGGATTTAGCAGAGGGTGGATAAGCTAAATCAAATACAGATTAAAAAAATAGGCTTCAAATTACACCAGAATTCCATTTTTAACTATTTGACCACCAGAACTTCATCGAAGAATTAGTTTCTTAAAGCTTAATTTAGATTTGTAATAAATTTGAGGTTTTCTATGGGTATTCCGAATAAACTTCAAAGAAATTTTTAAACGAAATTATTCTTCTGCAAAAAACTGACGGCTTTTCTTCCAGATCCGGTACGCAAAGTAAAGCGTGATCAAAACCAAAACAAAGGCAAGTGGCGCCCAGATAAATGAGGTCAAACTCAAAACCGATGCCGCCGCCGTTTCACCCGTATTGACCACGAAATTACCCGTTCCACCCGTCGTTCCGGTGGAAACCGCTCTTGTGGCAGCCGTCGTTCCGCTGACCGCCGCTGCGGTTCCTCCTCCCGCAATAATCGCAAGCGCCCATGTAGCTACCTCGCCCATGTCCATCAATGTGGAAGCCATCAGCAAAGTTCCCGCAATCGCCGCCAAAGGAACCGCAATCGTATCAAGTAGGTTGTCCACAATCGGGATGTAATAAGCCACGACTTCTACCAAAGTCGCAACGCCCAGCGTAATGATCGCCGGCCAACTGCCCACCCATTGCCAACTCTCATTGAGATGAATCAAATCCGCCCCAAAATGAGCTCCCAAGCTCAAAGCAAAAAGAGGCAAGAAAATTCGGAATCCAGCCGAAGCCGCTAAACCAATCCCAAGGAAAAACGACATAAGGGTAGTAGTATCAAAGAAATCCATATGGCAATTTGTTAAAATTAAAATAAAGATACAGTTTTTTGATGTAAAATCTTGTCATTCAGAATATTTGATATGAAGAGGGAAATCTTCCAGTAGAAGATTGGAAAAGCTCCTTGTCATCCAGACGATAGGAAGGATCTAAGGAGCCTGTATAGATTCATCACACTCATTCTTCGTGTTCGGAATGACAACGAACCCCTTAAAAAAACCTACCCAGTAGATATTGCCCCCTTAGTGAAAAATCTTCGTGTTCTTTGTGGTAAAAAACACACAACTCTTCCTTCTAACTTCTAATTTCTAACCTCTAATTTCCAGCCTGAAAATCCATCAAAAAACACCCATCCCAAAAATAAAAATACCCCTAAACGGCGAAAAAAATCCCCTTATTCCATAGATACTCCATAGATACTCCCAGTATACTCCCAGTCAACCCCCAGTATACTCCCAGTCAGAAAACCCCAAAAAACCATGACATACATGCATTTAAACGCCATAATAGGACAAAAACGCCATAAATTCCAAAAAGCCGATACCCCAAAACGGCGAAATTTAGACTTCGATTTTTTAGCCTCAAAAACAACCAAAATACAGGCCTCATTTTAACTTAAAATACGGAGATTTACTTTCTCATTTCATATAGGAATGAAAAAATTATACAACCCAACTTTAAGCCTCAAAACTCAAACTTTAAACCTTGAATTTTCCCCGACATAAAAATTTTTCCGACCTTCGGTAATCGAAACGGAAATGTACAAATGAAAACCCTATTCAAAAGATTTATAAAACTACTACTAATTACACTATTCCTACTTGCAGCCGTAATTTTTATTTCCGATTATTGGGTGATAAGACAATCCAAAGACCATACTTTTCATTCGATCGATGAACTACCCGAAAACCCCACCGGATTGGTGTTGGGCACAAGCAAAAGAGTCAGAGGAGGAGGTGAGAACCTTTATTTTAAATACCGAATGCAAGCCGCTGTCGAACTCTTTCAGGCAGGCAAAATTCAGTTCATCATCGTGAGTGGAGATAATTCCATTAGAGAATACAACGAAACCCGTGACATGAAAAATTCACTCATCGAAATGGGAATTCCCGAAGATAAAATCGTAGAGGATTTTGCCGGTTTCAGCACACTCGACTCCGTACTTAGAGCCAAAGAAGTATTTGGACAAGACTCAATTACAATTATCTCACAGGAATTTCACAATCAACGCGCCATTTTTATCGGTAAAAATCACGATATTTACGCCCTGGGATTCAATGCAAGCGATGTGCCCAAAGGATATGGGAAATTTATAACCATTCGCGAATATTTTGCTCGGGTAAAAGCCATGCTCGACGTATATGTGTTGAATACAATGCCCAAGTTTTATAAAGATAAAGAACCATTTCCAAACGTAGAATGATATGCTGATAATCGGAATCGCAGGAGGGACAGGATCGGGGAAAACAACCGTAGTCCGAAATATTTTGAAACATCTGAATACCGAAAATGTACTCGTCGTTTCACAAGATAATTATTACAAAGACCACAACGAACTTTCACTCGAAGAAAGACAAAAAATCAATTTCGACCATCCCCGTTCCATCGATTTCGAACTCCTCACCGAACATGTGATGAAACTCAAAAACGGCGAAATCATCCAACAACCTGTTTATTCCTTCATAACACATAGTCGTACCGATGAAACTTTGGTGACACATCCCAAAAATGTAATCATCGTCGAAGGAATTCTCGTATTGACCAACCCCGAACTTCGGGAATTATTTGACGTGAAAATATTTGTGCATGCCGATTCCGACGAACGTCTAATCCGAAGAATCCAACGCGATATCACCGAAAGAGGACGAGATCTCGAAGAAGTTTTGAACCGATACCGAACCACACTCAAACCCATGCACGAACAATTCATAGAACCGTCAAAAATTCATGCTGACATCATTGTCCCCAACATGAAAAAGAAAAACGAAGCCGCTATACAGCTGCTCTCAACCTTGATCAAAGACAAATTAAGTACAACCGTGGAACCATGAACCCTAAAACCGACAAAATAAAAAAAGAGAAGCCAAAAAAATGGTACCGGATTTTATTGAATAAATATTTAATTGTCACGGTATTGTTCATCGTATGGATGATTTTCTTTGACCAAAACTCCTATTTCATTCACAAAGAACTCGATGAGGAAGTCAAAGCTCTGACCAAAGACAAAAGACTTTATGAGCAAAAACTGGAAAAAGAAACCATTCAAATTCAGAGAATGAAAACCGATGCCTCCGAAATTGAAAGAGTAGCAAGAGAAAGACATTTCCTGAAAAAAGAAAACGAAGATGTATTCATCATCGAAAAACAAAAAGTAAAAAAGCCCGAAACAAATGAACCCGAAAACTGAGGAATTTAAACAATTGACACCACAGGAATGGAAACTCAAAGTCCAAGCAGAACTCGCTGGACTCGATTACAATGAAGTCCTGGTCTGGGATACAGCCGAAGGAATTCAAGTAAAACCCCTTTATACAAGCCAAGACCTTCCCGAAGAAATCTCAACCATCCAATCCACAAAAGACTGGAAAATCATCGGAAACTTCCGAAACGATTCCCTTCAGGATTTCTCATACCTATACGGTTTCAAAGTAGAGGAAAATCAATTCAATCAAGTTGCAAAACTTCCCGAATTCCTAGATTTGTTTTTTGAAATCAAAACTTCAACGGACTCAATCGGGAAATTGAATTTCTCCGAAATCAAAAACCTGAAATACTTAAGCCTCGACGTCTTGGGGAACTTCGCAGAAACCGGAAACTGGTTCCATTCGCAAGAAAAAGATTTAGCTTTAACCCAAAAAATCCTCAACGAAAATACATTTGAAAAAAACATCGAAATAAACGCTTCACTCTATCAGAATGCCGGTGCAAACCATCTGCAGCAAATTGCCATCGCAATTTCTCATGCCGTAGAATACTTGGAGAAATTAGGACCGGAAGCTGCTTCAAAAATCTATTTCAAAGTGGCCGTAGGCGGAAACTATTTCTTCGAAATTGCCAAACTACGCGCACTTCGTCAGCTATGGAATTTAATTTTAAACGAATACAATTCCCAAGCAGAAACCTTTATTTATGCTGAAACTTCGCTGCGCAATAAATCCCTGCTCGATGTTCATAACAATATCATCCGAAGTGGATTGGAAGCTTCCGCTGCCGTTCAGGGAAAAGCCGATGTAGTCCAAGTTTTTCCTTATGACGAAATCAGCGGCTCTACCGCATTCAGCGAAGAACTCGCTTCCAAACAGCAATTGCTTTTGCAGAAAGAATCCTATTTCGATAAATTCATGGATCCCGTTGCCGGAACTTATTTCGTGGAAAATCTAACCGAACTGATGAGCCGAAACGCCTTGGAGTTATTTAAAAATATAGAAGCCGAAGGCGGATTCCTCAAAGGATTATTCGACGGAAGAATTCAGAAAATGATTCAGAAAACTGCCGAAAAAGAACAGCAAGCCTTTGATGAAGGAAAACTGACTTTAATCGGTGTAAATAAATTCAGAAATCCTTCGGATAAAATCCATCCGACACCAAAAACTGAAAATCCGGTTCGAACTCAAATTAAACCGATATTCAGAAAAAGATTGGCCGAAAAAAACGAAAACGATAACTCATGACACCTAAACAGCTTTCCTATGGCATTCTGAGAGCGCTGGGAATAGCTGCTTTGATTGGCGTTGCCCTTTATTTTCTTTGGCAAATCCGATCGGTTTTTGCCTACCTCGCCATTGCATTTGTGCTGGCGATGATCGGACGACCGCTGATGAATCTGATGAACAATAAACTTCGGATCCCCAATGCGATTGGCGCTATCCTTACGCTATCGCTCTTCATTTTTTTGATTTTTGCCTTTGTTAGCTTGTTCATCTCACTCGTGCTCAACGAACCTTATCGACTGTTTGGAAATTTCGTGCACCTCGATCGCTTCGAAGAAGCCATTTCCAATCAGCTCAAACTACTCGGCGACTCACTCGGGTTCCTTAACATTCCTTTCCTCGAAAACCTATTGAACGACGCAGTCGAAAATGTAAATGTGAAAAGCCTTTCGGGAATGTTTGGCGACTCCATAACCACTGTGGGCGTGATCATGATCGATACTTTTTCAGTAATGTTCATTACCTTTTTCTTCCTAAAAGATCGGGACTTAATCAACAAAATGATGGTGGCCATTGCCCCCAACGGCGAGGAAAAAAGATTTGAATCCGTACTCGACAAAACCAAAGATTTATTGTCCCGCTATTTCATTGGACTGACCTTGCAGGTGCTGATTATGTTTACCTTTTATTTCATCATTTTACTTTCCTTTGGAATCAATTACGCAGCGGTGATTGCATTGCTTTGTGCTTTGCTCAATCCACTTCCTTACATCGGACCACTTTTGGGCGGCGTCATCATGGCGAGTTTATCGATAAGTGATTTACACGGTTTGGGACTGGATTTCCGAGCAGAAATCATTCCAACGGTTTTATGGATTATGTTTTGGTACATCCTCACGCACGTTTGGGACAATTTCATCAACCAACCGCTTATTTATTCGCGAAGCGTAAAGTCAAATCCTTTGGAAATATTTCTTGTTATTTTAATCGGAGGAATCCTTTTCGGAATCATCGGAGTAGCCGTGGCCGTTCCGGCTTATACCGTTTTACGAGTCGTGCTGAAAGAATTCTTTTCCGAATATAAACTCGTGCAAAGTATCACCAAGAATTTGTAATTAATTCGGAAGAACTTTAGGGTTCAAAGCTTTGCCAATGCTTCGCATATCATCCGAAGCAGGCGCTTCAAAGGTTTCCAGATTGAAAAATTTAATCGCCGCCAATAAATGGTCGAAAATATCCGACATAATTCCTTCGTAAACGACCCAACGAACATCGGCCGTAAACATATAAAGTTCGATAGGAAGACCGTGTTCAGTCGGTGATAACTGACGAACCATAATCGTCATATCCTTGTGGATGCCCGGATGGATTTTCACGTATTGATTGATGTATTCACGGAAAAGCCCGATGTTCGTCATATTTCTTCCGTTCACCGGCATCGTACGATCCGGGAAATGTTCGGCATTGTACTGATCGATTTCTTCTTGTCTTTGGTCGATATAATTCTGAAGAAGTTTGATTTTTTTCAATTCCTTCAATTCCTCCGGACTTACATAATGAATCGAAGAAATCTTAATATTGAGTGCACGTTTGATCCGTCTTCCACCCGAATTCTGCATTCCGCGCCAGTTTTTAAAAGAATCGGTAATCAGATAATAAGTCGGAACCGTGGTAATGGTTTTGTCCCAATTCTGAACTTTTACCGTATTTAAATTGATTTCAATCACATCCCCATCGGCACCGTATTTCGGCATTTCAATCCAGTCGCCCACACGCACCATATCGTTGGTCGAAACCTGAATGCTCGCTACAAATCCCAAAATCGTATCCTTGAAAACCAACATCAAAACCGCAGAAGCAGCGCCCATCGCCGTCAGAAATGCCCAAGGCGATTGCCCCGTAAACGTGGTGAAAATTAAAATTCCAGCAATGAAAAACAGAAAAATATTGGCGACTTGTAAATAACTGTCAAGTGGTTTGCCACGGAAACTTTCTTTATCGCCCAAATAATCCCGAATCGATTTCATTACCGAAATAACCAGAATCGTCCAGTTGATAATCAGTAAAATCTCCACAAACTTTTCGGTAAAAACCACACCACCCGGAAATCCCGAAAATAAAACAGGAATCAAGGAAGCGAAAATATACAGCGGAATCAATCGCGCAAGGTTCGCAAAAACTTTATTCTTTAAAAGATAATCATCAAATTTCGTCTTGGAACGCTTGGTAAATTCTGTTGTAAACTTGATCAAAACGCGACGAGCCACGAAATGAATCAGCCACAATAAAATAAGGGAAGCGATGAGTAGCGAAACAAAGGTAAATAAATGTGTCAACGTTGCTTCGAAACCAAGTGTTGAATATTTTTGAAAAGTCCAGTTGTAAATAAAATGTGTTGAATTATCAATTTGAAAACTCATAGAAATTTTTTGATTTTTTGCCCGGAATGGGCTTGAATGATTTGCAAAGTTATGAATTTTAAAAAGGATGCTAAAATCCACCGGATTAATTTAAGGTAAAACCCAACTCATTTTCCGGCTAATGAATTTAGTTTTAACTTTGAACTTTTATGAATCCAAATCTCTTAGAACCCGAAGTTCAAAACTATATTCGTGCGCAAGAAAACCAAGATGTACGCAGTATTTCTTTGAAAAAATCTCCTTTTGAAAACCTGAGTTCTTCGGAACTTGCCCAGCAAATCAAAGGTTTGCAAATTGCACGCAATAAATTTCCTTTTTTCTACCAAACGGGAGGAATTTATTATCCGCCTTCCCTCAACCTCGAACAGGCTTCTTCCTGGATTACTGCCCAATACAAATCAGAAATTATCAACGGAAAAACTTTGATTGATTTAACCGCCGGAATGGGAATCGATGCATTTGGATTTGCCCAAAAATTTGAAAAAGTCACCGCTTTGGAACGGAATTCAGAATTGGTGGAAATTTCAAAACATAATTATAAAGCGCTAAATCAAAATAACTTAGAATACATAAATTCCGATTTTGAAATCTTTTGGAAAGAAAATCCGAAAGAAAAATGGGATGTTATTTACCTCGATCCTTCGCGACGAATTGATTCCCAAAGAAAATTCGTTTTGGAAGATTTAGAACCCAATATTCTCGAATGGATGGATGAATTTCTAAGTCGTTCCAAAACAGTAATGATCAAGCTTTCTCCATTGCTGGATTTGAAATCAACGGTGGAGAAAATTCCTCAAATTCAGGAAATTTACATTGTTGCAGTTAAAAACGAAGTCAAGGAATTATTGCTGATTTGCAAAAAAGAAATCCAAACCAATCCCAAAATAATCGCTACAAACCTGGAATCCGATCATCTGCTTTTTGAATTTCATTTAAAGGAAGAAGCAGCCGCTGTTTCCGAGTTTTCATCACCCGAAAAATTCATTTACGAACCCAATTCTGCCGTTTTGAAATCGGGCGCTTTTAAATTATTGGGAGAGAAATTAAATTTAAAAAAACTGCATATTCATTCGCATTTATATACTTCGGAGGAATTATTGAAGTCCTTTCCGGGTAAGGTTTTCGAAGTTTTGGGAGAAATAAAAAATCCGAAAAAAGAAATTGAAAAATCAGCTTTTCACGTCATTTCAAAGAATTATCCACTCAGTGTGGAATTAATCCGAAAGAAATATAAAATAAAAGAATCGGAAGAACAAACTTTGATTTTCACGCAGAGTATTTCGGGAAAACATATTCTGCTTTGTAGAAGATTGTTGTAACCTGTTCAAGAAACGTTCCTACAGAACGAATCGGAACACCTTATTTTTTCTACCTACGAATTGTTCCTACGGAACAAGTATTTTGAAGCATCCTGACTTTACCTCGTAAATCGTATATCGTCCCTCGTATATCGTAAATCGAACTTCGTCTCACGAATTTCGAACTTCGACTTTATTCATAATACTTTGTACAGTTTCACTTAAAATAATACCTTTGGAAAGCAAAAGAGAATTCATCGTCAATGATTAAATATTTAGCTTCTGCTTTATTGGTTTTGAGCGCCCTGAACCTGTCGGCGCAAATGAAAATTGATACTTTGGACATTGAAAATTACCAAATCAAAACCTTGAAGATTTCCGAAAAACTGGACGAAATTTCATCACTCGAATTTCACGACGGATTTTATTGGGGACAAAACGACAGCGGAGGAGAAGCGGAATTGTACAAAATCAGTCCTGAAACGGGAAAAATTCTTCAGACCGTGAAAATCACCAATGCCGAAAACCGCGACTGGGAAGAACTTGCATTTAGCGAAGACTATGTTTTCATTGGGGAATTTGGAAATAATTTAGGCAACCGAAAAGACCTTTCCATTTTTTATTTTCCGATTTCGAAATTGAATTCCAAAGAAGAAATCATTTCAGTGGAAGTTGAGAAAATCGAATTCTCCTATCCCGAACAGAAAAACTTCAATCCGGGAAACCGAAAAACCAATTTCGATTGCGAAGCTTTCTTTTTTTATAACGAAAAACTCCACCTTTTTACGAAAGAATGGACCAATTTGTCCACAACTCATTATACGCTGGAAGTCAAGCCCGGAAAGCAACAAGCCAAAAAATTGGAAACTTTTAAAACCAATTATATGGTCACCGGAGCTACAGTCGATGATAGCCCGATTTCCAATACCCACGGATTTTACCTGATCGGATATACGCCCGACGGTTTCGGATTTATCTCCGGATTTTCTTTGCCAAAACGCGGTTCTGATCTCTTATTCGATGAGAAATTAAGCAAATTTAGTTTGCCACTTGGACTGACAACCGAGGTAGGACAAATTGAAGGCATCGTCATAAAGCCCGAAATTCCAGCAGTGATTTGTTATAGCAACGAGGATTTTAAATTCCGGACTGCCCATGTGGAACAAAGTGTTCAATGTATTCATTCCTTAGCCGAATAAATGAAGAAATCGATTGAAAAAATAAAAGCACCGATTGCCGAAGAGATGAAACTTTTTGAAACAAAGTTTTATCAGTCGATGAAAAGTAACGTTCCTTTGCTGGACAGGATTACGCATTATATCGTACGCCGAAAAGGAAAGCAAATGCGTCCGATGTTTGTGTTTTTGACAGCCAAATTAACCGGCGAATTTCAGGAAAGAAGTTACCGGGCAGCGGCTTTGATTGAATTGATTCATACCGCCACTTTGGTACACGATGACGTAGTGGACGATTCCGATATGCGTCGTGGGTTTTTCTCGTTGAATGCTCTTTGGAAAAATAAAATTGCGGTTTTGGTTGGCGATTATCTTTTGTCCAAAACCTTAATTCTTTCCACTGAAAACGAAGATTTTGATTTGCTGAAAGTCGTTTCGGTAGCGATCAAAGAAATGTCGGAAGGAGAATTATTACAAATCGAAAAAGCAAGAAAATTAGATATAACCGAAGAAGTTTATTTCGAAATAATTCGTCAGAAAACCGCGACTTTGATTGCGGCTTGTTGTGAAGCCGGCGCTCGTTCGGTAGGTGCTTCGGAAGAGGTTTGCAAAAAGATGAACCGTTTCGGAAACCTTGTGGGAATTGCCTTTCAGATAAAAGACGATTTATTTGATTATACAAGTTCGGATTTAATTGGAAAACCGGTCGGAATCGACATCAAAGAACAAAAAATGACCTTGCCTTTGATTTATGTTTTGAATAAAGTTTCCAAAAAAGACCACGATTGGCTGATCAATTCTGTGAAGCGACACAACAATAATAAGAAAAGAGTACGCGAAGTAATTCAGTTTGTGAAAGACAACGGAGGTATCGAATACACCCAAGAAACCATGCGAAAATACAGCGCCGAAGCTCTCGCCATTTTGGATGAATTTCCGGATAGCGAATACAAAGAATCTCTTCGAACGATGGTCAATTATGTAATGGAACGGGAAAAATAATCAAAATTTACCGGATTCATCCTCCATTTTTTCTCTTTCCATTTGTTCCGCCTCCTCATTGAAACGGGGTTCGCGCTTTCTCCTTAGAAACAAAAAGAATGCGATTAAAACCAAAACAGTTGCCACGACTGAGATAATTATCAAAAACATTTCCATAACAATTGATTTAAATTAACTATTCGATTTGAGTGAGCGCTCTTCCATATCAAATCCTTTCCCCAAAACGGGCTTGAAAAATCGCCTTTTTTCGATTCTTGCCAATGCATTGTAAATATTGAAATCTGTCGGGCTTAATCCGTGAACGACTTCGTCCCATTCCAGCGGCAACTAACCAAATCCAATCCAATTACAATGTTTCAAATTATTTATGAAGCAAGGATTTGAGTGATTTCCAACAATTTACATACCATTTTAAAATTTCTTAATGAAATTTAACTTGAAATTTTCAGCATAATTTTTGTCCTAATAATTCTTGGAAGTATTTAAATCTATATCCTTTGTGATCCTAATCATAAAACTCGGTTGAGATTCTAAACTATCATTGAGAAACTATAATTCTCTATAAAAACTTCATTATCGTCTTGAGAGACTTTGATTAGAAACTAATAGTTATTTGAGTCATTAATTAAAAAAAACGATTATGAAAAAAATTGCTCTGATTGGTTCGTATTACCCACGGAAGTGTGGAATTGCGACTTTTACCTATGACCTTTACAATGCCCTGCAAAAAGAAGAAAATGATTGTCAAGTCATTGCGCTGAATGATGGAAACGAATATGATTATCCTCCAGAAGTGAAATGGGAAATCAAACAACAAAATCTGGAAGACTATCTGAAAGCAGCGAAATACCTTAATCAATCCGGAGTGGAACTGGTTTGTATTCAGCATGAATTTGGGATTTTTGGAGGCAAGGACGGTCAATACCTTCTGGAATTAATCAAACGATTGAAACTACCCGTGGTCACTACTTTTCATACCATTTTAGACACTCTAACTTCCATTGCTTGGAGAACTCCACCCGAACATTATGAACCTTGTTCAAGATACCCGAGTTTCATGGGAAGACTTCACCCATTTGTCGCGATGACAAACCAAACATTTTCCAGGATTGCCTATGGATTTGAATTCTGTATTACCACAAAAAATACATGAATAATCCGCTTCTTCTGGAATGAATTTCAACGGATGATCACAATCACCTGGTAAAATAGGAAGACCAGATTTGATCTTTTCATTTTCAAAGAAAAATATACTTATGTCGCCATTTATTTCTTCAATCGCCATACGAACCTGTCCGAGCTGAGAAACCCGTTCGATACGTAAGGCAGCAAAAAGTTCTTCCGTTCCCAGATCCTTGGAAGTGTTTTCTTTGAAAACAAAACTGCCATCACGAATTAGAATTTCTGGACGTCCTTCCATGAAATTTTCTATGAAATCAAATCTTTCAACCAAATAAGTCAGAAGTCGATACAATAGGACGACTACAGTAAAAACCAAAACCGCCGCCAAAATGCCTACTTCACTGTAAAACATGGGATCTCCGGCCGCTGAACCTAATCCAATGATAACGACAAGTTCAAAAATAGAAAGTTGCTTTATGCCTCGCCTGCCCAAAATTTTAACTCCGATGATGATAATCAAAAACATGATTGCGGTGCGCACGAGAATTTCCCAAGCGAATTTCCAATCTTCCTTTCCGATGAAAAACGGTTCATCAAAAATTTCAGCCAAAATGAAAAGAGAACTCATTGTATCTTAGTTTTTAACCATTTATAATCTCTCCACCGTTGGGATGAAGAATTTGACCGTTGATGTAAGTGGCATCATCAGAGGCGAGAAACAAAAAACAAGGCGCTACTTCATCGGGCATCCCAGGTCTTTTCATAGGGACATCGCTTCCGAATTCTGATACTTTTTTGGCATCAAATGTAGAAACGATGAGCGGTGTCCAAATAGGTCCTGGTGCGACTCCGTTTACACGAATTCCTTTTTCGATGAGATTCATGGCTAAGCTTCGGGTAAAAGAAACAATTGCTCCTTTTGCAGCCGAATAATCAATTAATTTAGGGCTGCCCTGATAAGCGGTTACGGAAGTGGTATTGATGATGGATGAACCTTTTGACAAATGAGGAACGGCGTATTTTACAATCCAGAAATAGGCGAAAAAATCAGTTTGAAAAGTTTTCAATAATTGTCGGGTTGTGATGTCCTCAATTGATTCTGCTTCCCAATGCAGTGCAGCATTGTTGACTACGATGTCCAATTTCCCATAAGTTCGGATGGTTTTTTCAATCACATTTTTACAATGGGCTTCACGGCTGAGGTCTCCTTTGATGAGGTAACATTTACCTCCATTTGCTTCGATTTCTTCTTTTGTTGCTTTGGCGTCGCTTACTTCATTCAAATAAGCAATGGAAAGAAGTGCTCCTTCTTTGGCGAAAAGTAAAGCAGTTGCCTTGCCGATCCCACTATCACCTCCTGTAATCAATGCAACTTTATTGTGAAGTTTTCCCTTTCTAAATTCATGAGGTTCCGTTTCGGGAACAGGCTTCATTTTGCTCTCGATGCCCGGACGTGATTGTCTTTGTTTTGGATTTATTTTTTTGGATTCCTGTTTCTTCATTGTAAATTATTTTGATTCGACAAATGCCTTTGTCCCATAGAAGAAAACTGCATGAATTATAGAATTCATGCAGTTTTCCGGATGGAAAAAAGATGTAAAAGAGCGTATGAGTTTTTGAATGTTATTCTTCCTCTTCGGCTTCGTAGTTGATTGAATTTTTGGCTATTTCGGTTAATAATTCATCGGCTTCTTTTTCTTGTTCCAGAATTTCACCTAATAAATCCGCTGCTTTACTATGTTCCATGGTGTTTGCAAGTTGAGCCAAGCCACCATAGGAAGCGATTTCGTAATGCTCGACTTTTTGCGCAGCGATAATCAAGGCAGCATCTCTTGTCATGGTTCCTTCTTCGGTGTCGGAAATGATTTCTTCGGCCTCTTCAATCAAACCGTCCATAGCCTTGCATTCTTTTTCTTCAGGTTTTTCTCCGAGTTCTTTGAAAACTTTTTCTAACTGTGCATAATGTTTCTCAGTTTGGCTCTTGTGATCTTTAAAAGCTTTTTTTAGTTCTTTCGAAGTAGCTGCTTTTTCCATTTTCTTCAATGCTTCCACCAAAGCATTTTCAGCATAGTACATATCTTTTAGTCCGTCCATGAAGAATTCGTGCAAAGGAGAATCTTTCATGTCTTTGCGCTCAGAAGCTTTTTTTGCTTTGGGTGAGCTTTTCTTGGTGGTTTCTTTTACTTTTGGCATAACAATATCAGTTTTTAATTAAACATTTAGATAAATCAGTCAGTAGGTTTGGTTACAGGAACGGGAATCGCTACGAATGCTCCTGGGACTTGAAAGGCTTGTATTTGATAGTTTGAAAGAACTTCTTGATCAACTACCTCTGTGACCGGATTAAGGTGTGCCTGAGAATGAATCTCCTCCATCTTTAGGGTGAGCACTATGAACATGAGTGCGGTTATCGTTAAAATTTTTATTGCTATAATCTTGAAATGAGTTGTTTTCAGCGTTTCCATAATCTTGGGTGTTTAATAAATTAAGATTTTGGTTTTCTGTTAGTTCGTTTGTTTCCTGAAAACTTTCCCCCGGATATTGCCCCATAAATTCATGTTCGTTATAAGGCATAGAATCTTCAGGTACAAAATGGTTGAAATCCTTTGGAGAATCCTCCTGTTCTTTGTTGAAATGATGTATGTCCATAACTTTAATTTTTGAGGTTTGACTCATTGAATTATTTCAATTCTTATAAGTCATTAAGAGATGAAATTCGATTTATCTCGTTATTTAGTTCAAAGTTATGACGGTTGTCAGGTCAATCTTATGACCCTAATCATAATTGAATTTTAGTAGTGAATTTTTCGATCTTTGATGCGAATGATGTCTTTTTTAACCATTTTTTTACTGGTTCGGATTACGGTTTCTACACATAATCCCGTCAGATTGGCTACTTGTTGTCGCGTAAACGGAACAACGAAAGCATACTTTTCTTTTTTGACATGGAAACTTTTGAGATAATTCATCAAACTAATCATTCGAGTAGTTGGATCCGTACTTGAGAGATTTTGAAGCATGATGTATTTGTAATAAAGACGTTGAGAAAGTGCTTTGTTTAGCCCAAAAGATACTTCCGGGTGTTCATTCATCAAATCAAAAAAAGAAGTTTTTGGAAGTGAAATGATTTGACAATCCTCCAGACAAATTGCATTCATAGGGTACTGAACCTCTATAAATAATAAGGATTCTCCGAAACTTTGACCTTCTGAAAAAATGTTTTGTATGAACTCTTTTCCGTCTTCCTTGAAATTGTTCAGTTTTATTTTGCCCTCTTTTAACTGATAATAAAAATTTGGGGTTCCTCCTTCCTCAAAAATAACATCTCCTTTCATATACAATTTGGATTCCGCTCTAAATTTGTATAATAATCTTTCTTCTATCATAGCATTTATAATTAAAATTAAGTTCGATGATTAGAAAAAGGGGTAGGAACTTTAAAAGTAGGGATAATTTGTTTATAAGCATTGGTCAATCAGGACTTTAACTAAATTTTATAATTCAACTTGTGCACTTGTTATTTCATAATAAATTGCCCAACCGATAAATAATATGATAATTATCCAAACCCAAAAAGGAATGGACTGTGGAGTTTCACTTCCCGTAATGATAAATGACTTTTGATTTCCCTTGTCGTAAGCGTTGATCATCAAAGATAACTTTCCATTCACTATGTCTTTGTTGCGAATTCCCTCCACCGAAATTGAAGGTCCATTTGAGACGGTGAAATTAATCTTCTTCACTCCTTCCTTTCCAAATGGAGATTGACTCACAATTTTTAGTTGATGTTCTCCATCACTTAATTTTTGTGTATCAAAATCAAAAACCACAGGCGTTTCCAGTTCGGCAATTGGTTGAGGGTCGTCGTCGATAAATAGAAATACTATGCTTTTATCCTTTGTCATCTCTTCATTTTTATTCGATAAATCTATATTTTATGTGAGACTTGTCCTTTTCACCGGGTTTAAGCAAATATTTCAGTGAATAAACCAAGGTGTAAATTGTAATAAGCACAATAAATCCAACGATAAACCAATCCCAATTGTTATCAGGGCCAGTACCATGTGTGAGGTTTCTTGTGATTTTTGGTTGTTGCAAATTACAAGCTTCACAAGCTTTTGAGATTGAAAATCCCATCAAAAGCAGAAATGTTATTAATTTTTTCATTTTAATTGATCCATTATATTTTTAACTTCTTCTACAGTTACTTCCTTAGCATCATTTCCCCAATTGTTTCTTTCATGATTAATAATTGCCGTTAGTTCTTCCGGACTCAACCCTGCGTTTTCTCCGACCGCAGGAATGGAAGCATATTCCGGTCGCGGGTCATATCCTTTCATGATAATGGTGACGATGAGTTCCAAATCGCCACCGGTAATTATCGGACTTTCTTTCAGCGAAGGGAAAGCGCCAGGCACACCTTCACCACTTGTTTGATGGCAGGTTGCACAATGCGTCGTGTAAAGCTGTGCGCCATCAGGTAAATCGCCGGTACTACCGACTCTTGAATCCTTTTGTTTGTAAAGAAATAAAGGTACTTCTTGTTCGGTGAAATCCACTTGCTTGAGAGACAAAAGATAAGCGACGAGTTGCAAAGCATCTCGAGAAGCGATGATTTTTTTGGAGGGATGGGTAAGGAATTTTTCAGGTATTTTGACTTCGATATCTTCTTTAGTCACATAAGTTTTTTCTTCAAAAAGCCAAGGGTAAGCAGGCATGATTGATTCTTCTACAGCCGCTCTGGGTTGATATAAATGGATGAGATGCCACTCAATGCTGGGCTGTCTTTCTCCGATTGTAGTCAAATCCGGACCCGTTCTTTGTGTTCCCAATAAGTTGGCAGTGTTTCGCCAAAAATCCGTTCGACGATTGATGGAATAATCTGCCGCTATGCTGGGCCTTTTCCCAAAAACATTGTCCATTTCTACATTTCGAACTTGTTGAGTATGACAAGCTACGCAACCCTCTCTCAAATAAACCATTTTCCCGGCTTTTTCATCCTCGGAAAGCATATCAATTCCTCTGGGAAGTGGATGATTGATTTTTTGATTTTCGATAGCCGGATACACGGCAATATAAACCGTCAGGCTAAGAAATAAGACCAATGCAGCTCCGAATAATACATTATGATTATTGTAAATAAACATCAGATTTCTGCGTTTTTAAACTTCTCTTTCAACTTGAGTATCTCTGCCGGAGTTTGTGGAATGCTTATCTCTTCCTTTTTTTGGGTCATTTTGTAAAAATTATAAACGAAAATTAAATGAGAAACCCACATCATAGTTCCGCCAATGGCTCGCCACAACCAATAAGGCCCCATATTGACGGTTCCATGTATAAATGGATTTTTAGCCATCCAGATTTGACCGGTTTGAGTACCCCCAATCATAAGTGCAAAAACATAAATCATCAAGCCAATTAAGGCCAACCAGAAATGAATTCCAACCCAGATTTTCGGGGGTTCCTTTCCTGTAAGTCTTGGAATCAATGTGTAACTGAAAGCCCACAGCATAAATGTGATGATTCCATACATTGTCAAATGGGAATGCGCAACGGTGAAATCGGTAAAATGCCAGAGTAAATTGGTGTAGCGAAAAGCTTCTACCGTTCCTTGAAATGATCCGGTGAAATAAAAAATTATCGACATCAAATAAAAAGGCAAAGTATAACTGGTACGAAGTTGATACCAAGCGCCTTTGAAGGTCAATAGAAAATTGGCCGTACCGGCAGCAACTGGAATGACCATCCCCGCACTGGCGACAATGGCGGTGGTTTGAATTCGCCAGGGAATTGAACTAAATATGTAATGATGGGTTCCGATGAGTGTGTAAAACAAAACATGAGTCCAAAATGCCAGAACCCCTAAGCTATAGGAATAAATAGGTTTGTTTAATTGTTGAGGCAAGAAATAATACATCAAACCTAAATTCAAAAGCATAAACCACATACCAATGGCCTGATGCATATAATAACCCTGGATAATGGTCTCTCCAATTCCGTTTTGCCAATAGGGGATATAGCCAATCAGAATCACGATAACTACAAACATAGTCGCGGAAATGATGTACCAATTGGAAATATAAATTTCTTTAACTTTTCTTTTGATAACAGGTCGAAATAAATTGAAAGTAGATAATGCAACACCGATTCCAAATCCAATCATCACCGGCCAGATGTATTCCCGGTATTCGCCACCACCATTATTTACACCTGCAAGAACCAGAATTGTACCGGAGAAAACGGCGAGATTTATTATAATCAGAGAAAGATATCCTTGGCGGATATTGTAGTTTTCTTGATTGCTGACTCTTGCCACTACATAGTAAGCCAGACCAATCATGGCCAAGGAAGACCAACCCCAAAATACGATGTTGGTATGAGCAGGACGAAGCCGTCCAAAACTCAACCATTCGACGTGATCAATGTCGGGAATCACGAATTTAATTCCTAAGTATAATCCAATGGTAGTTCCGATGATTAACCAAAAACTAGCTGTGCCGAGAAAATACAAAATTAATTTGCTCAAAGGAGCTGAAGCAGTGGACTCAAAAGATGAAGTTCTCCTCTTCGAAGGGAAAAATCTTAATTCTTCGACCCGATTAAAATTAGAAACAATTCCTTTTTCATCCAAGGGAGGAAGACTGCCTGATAATTCCTTTTCAGGTGAAACATAATCAAGTCGTTTCTGTTTATCTTTCAGTTCAAGAATTTCTTCCTTTTTTAGCTTTCTAATTTTCCTTTCGGCGGCTTTCTTCTCTCGGATTTTTAGAATCCGGTCATACATGAATAGAAATTTTAAAACAAATACAACAAGTCCAGCAACTATTACTATCAGTAGTAAAAGTACAGTGATTTGAATTCCCGTTGCATTGAACAAGTTTTCCATTTCATACGTTTAATAAGAAAGCATTTAGAAAACATCAGCCGAATTTCTATGAAAAAAACCCTTAGAATATTTAGAACATCCTAAGGGTTTCGGTTTGTAATTGAATCAACATCATAATCGGTGCTGTCAATCGGTGCTACGGTGTCAAGAGTATCGGGAATGAATTCAGAAGTTCCCGTTACGACGCTATCTTGAATTATCACTTCATCGTCGGGGTACATATCATTGACCGTCTCATTTTTCTTACATCCGATTAGGAATAGTCCTGCCGAAATAATTAAAAATGTGATTGCTTTCATAAATAATTTTTTTCAAACTTATATCGAAAAGCAAGCCCAATCTTATGATCTCAATCATAAGCAGGTCAATTGAGTAGTGAACTTTAATAATGATTGATCCAAAATTATTTTGAGGAGGGTTTCTGACCCTGACTAAGTACCCAGTATCCTGAAAATCCTCCAATAATGGAAGCGGTAAAGATTCCAATTTTCGCCTGTGTCATGAATTCGGGCGTTTGAAACGCAAGTGAAGTAATGAACAAAGACATTGTAAACCCAATCGAAGCCAAAAGTCCCAATCCAAAAAGATTTTTCAAATTCATTCCTTCAGGAAAAGCTGCTATTTTCATTTTTACACTAATCCATGTAAAACCAAAAACTCCGATAACCTTTCCTAAAAGAAGTCCAAGTCCAACTCCGAGTGCTACATTGGTACTGAAAATTTGATCGAAGTCAATGTCAATGACCCTAACTCCGGCATTGGCCAACGCGAAAATCGGGATAATTAAAAAGCTAACCAAAGGATGCATGGCATGCTCCAATCGCTGAAGAGGAGGAGTCGCTTTGTGTAGATCCGTCTTTATGTTTTCAAGCAAATGCAATTGTTCGTTGGTAAGCGTAGGGATTTTGTCGTTCGGGTCAATTTGAGTGAATTGATCAAGAGAGTTTTTTATTTTACTCACCAAATAAGCTTCCTTAATTCTAACATCGGCTGGTATCATGAAAGCCGCAAGAACTGCTGCAATGGTCGCATGAACACCGGAAAGAAGAAAGCAAGTCCAAACGCCTAAAATTCCCAAAAAAGCATAAAAAATGATGTTTCGAATTCCCATTTTATTTCCCAAATACATCACGGCCAAAAACGAAAAACCAAGCAACAAGCTGACGAAGGAGATATCGGAAGTATAAAAGAAAGCAATTACCAAAACGGCACCGATGTCGTCCACGATGGCAAGTGCTGTGAGAAATATTTTTAGAGAAATTGGAATTCGATTTCCAAGCAAATACAATACACCCAAGGCAAATGCAATGTCGGTTGCCATCGGAATTCCCCAACCTTGACTGACTTCCCCCATAGGATTTAGTGAAAAATAAATCAAAGCCGGAACGATCATACCACCGGCAGCCGCAATGATGGGCAACAACGCCTTTCGAGGATTGGAAAGTTCACCGGCAACAATTTCCCGTTTCAGTTCCAAGCCCACCACAAAAAAGAAAATCGCCATCAAACCATCGTTGATCCAATGCAAAATACTGTATTCCAAATAAGAGTTTCCATCCAGTGTGAAACCTAATTTATGTTCCAAAAAGGCATAGTAATGATTTGAAATGGGCGAATTGGCCAAAATCAACGCCAACAAAACACAGACTCCCAACACAAGTCCTCCAGATTTTTCATGTTGAATGAATCTTTGAATGGGTTTCGTGATTTTTTGAATGGGATACTTTTTTTCCATTGGATTTTTTTAATTAAATATTAAAGATTTTGAACAATAATTCATTCAATAAATCACCGTCAGACACATTTCCAGTTGACCCTACACCTTTGCTTTTTACATCGGTTTCTCTTAAGAGTGATATGATTCTTGTGGCTTTTTTGAGTGGATAATTTTTGGCGGCAGTGGCAGCGTCTTTTACAAAAAATGGATGTAAGCCCAATTCTTTGGCTACATTGGATTGGGATTTATCGCTCAAAGTATGATAAACAATGATGTTTGAAAAAGTTTGATACAATATCGACAAAGTTACCACCAGAGGGTTATCTTTTGGGTTTTGACTGAAATAATTTGCAATTTTAAATGCCTTGACCGCATTTCGAGTTTCAATAGCATTCCTTAACTCAAAATTATTGTAATCTTTACTGATTCCAATGTTTTTTTGAATGATTTCGGGGGTGATATTACCCGTTTCTGCAAGGATTTTTAGCTTCTGTAATTCGTTGTAAATCCTTCCCAAATCCGAGCCCAAGGATTCTGCCATCATAAATTTTGATTTGGCTTCCAGGTTCATTCCCATTTCCTTTGCTGTAGTTTCAATCCAATCAGGGATTTGGTTATCATAGATTCTTTTGGTTTCGAGAACTACCGAATTTTTTTGAAGTGTTTTATAAAGTTTCTTGCGTTTGTCCAGCGACTTTCCTTTGTAATTAAACACTAAAACCGTGGAAGGTTGAGGGTTTTCAGCATAAGATTCCAACTGATCGATGCTTCTGGAAAGATGCTGCGCTTCTTTCACAATCACAACTTGCCGTTCGGCGCCCATCGGAAATTGTTTTGCCAAAGCCAGTACATCGGCCATTTCCACGTCATTTCCATACAAAATGGTTTGATTGAATCCCTTTTCATCTTCAGTTAAAACATCCGACTCGATGGCTTTGGAAACTTGATCTATAAAAAATGGTTCCTCACCAGAAAGAAAATAAATAGGTGCAAACTTTTTGTTTTTAATATCTTTGAGGATGCTATTTGGCTGACTCATGAACGAATTAAAATTACCAGAATTAAATTTTCCCGAAAATTACCAATTTCGATTTAAACAAGACGAGAATTCTGTTTATATCTTTTGCAACACACGAAAAAAATGGTTAATCCTCACTCCCGAGGAATGGGTTAGACAAAATCTTGTTCACTTCCTGATTCAAGAAAAAAAGTACTCCCAATCAGCCATCAATACAGAAATCATAGTCAAGGTAAATGGTATGAAGAAAAGAGCCGATGTAATTGTCTATAAAAAAGAAAAACCCTTTTTAATTGTAGAATGTAAATCTCCTTCCGTACCCATTTCACAGGAAACTTTTGATCAAATCGCAAGATATAATCTAGAAATCGGAGCAGACTATCTGATGGTTACCAATGGTATGAATCATTATTATTGCCAGATGGATATGGAAAACCAGCGTTATGTTTTTCTTCCAGAGCTTCCCGACAGCAATTAATTTCTCCGTATTAAAATAAGATTAATCTTTTTAATTTTATTATGCGTGCATAGTAAAAAAAGATTATATTTGTGTTTCTCTTAAATAAATAAGATGATTCACAACGATTTAGCTATTGACCAATATTTAAGATTTACATGGCTTGTTGTTCAGAAAATGTACAACGAACAAGCTTCTAAATTTAATTCAACCATGGTAATGGGTTTCACGCTTTTATCCATCGACCCAAAAAACGGAACACCAAGTACTTCACTTGGTCCCAAAATGGGAATTGAACCGACAAGTTTGTCCCGAACTTTGAAAAATCTGGAAGAGCGTGGGTTGATTATCAGAAAACCCAATCCAGATGACGGACGAAGTGTCTTAATCATTTTGACCGAAGATGGATTGAAAATGCGCGATGTTTCCAAAGAAGTGGTTTTGAGTTTTTATGACGCCTTGAATGAGAAAATTTCCCAAGAAGAACTGGATGTTTTCTATGGCGTTTTGCAGAAAATCAATTCGATTGCTACAGATGAAAATACGTTTAAAAAGAAGAAAGAATTACTTAATCATTAATAAAACATAAAATGAATAGGCACATAAGACGAGTTACAGTATTAGGTTCCGGAGTTATGGGCTCTGGGATTGCCTGTCATTTGGCCGGAATCGGCGTCGAAGTAGTATTGCTCGACATGCCGTCTGAAGGCGCAGACAGAAATAAAACCGCAAGAGAGCATCTCAACCATGCGCTCAAATCCAATCCTTCCCCGATATATGACAAAGCTTTTGCTTCGCGAATTACCGTTGGGAATTTTGAAGACGATTTAGAAAAAATTAAAAATTCAGACTGGATAATCGAGGTCATCATCGAAAGACTCGACATCAAAAAATCCATGTTTGAAAAAGTTGATCAGTTCCGAAAAGAAGGAACATTGATCACCTCCAATACATCGGGTATTCCCATCCAACTGATGTCAGAAGGGCGTTCTGAAGATTTTCAGAAACATTTCTGCGGAACGCACTTCTTTAACCCTCCTCGTTACCTCAAATTATTTGAAATCATTCCGGGACCGAAAACAGATCCATCTGTAATCGATTTCTTTACCGTTTATGCGGAGAAGTTTTTAGGAAAAACACCGGTCTTGGCCAAAGACACGCCTGGTTTCATCGGAAACCGCGTCGGAGTTTATTCGATGGCAAAAGTAATGGAACTCGCACAGGAAATTGGTTTGACGATCGAAGAAGCCGATACCCTGACCGGTTCGATTTTGGGACGACCCAAAACTGGAACCTTTAAACTCGCCGATTTAGTCGGGCTCGATACAGCTTCCAACGTTACCAAAGGTTTGCAACAAAATTTACCCAATGACAAATTCATTCAGGATTTAAAAGAATCCAAAGTGATGAATTTCCTTTTGGAGAATAAATTCTTTGGTGACAAAGCCCAAAAAGGTTTTTATTATAAAGAATTTGATAAATCAACCGGTGAAACCAATCGTTTTGCACTTGATTTGGAGAAATTGGAATATCGCCCGCTGAATCGTGCAAAAGTTGCGGCCGTCGAAACCGCCAAACAAGCCGGAAACACCCGAAATAAACTTGGGGTTTTATTGAAAGACAAAAGCAAAGCGGGTGATTTACTTCGTAAACATTTTGCATCTTTGTTTGCCTATGTAGCCGATAAAGTTCCGGAAATTACAGAAGTTTTCTACAGCATTGACGATGCGATGAAAACCGGATATGCCTGGAAATACGGATCTTTTGAAACTTGGGATTTGGTCGGATTGAAAACCGGAATTCAGTTGATTGAATCAGAAGGTTATGAAGTTTCTGACTGGGTCAAGGAAATGGCCGAATCGGGAAAAGAAAGTTTCTATCAGGTCAAAGACGGAAAGAAATATTTCTACGATATTCATTCAAAAGATTATCAGCTCATTCCGGGTCAAGATGCCTTTATCATTTTGGACAACATCCGAAAAACCAAAGAAGTTTGGTCCAATGCCGAAGCAAGCATTCAGGATTTAGGCGATGGAATCATCAATTTGGAATTCCGCTCCAAAATGAATTCCATCGGTGGTGGTGTGATTACCGGAATCAACAAAGCAATTGACCTGGCCGAAAAAGATTATCAGGGATTGGTGATTGGAAATCAAGCCGATAATTTCTCTGTCGGAGCGAACTTGGCGATGATTATGATGATGGCTTCCGAACAGGATTGGTGGGAATTGAATATGGCCATCAAAACTTTCCAAGATACGATGATGAAAGTTCGTTACAGTGCCATTCCGGTCGTAGTTGCGCCACATGGAATGACTTTGGGTGGCGGCTGCGAAATCTCGCTTCATGCCGATAAAATCGTGGCAGCTGCCGAAACTTATATGGGACTCGTAGAAGCGGGAGTTGGGGTAATTCCCGGCGGTGGCGGAACCAAAGAAATGACCCGAAGAGCATCTCAATTCTTGATTTCAGATGATGTGAAAACCAATCATTTGCGCGAAGCTTATATGACCGTAGCGATGGCAAAAGTGGCAACTTCTGCTTATGAAGCAAAAAACTTTGGTTTCATCCGAAACGAAGATGTGATTGTTGTAAATAAAGACCGACAAATTGCCGAAGCCAAAAAACATGCCTTGATTATGGCAGAAGCCGGATACACCCAGCCAATTGCTAAAAAAGTAAAAGTTTTAGGAAAAGAAGCCATGGGTATGTTCTATGTAGGATCTGACCAAATGGTGGCCGGAAATTATATTTCGGAACACGACCGTTTGATTGCCAATAAATTGGGATATGTGATGACCGGTGGGAATCTTTCCGAACCGACTGAAGTTTCGCAGCAGTATTTATTGGATTTAGAGAGAGAAGCCTTCTTATCACTTTGTGGAGAACGTAAAACTTTGGAGCGAATTCAGCATATGTTGAAAACAGGGAAACCGCTTAGAAATTAGTATTAAGACAGATGTATTAAGAATTAAGATGATGCACAATTTTGAAAAATTAAAAATATGGCAAAAAGCAATGGACATTGCTGTGTCTGTTTATGAAATTTCTTTGCTTTTACCGGAAGATGAAAAGTTTAATTTAATCCATCAGATTAAAAAATGTGCGGTATCTATTTCTTCCAATATAGCCGAGGGTTCAGGGAGGAATTCAAATAAAGAGTTCGTTCAGTTTTTAGGAATTGCAAACGGGTCAACATTTGAATTAATAACGCAATTAATTCTTGCTAAAAGATTAAAACTAATCGGTGAAGAAATGGTTCAGCCTATAATAAATCAATTAGTAGAGGTTTCCAATATGAATTTTTCTTTTCAGAAAACATTAAAAAATAATAACGAATGATTTAGAGATTAAGTCTTGATACTTAATACTCTAATCTTAATACAATAAAACAATGAAAGACGCATATATAGTAACAGGATACAGAACCGCAGTTGGAAAAGCTCCCCGCGGAACTTTAAGATTTACCCGACCGGACGAATTGGCTGCAAGCGTTATTGAACGCATGATGCAGGATGTCCCGAATCTGGATAAAGACAGAATTGATGATGTGATTGTCGGATGTGCCATGCCCGAAGCTGAACAAGGCCTGAATATGGCACGTTTGATTTCGTTGATGGGATTGAACACCGATAAAGTTCCCGGCGTGACAGTCAATCGTTATTGTGCTTCGGGCTCAGAATCCATTGCGATTGCAACTGCCAAAATCCGTACGGGGATGGCCGATTGTGTCATTGCCGGAGGAGCCGAAAGTATGTCCTACATCCCGATGGGCGGATACAAACCTATTCCGGGAACCGATGTCGCCAAGCACAATGCCGATTACTATTGGGGAATGGGATTGACTGCTGAAGCGGTTGCTAACGAATTCAATATTTCCCGAGAAGACCAGGATTTATTTGCATTTAATTCACATCAGAAAGCGATCAAAGCAATCCAAGAAGGGCGGTTTGAAAATCAGATTGTGCCGATCGATGTAGAAATCAGCAAATTGGATGAAAAAGAAAAAATTCAGACAGAAAACATTTCATTCAAACAAGACGAAGGGCCACGAGCCGACACTTCGCTCGAAGCTTTGGCAAAACTAAGACCTGTTTTCGCCCAAGGTGGATCAGTAACAGCCGGGAATTCTTCCCAAATGTCAGACGGAGCTTCTTTCGTCATGGTGATGTCAGAAGAAATGGTGAAAGAATTAAATCTGGAGCCGGTGGCGAGATTGGTTTCTTATGCAACAGTGGGCGTTCCGCCTAGAATCATGGGAATCGGGCCTTTGTATGCCATTCCGAAAGCATTGGAACAAGCAGGCATGAATCAATCCGACATAGAAATGTTTGAATTAAACGAAGCTTTTGCTTCGCAATCATTGGCGGTCATTCGCGGACTGGATTTAAATCCTGAAATCGTGAATGTGAACGGAGGAGCGATTGCTTTGGGGCATCCGCTGGGTTGTACCGGAACAAAATTAACGGTTCAATTGTTCAACGAAATGAAACGTCAGAATAAAAAATACGGAATGGTTACGATGTGTGTGGGAACCGGACAAGGAGCGGCTTCGGTGTTTGAGATTTTATAAAAGAAAATAGAAAAAAGAGGATAGAAAATGAACTCTAAGAAAAGACATAATTATAAAAATCTGAAGATATGGCAATTGGGAATTGAAATAGCAAATCAAGTATCCGATATTTTAATTGATTTCCCAATTCATGAAAAGTATGATTTGAGTTCTCAAATAAGTCGTTGCTCCGTTTCAATCCCATCCAATATTGCCGAAGGCTCTTCACGGACTAATAAATCTTTTAGTCATTTTTTAGATGTTTCATTAGGTTCTTCTTTTGAACTTATAACTCAATTAATCATTGCAAACCATAGAAATTATATAAATCAAAATACTTATAATCAATTAGAAAATAAAATAGAAGAGTTTCAGAGAATGACAATGTCATTTCAAAACGGACTGGAATAGTCCATTTTCTATATTCTATTTTCTTTTCTCTAATACTCAAAGACATATGAAAAAAAATAGACTAAAAGGAGGAGAATTCCTGATCAAAGATTTGACTTGGGAAGATATATTTACGCATGAAGATTTCAGCGAAGAACAAAAAATGATGTTGGAATCTGCCAAAGAATTCATCGACAGAGAAGTTTGGCCCAAAAAACATCAGATTGAGAAAAAGGATTATGCTTTGATTGAAGATTTGATGAAAAAGTTGGGCGAACTTGGGTTTTTAGGGATTTCAGTTCCTGAAGAATATGGTGGATTGGGAATGGGATTTGTCACCACAATGTTGGTTTGTGACTACCTTTCAGGTGCCACCGGATCTTTGGCAACGGCCTATGGAGCGCACACGGGAATTGGTACTATGCCGATTACGCTTTATGGAACTGAGGAACAAAAGAAAAAATATTTACCCAAACTGGCAACGGGCGAATGGTTTGCTTCCTATGCCTTGACCGAGCCGGAAGCGGGTTCTGATGCGAATTCAGGAAAAACTAAAGCGGTTTTGACCGAAGATGGTAAATTTTATAAAATCACCGGACAAAAAATGTGGATTACCAATGCCGGATTCGCAGAATTGTTCATCGTTTTTGCCCGAATTGAAGATGATAAAAACATTACGGCATTCATCGTAGAGAAATCACAGGCTGGTGAAGGTTTTTCTTTGGGCGAAGAAGAAGATAAACTCGGAATTGTTTCATCTTCAACTCGTCAGGTGTTTTTTAATGAAGTAAAAGTGCCGATTGAAAATATGCTGGGCGAACGGAACGGCGGATTTAAAATCGCGATGAATGCGTTGAATGTAGGACGAATCAAATTGGGTGCAGCTTGTTTGGATGCCCAAAGAAGAATTCTCACAAATGCAATTAATTATGCCGATGAAAGAAAACAATTTGGTGTATCGATTAATACGTTTGGGGCTATTCAGGAAAAATTGGCAGAGATGGCTGTTGCAACTTTTGCTTCGGAAGCAGGTGCTTATCGCGCTGCAAAAAATATGGAAGACGCCATTGCAGAAAATATCGCAAACGGAATGCCTCATAACGAAGCTGAATTAAAAGGAATTGAAGAATACGCCATCGAAGCTTCCGTTTTGAAAGTCTGGATTTCGGATATGGCGCAGATTGCGGCCGACAAAGGAATTCAGATTTACGGAGGAATGGGTTATTCAAAAGAGATGCCAATGGAATCGGCCTGGCGAGATGCAAGAATTTCAAGAATTTACGAAGGGACCAACGAAATCAATAGTTTGTTGTGTGTGAGCATGTTGGTGAAAAGAGCCTTTCAGGGAAGAATTGATTTGATGACACCGGCGATGGGCATTGCCGACGAATTAATGAGCATTCCTTCATTCGATACACCGGATTATTCTGAACTTTTTGCCCAGGAAAAAGAAATTTTAACAAATTTGAAAAAAGTCTTCTTTATGGTTGCTGGAGCGGCTTTGCAGAAGTTTGGTGCCGATTTGGAACAGCATCAACAATTAATTTTGAAAGCTTCATCGATTTTAATTGAAATTTATATGGCAGAAAGTACTATATTGCGTGCCGAAAGGATTGCCAAAACAAAATCCGAATCAGATGCTGAAGTTTCAATTAAATTTGCTAAATTGCAGCTGTTTGACTCAGTTGAGACAATCAAAAGAGACGCGACCGCCGGTATTATTTCATTCACAGAAGGAGATGAACAACGGATGATGCTTTCCGGATTAAGAAGATTTACACGATATAATGAGTATCCAAACGTGGTTCTTTTAAAATCTGAAATCGCAGAATATTTAATTAAACAAAATAAATACACTTTTTAGTGTAATTTACAAAGTTTGGCACGAGCTTTGTAATTAGACAAGTTAAGTACTATTCTTTTCATAAGGTAGTTGAGTTTTCATGGTACTTAAGTTTTAGTAGAGAGGGTCCCGGCAGAAATGCCGGGGTTTTTTTGCTCCAAATTCAAAAAAAAATCGCTTACTAGCGATTTTGAAAATTTTATCTATTTAATAAATCTATCCGTTTTTTTGTCGTATCCATACGGGCAATGACGACATCCGCTTTTGCAGCAATATCCACGACGTAGCAAATATTGTTCGGTAAAAACAATGTATCCTTCCGGTGTTTTATAGAAATCACCTTCTTCTAATTTTGGTTTCATTTGTTTAATGAATTGAATGATCTATTTTTCGTCCAGTTGCTTATAAGCTTTTAAAATTTTACTTACTAATTTGTGTCGAACCACATCTTTTTCGGTTAGTTTGACCATGCCGATTCCTTCGACATCACTTAGGATATTCATTGCTTCTTTGAGTCCAGATTTTTGTTTAGGAGGCAAATCGACTTGGTCGGGATCTCCGGTGATGATGAATTTTGCATTTTTTCCCATTCGGGTCAGAAACATTTTCATCTGTGCGTGCGTAGTATTTTGAGCTTCATCGAGAATTACAAAAGCTTCATCCAGCGTACGACCTCGCATGAAAGCAAGTGGTGCTACTTCGATGATGCCCTTTTCGTAAAACGAACTTAATTTATCGAAGTGGATCATATCTTTTAAGGCATCGTAAAGCGGTTGTAAATAAGGGTCTAATTTCTCTTTTAAATCGCCGGGTAAAAACCCTAAACTTTCACCGGCCTCAACAGCGGGACGAGTTAATATGATTCTTCTAACTTCTTTGTTTTTAAGTGATTGTACGGCGAGAGCTACGCTGGTGTAGGTTTTTCCGGTTCCTGCAGGTCCTATGGCAAAAACCATATCGTTTTTATATACTTTTTCGACTAATTCCCTTTGCCCAGGTGTGTGTGCTTTGATGAGTTTTCCGCTAACGCCATGCACTAAAATTTCTGCAGATTTAGGAATTCGACTGGCTTGAGAATTTTCCGTTTCAAGTATTTCTTCTACGTCTTTTTCTTTGAGTTGGTTATAGTGTTGGATATGAAAAATAAGCTGCGAAATTTTCGAATTCAACTCATTGAGTAAATCCTCATTTCCGACTGCAGAAATATTTCGGCCACGACCAATTATTTTTAATTTTGGGAAGTGAGCTTTCAGGGTTTTGAAATTTTCATTGTTGGGTCCGTAGAACTCCTGAAGGTTCACATCGGCCAGTTCTAAACTTAATTCTGTCAAATGTCTTGTCTTTAAATTCGATTCAATACAAAAATACGCAATATATTTGTTTGCGGAATTGAATTTTTAATGTCTATTATAACTTTAACAACCGATTTTGGATTAAAAGATCCTTTTGTTGCTTCGGTGAAAGCGCGTATCTATAGCGAATTACCAGATGCAGTGATTGTGGATATTTCTCATGGAATTCAGCCTTTTGATATTGGGGAAGGTGCTTTCATCGTCAAAAACAGTTATAAAGATTTTCCAGACGGAACGATTCACGTTCTGGGAGTGGATGCATTAATTAATCCTTTCAAAAAGCCAATTGCAGCACTGATTGACAATCATTATTTCATAACGGCAGACAATGGGATTTTGTCTTTGATTTGTTCCGAAGTGAAACCCAATGAAATTGTTGAGATAGACATTCCTCAAGCTCAGTTAAATTCATCTTTTCCAACTCGAGACTTATTTGTTCCAGTTGCTTGCCATTTGGCAAGAGGTGGGAAATTATCGGTAATTGGCCCTAAATTGAAAGAGTACAAAGAGCTTTCGACCTTGAGACCAGTTGTTAAGGATGATAAAACCATCATTGGACTCGTTATTTACATCGATAATTATGGAAATGCCATTACAAATATCACTGAGAGGTTTTTTGATGCTGTCGGAAAAAAGCGAAATTTCCGGATTTATTATAGAAGTCATGAATTCACGCAGGTATTTAGAAACTACACTGAAGTCGTGAATGACTTTGAAAAAGAAGCGGATGTGACTGGTAAAGGAATGGCTTTGATGGGCTCATCTGGCTATCTGGAAATTGCTGTTTATAAAAGCAATCCCAATAATTTTGGGGCAGCAAGTACGCTTTTTGGATTGAAAAAGGGTACAGAAATTTATGTCGAATTTACTTAAAATTCAGCCAGTCTTCTTTTAGAATTTCATATTGAAAATTCAAATGATCCGGCTCGCCGAAATAAGCTACCACAATTTCATCGGTTTTTATGGCACCTAATTTTTCCATTGCTTTTTGGGAGCGGTAATTGGTGGCTCCAACATGAAAAATGACTTTGTTCACAAACTGAAAAATATAATCGAGCATCAGAGTTTTGGCCTGATGATTTAAACCTTTTCCCCAAAATTTCACTGCATAAAATGTATAGCCGATCAAAATGCTTTTGTCCGTTTCATTGTAATCATAAAACCTTGTACTTCCGGCAATTTCTCCTGTGTTTTTACAGAAAATTAGGTAAGCACCTCCACTTTCTAAAGCGCCTTCAAAAAAGTTTTTAAATACATCTACTTTGTACCGATTGGTATTGGGATGATTAGCCCAAACCGCAGGGTCGGAACCGACTTCGTACAATCTTTCAAAGTCATTTTCCTGAAGTGGCATGAGCCGGATGTTTTCGTTTTCTAATTCGGGTTGAATGGAAAAATTCATTGGATAAATTTAATAAAAGACTTTGATTTATTTTTAATTTAAATTTATAAATAATTAATATATTTACATTTTATAAATATAATATGGCAACATTCACATCATCACTACCGGACGATCTGCTTCAGCAATTGGCTGATTATGCAGATAGGATTGGCGTAGCCAAAAACAAAATCATTGAAAAGGCACTTCGGGTTTACTTGGATGAAATGAAACGTGCAGAATATGCGCAGTCCTATCGGCGTGCGAGTCAGGACGTAGATATAATGATGGTCGCAGAAGAAGGAATGGCTGAATACATTCGTCATATTGATTCAGAAGATAAAGAATGAGACAGGGCGAAATCTGGGAAATGTATTTTGATCCGGTAAAAGGAAGCGAGCAGGGCGGAAGAGGACCAGCGGTCATCATCAGTGGAAATTTAATGAATCAATATTTGAATGTAGTGATTGTTTGTCCTTTAACCACAAAAATCAAAAACTACAAAGGAAATCTAATCATTGAGCCAAATGCGGAAAACGGGCTGGAAATGAAATCCGAAGTTTTGACGTTTCACATTCGTTCGGTGGTAAAAGACCGCTTGAAAAGTCGCTTGGGTGAAATTCCACCAAAAGATGTGGAATTTATCAAATCGACTTTGGATGATATATTGAGGTATTAAATAACCCTAACAGGGTCAAAACCCTGTTAGGGCTATTTGCAATGGTTTAAAATTGTATTTTTGTGAAGAAAAAAAACTTTAATGAGTGAGTTTTTAACTGAATTATTTACCGGGCTAATTTTAGAAGGAACTATCGGGCAAAATATCAGATTTTATTTCTTTAAATTATTTGGAATAAAAGTGGCTAAAGAAAAGTTGGCAAATGAAGTAGTAGGATCGGAAAAACCTCATAGACAAAAGAATTATAATATTTTAGTTGGTTTTATCGCTTTAATTTTCCTGATATCTTTCATTTTGGGAATGACTTTTTTAATCTTTGGAAAATAATTATTTATAAATGCAATTCTACCCAATCATAAAAGCAGTTCACATCATTTTTGTGATCAGCTATTTTGCCGGACTTTTTTACATCGTCCGACTTTTTATTTACCACACGGAAACACAAGATAAACCGGAAGCGGAACAAAATGTTTTGCGGAAACAGTTTCGATTTATGGAAGAACGGCTTTGGAACATCATCACGGTTCCGGCAGGAATTCTGGTGCTGGCAACGGGAATTACGATGTTGGTTCTGAATTCCGCTTTGCTGACTCAGCCCTGGATGCACATCAAACTGACCGCTGTGATTTTACTTCTCGGCTATCATCTCTGGAGCTGGCGAACGTTGAAAGAAATTCAGAAAGATCAATATAAAATGAAATCCGTCCGACTGCGAATGATGAATGAAGTTGCAACTTTGTTGCTTTTTATCATTGTTTTCGCCGTGATTTTAAAAGGACTTTTTATGCAGTATTGGTACTGGATTTTGATTAGTTTTGTAGCCGTTGGCGTACTAATTATGCTGATTGTCCGTTTGGTGAACAGAAAGAAATGATAAAATAACTTTGTGAACTTCGTGTCCGCCGCGGCGGATTGTGGACTTCGTGGTTTAATTTTACCACAAAGAACGCTAAGAAGTCACAAAGAACACAAAGGAAATTGAAAAATAAATGCTGAAAATATTTAAAAAAGAGCTTGCCAATTATTTCTCGGGCTATATGGCCTACATCGTGGCTTCGGCTTTTGTGCTGATTTGCACTTTGTTTTTATGGTTTTTTGACAATGAATTCAACATTTTCAACATCGGAACCGCGACTTTGAGCAGTTTCTTTTTCATTGCACCTTGGATATTGCTTTTCCTGATTCCGGCTTTGACGATGCGGACGATTGCGGAAGAAGAAAGCAGCGGAACTTTGCAATGGCTTTTTACGCAACCGATTAAAATTTGCGGAATTGTTTGGGGGAAATACCTTCCGGTCGTTGTGGTTTTGCTTTTCGCGCTGATTCCCACTTTACTATTTGTTTATACTTTGCAACAATTCATCGTCGATGCAGACCAATTGGATTTCGGAGCGATTTTCAGCGGATATTTGGGCTTGTTTTTGTTGGGAAGCAGTTTTGCCGCGATAGGATTGTTTACGTCTTCGCTGACCAAAAATCAGGTTGCAGCCTATGTTTCGGCCATATTTTTATGTTTTGTATTGTTTTATGCATTTGAAAGTCTGGCGTCTTATAATTTATTGGGCGGTGCCGATTATTATGTACAAAAAATAGGGATGTATCAGCATTATCAGCAGATGCTGAAAGGGATTATTGACACAAGAGATTTGATTTATTTCATAGTAATCATTGCTTTGTTTTTGGTGTTGACGAATTATAATTTAGAAAGAAAAAAGTAATAGCGAATTTCGAGCTTCGAACTTCGTATTTCGAATAAAATGAAAAAACATACCCGAAATATAATTGGAATTCTGATTCTCCTTGTGGGAATTGCGGTTTTGTCCGAATTCGTTTTCAAACGATTCGATATGACACGCGATAAGCGTTATACACTGACGAATTCTACCAAAGAAATTCTTCAAAAAATTGATAAACCACTCAAAATTAATGTTTTGTTGGGTGGTGAACTTTCCGGAGATTATCGGACTTTAAAAAATGAAATTTCATTTCTTTTGGATGAATTCCGACAAATAAATCCTAAAATTTCCTATCAATTTTTAAATCCGTCCAAAGATTTTACCGCAGCTCAATTACAGGAAAACGGACTGGCGCCGGCACCGGTAAAAACCGACAAAGGCGTGCTGAATGTTTATCCGTATGCCCAATTGAAATACGATGGAAAGGAAGGCTGGATGGAAACTTTGGTCAATGATCCGGCTTTACCTTTTGAAGAATTGGCGTCTGCTTCCACCGAAAAACTCGAATATCTTTTCATGGATGATTTGCGGAAAATCACGCAGACCGAACGGAAAAACATTGGATTTCTGGTGCATCATGACGAATTGAGCCAAATTCACATGGACGGATTTGGTCGCGCATTGGCCGATAATTACAATGTGGATGTGTACATTCAGCCCATTCAGGATTCGACTTATACATTGAAACAATCCGATTTAAAGGCATTGGAACATTTTGATGCGCTTGTCGTGGCCAAACCGACTTTGCCTTTTTCGGATTCCGATAAACTCGTGATGGATCAATACATCATGAACGGCGGGAAAATGATGTTTCTGACCGAATATGTGGATGCGGAAATGGACAGTATTTTTCGAAGCGGAAAAATTGTGGCTTTTCCTCGGGATTTGAAACTCAATGAATTCTTTTTCAATTATGGTGTTCGGATCATTCCGGCGATTGTGAAAGATTTGGAAGCTGCGAAAATCGTTCTCGCTGACGGCGAAACAACTGCCGGAAATGTGAGTTACAATACTTATACCTGGCCCTATTTTGTGCGCGGATTTCAAGCCGGAGAAAACCCGATAACCGAAAGTATTTCTTCGGTGAAATTTGAATTTGCCAATCCATTGGAATTATTGGAAAATCCCAATGTGGAGCATACCGTTTTGCTGGCGACTTCGCCTTATACGACTTTGCAGCCTTCGATGAGTTTGGTGGAATTGGCCGAAGTGGATGAATTCGTAGCGGAGGAATACCAAATGGGTCGAATTCCATTAGCTGTTTTAGCCGAAGGAAATTTAAAATCCATGTTTGCTTCGCGTTATGAACGAAATGAAATTCCGAATTTCAAATCTGAAACGACCGAAGGGAAATTGATCGTGGTTTCAGACGGTGATGTAGCGAAAAATCATGTATTGATGGGACGTCCGATGCGTTTGGGTGAAGATAAATTTTCGCTTCGTCCCGACAATCCGAGACAGCGTCCGGTGGCTTATGACAATCAGAATTTCCTGTTGAATTGTATCGATTATCTTTTGGGCGAAACCGATTTTCTCAATCTGAAAAACCGAAAACTGGAAATTCCGGTTCTAAACGAAACCAAAGTCCAATTGGATAAATCAACTTGGCAAATGACCAATTTGATTCTTCCGGCAGTAGTAATCTGGCTCATCGGTTTGGGAATGATTTGGTGGCGGAAGAGGAGATATACGGTTTGATTAAAAATTATATAATGCGAAAAATTTTCTTGCTTTTTCTGATAGTTTTAGTTTCTCATTCCTGTCTCACTCAGACGAAAGAAGAAAGTCAAACTTCACTAAATCACACAACCTATAACTTTCCTGAACTAATCGGATATGTGAACGATTATGCTTTGATTTTAGATAGTTTGGAAACTGAAAAATTAGAAAGAAAACTAATAGATTTTAATGAACTTACTACAAACCAAATGGTTATTCTAACTATAATTGATGATGAGGTTACAGAAGAAAATTTTGAAGACTATGCATTAAGCCTATCAAACTATTGGGGTGTAGGGAGCAAAGAGAAAAACAATGGATTGACCATTGTCTTAAACCCTAAGCTCCGATTGATAAGAATTAGTACAGGATTAGGAATACAAGAAATTCTTACAGATGAAATCTGTGAACGAATTCTCCAAAATATAATACTTCCTGAATTTGAGAATGAAGATTATTATACCGGTTTAGACAAAGGAACCGATGAACTTATTAAGTTTTGGAAATAAGAACTCTTTTCAGGATTTAAGGAAATACTAGAATAACTAATTTTCATATTTAACCGAAATTAATACTCAATCTTCTTCTGATAAAATTAGACTTTCTTAAAATTATCAATAATTATTTCCGCTTCGGCAATCTTTTGATAATCAGTGCAATCTGTCCCATGTGATTGGCTTGATGTTCCATTACGTGATACCAAGCGTAAAAATTATTCATCTGGCTTTTACCAACGGGCGAATTCAACCATTTATCATCTTTGGTTTTGAGAATTTCCAAGGTTTCATTTCGTACCTCATCCCAAATTTTCAGGTAAAAATCAATTGGCTTGTCTTTGAACTCTTTTTGAGCCGGTTTCCCTAAATCCAAAGCTTTCTGAAAACCTTGTTTTCTTTCCTGCGGATTAAAACCCCGATTTGAAAATGTAAAAACCTGATAATATTTTTCTGTTGCCGCAAGATGCATAATCAGTGCGCCGATCCGGTTCGACTCTTCATCCATCAAGAAATCTGTTTCTTCCTGATTTAAATTTTGAACATTATACGTAACTCTTAGCTTCAAATCTTCCAGCATCGAAACCAAAATGCCGATTTGCGGCGAATATCCTTCGGTAGGCTCGATTTTTTGAGCATTGATCGAAATGCTAATGAGTGTGAGAATAAGGAATAGTTTTTTCATAGTTGGTTTAGGGAACAAATTATTGACTGAAATCTAAATTTTTTCTTTTGGCGAAAACGATGGCTAAAACGATTATTCTTTTTTGATGTTCATCAATTAAATAATGAATCTGATAAGGGAATTTTTTAATTAACCGAACACGGATATTTTTATACATAATATCATCAGCAAAAGGGTTTTCAGCTATAAAGTCACGAGCCTCTTTAACGCGTTCTAGAAATTTTTTTGCTAATTGCGGTGAGATTTGCTTATAATATTTCACTGCGTCGGATACGTCTTGTTTTACAAAAGGTCGATTGACGATTTTGTATTTCATAGTTCGTCTTCGAGTTGTTGTAAAAGTTCGTTAAAATCCAACATTTCGTCCGGATGGTTTTCATAATCTTTCAAACGAACTTCCAATAGATTTCTTAAATCCTCACCCACTGTTGAATCATTGTCGGAAGGGATAATTATTACTTCAACTTTCTTCGCATTAAATCCTTCGGGTAGCGTAACCTGAAAGGAGTTATCTTCTACATTGATAAATTGTCTTATCGCATTCATATTCAAAATTATTGGTCTTGCTAATATAAGAAGAATCGTTGATTTTTTATGAAATCAATACTCAATCTTCTTCTGATAAAATTCGTCTTTTTGTGTAGTTCTTTCCACCGGATATTTCTCAGTAAAACATCCGAAACAATGATTGGTGGAACCAAGAATTTCAATCAGATTGGGAACCGATAAAAAGTCCAGACTGTCCACACCGAGATAATTAACCAGTTCTTCCGGCGTCATATTGGCCGAAATCAAATCTTTTTTTGTCGGCATATCAATTCCCAAAAAACAAGGCGCAATGATCGGCGGAGAAGCACTTCTGAAATGAATTTCCTTTGCGCCGGCTTCTTTCAAAATTTTGACCAATAATTTACTCGTCGTTCCCCGAACGATGGAATCATCCAAAATCACCAAGCGTTTTCCTTTGATTTTATTGGCAATCGGATTTAATTTCAAATTCACAATCCGCTCGCGCATTTCCTGCGAAGGAACGATAAACGAACGGCTCATGTATCGGTTTTTGACCAAAATCGGCTCAAACGGAATACCCGAAGCTTCGGAAAATCCGATTGCCGAAGGCACACCGGAATCGGGAACACCAATGACCACATCGGCTTCCACAGGCGATTGTTCAAATAATTTTCGTCCGCTTTCTACCCGTAAACCATAAATATCGGTTCCTTGAATGGTAGAGTCGGGACGTGCAAAATAAATGTATTCAAATGCGCAAATTCTATTTTTGGAAGCTTGTTCGAGCGGATAGGAGTGAAGCCCGTTTTCATCCGCTACTACAATTTCTCCCGGTTCTACATCCCGCAGGAATTCCGCTCCCACGGCATCCAATGCACAGGTTTCCGAACTGAAAACATAAGTGTCCTCACCAATTTTTCCAATCGACAACGGCCGGATTCCATTCGGATCGCGGAAAGCAGCCAATGAATTTTTGGTTAATAATAAAATGGAATAAGCACCGCGAATATCTTTCAATCCTTTCTGAATCGCTTCCTGAACTGTTAAATCCGAATATTTTTGAATCGAACGCAAAATCACTTCGGTATCCGAAGTCGCCAGAAAAGGCAAACCTTCTTTGATTAATTCTTCTTTTAATTCGTCGGTTTCAATGACGTTTCCGTTGTGGGCAATCGAAAAATGCGGTTTCCCAAAATAATTGACCGCATAAAGCGGCTGAATATTTTTGGAACTTCCGCCTCCGGCTGTGGTATATCGGGTATGACCAATCGCAGCGTTTCCCTGAAAATCTTCGATTTCTTCGATTTGTTTGAAAACATCCAGCACCAAACCGGTGGATTTGTAGGTTTTGATAACGCTGTCTTTCAAAACCGAAACACCCGCTGCTTCCTGTCCGCGGTGCTGCAAAGCAAACATCCCAAATTGAGCCAAAGAGAAAGTGTCGATGTTATGAGGCGAATAAATCCCAAAAACACCACATTCTTCTTCCATACTGTCCAGCGAATCATTAAACATCTTTTTCAGATGGTTTCTCTGATAGAACTGAGTGGGGATTTTTACTGTTTTCGTACAGGTTTTCATTTTTTTCTTACTGAATAAATTTTCTGACCTCCAAGGTTTTCAAAACCTTGGAGGTCTTCTTATGTCTATTTTATGGCTTCAACCAATCGGTTATAAACTTCGTGATACGCTTCAGAAACTTCTCCCAAATCTCTTCTGAAACGGTCTTTGTCCAATTTTTTCAAAGTGTCTTTGTCCCACAAACGACAAGTATCCGGACTGATTTCGTCGGCCAAAATGATGTTTCCTTCGGAATCTTTTCCAAATTCGATTTTAAAATCAACCAGAATCAAATTGGCTTTCATGAACAATTCTTTCAAAGCTTCATTGATTTTATCGGTCATTTCGTACATCAATTTCAATTCTTCATAAGTTGCTGCGCCCAATAAAACGGCGTGATGGTCATTGATCAAAGGATCTCCCAATTCATCTTTTTTATAACAAATATCAAAAATCGTTACCGGCGATTTTGCTCCTTCTTCCAGCCCCAAACGTTGTGCCATCGAGCCGGCTACATAATTGCGAACCACCATTTCCAAAGGAATGATATCTACTTTTTTGACCAATTGTTCACGATCGTTCAAGGTTTCGATGTAATGCGTGGGAATTCCCTTTTGGATTAAATATTCAAAAATTAAAGTCGAAATTTTATTGTTCATTTCGCCTTTGTCGGCAACGGTTCCGCGTTTTTGTGCATTGAATGCAGTCGCATCGTCTTTGTAATAAACGATGACCAAATCCGGATCCTCAGTGGAATAAACCTGTTTGGCTTTTCCTTCGTAGATAAAATCTTTCTTGCGAGGTTCGAAATTCGAAGTTCGAAATTCGTTATTATTTTCCATTTAATTTCGTTTGTAATTTATAATTCATTTTTTGAATGTCTTCAATGAGTTGAGTGATTTCGTTCAAATCATTTTGATTGATATAACCTTGTCGGTTCGATATGATTAATTGAATATCAAGTTCTAATGTGGAGCCGTTCGAATAGGATAAAAAATTCTGAAATTGAGAATTAGAATTTCTACCTGCGCCCCCTGCGATGTTCGATGGAATAGATACTGCTGACCTTCTGACTTGATTGGTTAGTCCATAAATCTCTTCTTTTGGAAAATTCTTGGTTAAAGAATAAACCATATCAACTAAATCCATTGATTTTTGCCAAATGTGTAAATTTTTGTAGTAACTCATAATTTTAATTTTTAGGTTTATATTGAATTAAATTTACAAATTCCATCAACGAACTTCGAATTTCGAGCTTCGTCAAGCGAAATATTTCACCCCGTTCTTAAATATATTCATCACTTCAATCCCCGGAATGTTCTGAAACAAACCTTCTTCGAAACGTTCCGGATGTCCCATTCGTCCAAAAACTTTTCCGCAAGGACTCGTAATTCCTTCAATTCCCAACACAGATCCATTCGGATTATAAGGCATTTCTTCTGCGATATTCCCTTCTAAATCAATGAATTGAGTAGCGATCTGATTTTGTTCAAATAAAACTTTCAAATTCTTTTCATCTGCCATGAATCTTCCTTCTCCATGCGAAACCGGAATCCAGAATTCCTTTCCGCTCATTCCATTCAACCAAGGCGAATGCGAGTCATTGACCTTGACTTTCGCTAATTGCGAAATGTGTCGCCCGATTTCGTTGAAAGTCAAAGTCGGTGTATCTTCTTCCAGCGGACGAATTTCGCCGTAAGGCAATAATCCTGATTTGATTAAACCTTGAAATCCATTGCAAATTCCCAATACCAATCCATCGCGTTCCAATAAACGATGAACGCTTTCTCTAATTTTTTCGTTTCTCAAAACCGTCGCGATGAATTTCCCGGAACCATCCGGTTCGTCCGCAGCGGAAAATCCACCCGGAATAAAGAAAATTTGTGCTTGGTCAATCGCTTTGCTGTAAGCTTCCACGGTTTCTTCAATGTCTTTTTCCGAAAGGTTTTTAAACACGATGATTTCGGCTTCCGCACCTTCTTTTTGGAAGGCTTTTGCCGAATCATATTCCGAATTCGTTCCCGGAAAAGCAGGAATGAAAACTTTTGGTTTTGCGTTCTGCGTTTTGGGTTTTGGGTTTTGAAGCTTTATGTTTTGCAAAACAAAATCGCTTTTGTCTTTTGCCTTTCGCCCTTTTACTTCGTAAGGAAATAGCTCCGAAAAAGTCGATTTCCAAGCTTGTTTGGCTTCAGAAATTGAAATGGATATTCCATTGAAGTTAAATTCTTTCGATGAATTTGTATTTCCTAACGGATGATACTTGGATTTAATTTCATCCGGAATATTCAATTCTTCGGAATGTTCCACTATAATCGCTCCCGGATAATATTTCATTAAATCCAAATCAGCATTTAATTCAAAACCAATTTCATTTCCAAATGCCATATTGGCCAGCGTTTCCGCAATTCCGCCAGATTTAACGGTTGCGGCAGAAATGATATTAGAATTATTGGATTGAATGCATTCGAAAATTTCTTTCAGATTTAATTCATCAAATAAAAACTCATCATTTAATTCTGGAATGAAAACTGAAAGTTTCGAATTTGTTTTTTGAAGGGTTGCAGATTTGATTTTATATGATTTATTGGGCGCTACCGCAAAGGAAATCAAAGTCGGCGGAACATCGATGTCCTGATAACTTCCGCTCATGCTGTCTTTTCCGCCAATTGCCGGGATTTCCAGTTGTTTCTGTGCTTCGATGGAGCCCAGCAAAGCGGCAAACGGTTTTCCCCAGCGCTCTGCTTCGTTACGCAATCGTTCAAAATATTCCTGAAAGGTCAGACGGATTTCTTTGAAATTTCCACCTCCGGCTACGATTTTCGCAACTGATTCCATTACGGCAAAATAAGCACCGTGATAAGGTGACCAGCGGCTGATTTCGGGATTGAAACCAAAACTTGCCATGGAGACTGAATTCGTAAACCCGTCCGTCGGGAATTTCTGAACGCTCACATCCTCCGGCGAGTCCATTGTTTTTCCGCCAAAGGAATTCAAAACCGTACTTCGCCCGATGTTGTTGTCAAACATTTCAACCATTCCCTTTTGGGAAGCATGATTGAGCTCTTTTAAGAGTTCGATGAAACTTTCTTTTGAGAAATCTTTTGTTTGAAACGGATTGAGATTTTCTCCGTCTTGAACTTCTGCTTTTGTTTGTTTTCTTACACCGTTTGTATCGAGAAATTTACGGTCGAGTTCGACGATTTTGTCGCCTCTCCACCACATCGTCATGGTTTCCTCAGTTGTTACATCGGCGACTACCGTGGCTTCCAGATTTTCGATTTTGGCAAATTCAATGAATTTTTCCACATCCGCCGATTCGACCACAACAGCCATTCTTTCCTGTGACTCGGAGAGGGCGAGTTCCGTACCGTTCAGGCCGGTATATTTGAGCAATAGTGTGTCTAAATTTATATTTACGCCTCTTGCGATTTCCCCAATCGCGACCGAAACTCCCCCCGCACCGAAATCATTGCATTTTTTAATGAGTGCTAAAACTTCTTTATTTCTAAACAAACGTTGAATTTTCCGTTCAACAATTGCATTTCCTTTTTGTACTTCTGAACTTAATTCTTCGAGATTTTGTCCGTCGTGTGTTTTGGAGGAACCTGTGGCGCCACCCACACCGTCACGTCCAGTTCTTCCACCCAACAAAATTACTTTGTCGCCCGCTACGGGTTCTTCTCTGCGAACCCAATTTCTTTTCACTGCACCTGCTACAAAACCAACTTCCATTCGTTTGGCTTTGTAACCTTCGTCGTAAATTTCTTTGACAAATGTCGTGGCCAATCCGATTTGATTTCCATAAGAACTGTATCCGTTGGCGGCTTCTTTGGTGATTTTTCTTTGCGGTAATTTTCCCGGAAGGGTATCTTCAATTTTCTCCAAAGGATTGGCAGAACCCGTAATCCGCATTGCCTGAAAAACATAGGCACGCCCTGACAAAGGATCGCGAATTGCCCCGCCCACACAGGTGGAAGCACCTCCGAAAGGTTCCACTTCCGTCGGGTGATTATGGGTTTCGTTTTTGAATTGTAGAAGCCATTCTTCTTCCACGCCGTCCACATCGATGGGAACGACGATGGAACAAGCGTTGATTTCTTCCGAAATATCTATGTTTTTAACTTTACCTGATTTGCTCAGGTGTTTTCCCATAATCGTTGCCATATCCATCAAACGGATGGGTTTGCTAATGCCCATTTCACGGCGTAAACTCAGGTAATAATCAAAAGTTTTCTGTAAGGTTTGTTGAAACTGATTTTCAAATTTCACATCGGTGATTTCCGTTTCAAAAGTGGTATGACGACAATGGTCGGACCAATAAGTGTCGAGGACTTTTAATTCGGTTTCGGTGGGATTTCTGTCGATGGATTTGAAATAATTTTGAATGAATTCCAAATCGTCCATTCCCATGGAAAATCCGAAGTCTTTATGAACTTCTTCCAATTGATTTGTATCGAAATCAATAAATCCGCCCATAATAAGTACCGGTTTGATTTCTGTTTTTTCGTGGATTTTTAATTCGTTCAGATTTTTTTCACGCGCCTCAATCGGATTGATTAGATAATTTTTCACCTTATTTAAATCCGTTTCTGAAATATTTTCAAAAACATATAAAAATCCGGTTTTGACTTCGGGTTCTCTAAAACCTAATAACTGCAAACATTGATCGGCCGAGTCGGCGCGCTGGTCGTATTGGCCGGGGAGAGGTTCAGTCGCGAAATTCGAAGTTCGAGTTTCGAACTTCTCCAAAATTTCATCTAAATTATGGTAAACAACATCGGTCACCGGATCAGCAAAAACCTGAAAAAGGGATTGTTCCAGTTGATTTTCTGTGATTTCAAAAAGGTCATAAATAACGAAAACCTTGCACGCAATTCCGGGAACAAGGTTCTGTAATTCTTTGGTGACTTTCTTGCTGTGAATGTCAAACTGAGGTTTTTTCTGAATAAAAATTCGTTTATTCATAGAGTTTTAAATCTTTTTATAACTACAAATGAAGTAAACGAAAATGAATTCATAAACTTCATTTGTAGAGGAAAATTAACGGTTTTCCGTAGAAACGCCCGACCTTATTACGGGTTTATACAAATGAAATGAGCCATTTCGGCAATTCCGAAGTGTCATTTAATGAAAAGAACACCCAGGAAATTATTAACTTTAAAAACAAGCGACAAATTTACGATTAATTTTCGTGATCTTATGCCTAAAAAAACATTAAAAATTTCGAATTATAACTTCTTGGTAAACCAATGTGTTGTCTTTTGTAAAATACACACAAGTCATTTTGTTTAAATCCACTCTCCATCGTTCAATTCCCGCATCTGCGCAGTTTTTGCAAAAGCTAAGGTAATCGGTTTCTCCTTTTTTATGGATGGTCAGGTATTTTTTAAATTTCCCTGGATTGTATTCGGGCGCAATTTCCAGATCGGTGTACATCGAAGGCATTTGCAGGTTTTCATTTCTTTCGTTGAAATAAGTAGTGGTATTGTCCCTTAAGGAAGTCTCAATTTTTGTTACTCCCAAATTTTTGATTTCTCGAATGAAATTGGGGAAATCCGTTCCTGTTTTAACTTTTGAAAGTGCTGCCTGTATAGGCTCAATTGTAAACATAATTTAAACTTTTAAATCTGTTTTCAGACCGATTAAATCTTTATTTTTATTCAAAATGGGTTGTACATGTTCTGTTAAAAATTCTTCTGTCTGGATGGGAGCAAAACCTATGAAATTCATCGGATCCAAAACTTGTTGAAGTTTTTCTTTGTCGATGTTAAATCTTTCGTCTGCCAAAATTCTTTCTACCAAATCGTTTGGTTTTCCTTCCATTTTTACTTGTTTTGCTGCTTCCATACTGTGTTCACGGATTAATTCGTGTAATTCCTGACGGTCGCCACCGTTTTTCACTCCTTCCATGATGATGTATTCCGTCGCCATAAAGGGAAGTTCTTCCTTGATGCGTTTTTCGATGATTTTAGGATAAACGACCATACCGTCCAAAACATTGTTCCAAATAATCAAAATCGCATCGATGGCCAGAAATGCTTGCGGAATGCTCAGTCGTTTGTTGGCCGAGTCATCCAAAGTCCTTTCAAACCATTGCGTGGAAGCCACCATCGCGGGACTCGAAGCCAATGAAATCACAAACTTTGCCAAAGCTGAAATTCGCTCGCTTCGCATCGGATTTCGTTTGTAAGCCATGGCCGATGAACCGATTTGCGATTTTTCAAAAGGTTCTTCGATTTCTTTTAAATTCTGAAGCAATCTTAAATCATTTGTGAATTTATGTGCGGATTGTGCGATGTTGGAAAGTGTCGCCAAAACTTCTGCATCGATTTTCCGGTCGTAAGTCTGTCCGGTTACGCCCAAAACTTTATTAAATCCGAATTGTGCTGAAAGACGTTTGTCCAGTTCTTTTACTTTTTCGTAATCTCCGTCAAATAATTCCTTGAAACTCGCAGCTGTTCCGGTGGTTCCTTTTACTCCACGGAAACGCAAAGTTTCAATTCGGAATTCCAATTCTTCAAAATCCAACAAAACCGATTGTAACCAAAGTGTCGCTCTTTTCCCGACGGTGGTTAATTGTGCAGGCTGAAAGTGGGTGAACCCCAAAGTGGGTAAATCTTTGTATTCCAATGCGAAATCATTCAGTCCTTTGATGACGTTGACCAGTTTTTTCTTCACAATCAAAAGTCCTTCTCGAATTTGAATTAAATCGGTATTATCACCCACAAAAGCGGAAGTGGCACCGAGGTGAATAATCGGACGGGCTTTCGGAGTGACATCACCCAAAGTGTGAACGTGCGCCATCACATCGTGACGGAATTCTTTTTCATATTTGGCGGCGGTTTCGTAATCGATGTTGTGAATATTGTCACGAATTTCCTGTAGTTGTTCATCGGAAATATCCAATCCCAAATCTTTCTGGATTTCAGCTAAGGAAAGCCAAAGTTTTCTCCAAGTTGAAAATTTCATATCAGGAGAGAAGTTATAAAGCATTTCATCGCTACTGTAACGGGATTCGAGAGGGTTTTGATATTTGGCGTTTGAACTCATTGAAATATATTTTCTACAAAATTAAGCTTTCAAAAAGAATACTGAAAGAATTCGACCTTGATTTGGCATTAATTATGAAGTAGAAGAACTAAACCTTTAAAAATTAAAATCATGGAAGAAAAAAGACAATACAAGTATGCCGACGCAGAAAAGGCACTTGAGGATTTGAGAAAAAAAGGTTATGTGAAAGATTATAATGCTCATTCTGAAGAGGTTACACACAATCCGGCTGCTTTCAAAATCATGTACATTTATCGGTACGAAGGGATGAGCAATCCCGATGATGAGTCCACGGTTTATGGAATTGAACACCTGAACCATGGGGAAAAAGGCGTTTTTGTAGCCGGAAATTTGAGCTTTAATGAAGATGATGCTGCCAAAGTTCTCTTGCAATTGGAAATTGATGGTAGAAAGGAGGAGTTGGAATAAAAAAACTTTGTCAAAGCTTTACGAATAAATTTTTGACAAAGTTTAATTTGAAATCGGCTTTTGAATGCCGATTTTTTTATGTTTTAAATTAAAACAATTCCTTTCTGATGATATTCTGCGACCGATCCGGTCCGACTGAAACCAGATAAATTTCAATTCCCAAATATTCTTCAATGAAGTGAATGTATTCCTGTGCATTTTCTGGTAATTCACTGAAGGAATTGATGTTGCAAATGTCTTCCTTCCATCCGTCCAATTCCTTGTAAACCGGAGTGTATTTGTCCAGTTTGGTGGTGGAAGCCGTGAAATTATGTTTGATTTCGCCGTCTTCGGTTTGGTAATCGGTACAAACTTTAATTTTATCAAATCCGCTCAAAACATCCAGTTTCGTGATGACCAAATGCGTGATTCCGTTGATGCGACAGGCATGTTTCAAAGCGACTAAATCCAGCCAACCACATCTTCTCGGACGACCTGTTGAAGCGCCGAATTCATGTCCGACTTTGCGGATGTGCTCTCCGACTTCATCGTCCAATTCCGTCGGGAAAGGACCGTTACCTACTCTAGTGCAATAAGCTTTGGAAACCCCAATCAGATTTTTCAGTTTGGTAGGCGGAACGCCTGCACCCACACAAACGCCACCGGTGGAAGGCGAAGACGAAGTTACGTATGGATAAGTTCCATAATCGATGTCCAGCATCAAGGCTTGAGCACCTTCAAATAATACATTTTTTCCTTCGTCAATTGCATCGTTTACTTCCACGACTGCATCGATGATTCTGTGTTTTATTTTTTCGCCGTAGGCTAAATAATCATTGTAAATTTCATCAAAATCCAATGCCGGTTTATCAAATAATTTTTCAAACAAAGCATTTTTGATTTTCAGATTGATTTCCAATTTTTCTCTTAAAACTTCAGGGTTTAATAGATCAATCGCACGGATGCCGACTCTTGCGACTTTGTCTTCATAGCAAGGCCCAATTCCGCGTTTGGTAGTCCCGATAGAATCTTTTCCAGCAGCTTCTTCGCGGTACCCATCCAGTAAAACATGGTAAGGCATGATGATGTGTGCGCGACGGTCAATGAAAATATGACCACTACTGATCCCACGACTTTCCAAAGTGGCTACTTCATCCAGAAAACTTTGAGGGTTGACAACTACACCACTTCCGATGATGCATTTCCCTTGTGATTGCAAAACGCCTGACGGCAGCAGGTGCAATACAAATTTATCCTCGCCTACATAAACCGTATGGCCGGCATTGTTACCGCCTTGATAGCGAACTACATAATCTGATTTAGCTGAAAGTACATCGGTGATTTTCCCTTTTCCTTCGTCTCCGAACTGAAGACCTACTACAACGTATGTGGACATTTTCTGAATTGAAATTTTTAGCGCAAAAAAAAGCTTGCTTGTTACCGCACAAAAATAAAGGATTAAGACGGGGAAGGCAAATAAAACAATCAACAAAAAGAGGAAGTTTTCAAGAATTCCGAAATCGTTTAGTATCAATCTAAATTAAGCATAAACAAAAAAATAAAATCTTAAATGCTTAATTTTAAGGGTATTTAAAAATCATTCATTATGAAATCATTATTTAAAACACTTGGATTGGTTCTGATCGTTTTGATTGTGGTCAGTTGTGCGGCTCGTGTTGTGAATACCGTTGCACATCTGGAACCGGTGCCGACCAAGGCAGAAGTTCATACGAATTTTTCTACGGAACAACTCGCGGAGGGCGGAGCTTTGTTTTCCAATAACTGCGATAAATGTCACAAACTGTTTGAACCTCAGTCCCGTGATGCTGAAAAGTGGAACCATGTGCTGAAGCGTATGATTCCCAGAGCCAAGTTGAATTACGAAGAAGGGAAACTAGTACGTGCTTATATAATTGCCCATTCAGAGTAATTTGGAATTATATTTGATGAGCAGGGATTCTTCATGTGGAAAAAGTTCAAAATAGTTTACGGCAAGTTTAAAATCCCAATTTGGTCAGTCTTTGGGATTTTTTTGATTTGGTATTTGTTTTTTTCTTTACCAAAACCACTTTTTAAAGAAGAAACTTCCACACTGATTTACAGTCAGGACAATAAACTGCTCGGGGCAACTATTTCCGAGGATGAACAATGGCGTTTTCCGGCCAATGATTCGGTTCCAAAACGTTTTGAAATTTGCATCACTCAGTTTGAAGATGCTTATTTCAGAAAACATCCAGGGGTAAATCCGGTTTCCTTGTTTCGAGCTTTGCGCCAAAATTTCTCTTCGGATAAAATCGTCAGTGGTGGAAGTACCATAAGTATGCAAACCATCCGATTAGCCAAACGAAATCCAAAAAGAACTTATATTCAAAAGTTTCTAGAAATTATTCAGGCCACCCGTTTGGAGCTTACAAACTCCAAAGACAAAATTCTGAAATATTATGTTTCCCATGCGCCTTTCGGGGGAAATGTAGTTGGGCTTGACGCAGCGGCTTGGCGTTATTATGCCAAATCTTCGGGTCAACTTTCTTGGGGCGAATCCGCTACACTTGCGGTATTGCCCAATGCGCCTTCCTTGATTTTCCCAGGAAAAAATCAGGATTTATTACGAAAGAAAAGAAATCGTCTTTTGAAAAAATTATGGGACGAAGAATTCATTGACAAAGACGATTATGAACTCGCGATTTTGGAACCTTTGCCAGGGAAACCCAATGCGCTACCAGAAATCGCTCCCCATTTACTGCACACAGCAGCCAAAACCCATAAAGGAAAAAGGTTAAGAACTACCTTGGACTCCAATTTACAAGAACAACTGAATTTAATCGTGGAAAGTCACAAACAAGAATTGTCTTCAAAGCAAATTCACAATATGGCAGTTTTGGTTCTGGAGTTAAAATCGGGTCATGTGAAAGCTTATGTGGGTAATACTTCCGATCGAAATAATTCTTATTCCAATCAGGTGGATATCATTCACGCCAAAAGAAGTAGCGGGAGTATTTTGAAACCTTTTTTGTATGCTTCCATGATCCAAGAAGGAAAGCTCTTGCCGAAAATGTTAATTTCAGATACCCCCATGGATATCACCGAAAATTACGATAGGACCTATTCGGGTGCCGTTCCGGCCGATGAAGCCTTAGCTCGTTCGTTGAATATCCCATCGGTTCATATGTTGGAAAATTATAGCGTCGCCAAATTTCATCATCGTTTGCAGGAATTTGGATTTACAACTTTTACCCAAACACCTAAACATTATGGTTTATCCTTGATTGTGGGTGGAGGAGAAGTGACATTATGGGAATTGGCACAGGCGTATCGAAATATGGCTTATGGTGTTATGAAACCCAATAGTTTTGTATTTAATCAGAAAATTGACTATTTGAAAAATTCAGATACGGATCTAAGGAAATTGCCGGTAAATGCGCAGTCATCTTATCTGACCCTACAAGCACTGCTTGATGTGGCAAGGCCTGATTCAGAGAGTGGTTGGCAGGTTTATTCAGACAAAAATATAGCCTGGAAAACCGGAACGAGTCATGGGTTTAAAGATGCTTGGTCAGTTGGAGTGTCAACTCAATATGTCGTGGCGGTTTGGGTGGGAAATGCAGATGGAGAAGGTCGTCCCGGAATCTTGGGTGTGAAAGCGGCTGCTCCCGTTATGTTCGATGTTTTCAGTCGGTTAAAATCACAGGATCGTTTTGAGAAACCTCCTCTAAACTGGATTGAAGTTGAAACCTGTAAGGAAACGGGGTATTTGATGGGAGAAAATTGTGCAGAGTCCGTCACGATAGAAATTCCTGCTTCGGCTGAGAATGGTCCGGTATGTCCTTATCATCAGAAAGTACATCTCGATAAAACCCGAACTTACCGTGTCAATAATGAATGTTATCCGGTCACCGAAATGGTGATGGAAAAGAGATTTGTTTTACCGCCGGTGGAAGCATACTATTTCCAGAAAATCAATCCGAACTATCAACCTTTGCCGTCGTTTGGAGAAAACTGTGTGGATCCTAGCGGTCGAAAGCCTTTTGATTTTGTCTATCCCAAAAATTTCACACGTATTTTTTTGCCACGTGATTTTTCGGGAAATCAACAGGAAGTTGTATTTGAGATAGCATATTTGCGTCCGGAAAATCCACTTTTTTGGTATTTGGATGGAAATTATGTGGCAACTACGCAAAATATTCATAAACTTGCGTTGCGTCCCGAACCGGGGTTACACAGCATTACCGTAAGTGATAAAGAAGGAAATAGAATTCAAAAATCATTTCGGATTGTTAATAAAGAATAAGGAGTTGTAAAAGAATTTAAAGTTCTGTAAATCAATAATTTGTCAAATTAATTAAGAAGAATATGAGAAAACTAATGATGTCTTTGTTTGCGTTGATTTTAAGTTTCCAGGTCTTTGCCCAGGAAACGGTTGACCAAGCAGAACTGGAAAAAAGAAACTGGTTTCACAGTGACTTTTCCGAAACAGGAATTTATGGTATCGGAACGGATGCCGCCATTGAATTTTTAAAATCCAAAGGTTTGACACCACAAACAGTGGTAGTCGGCGTTTTGGACAGCGGAATTGAAATCGATCATGAAGACTTAAAGAACAACATTTGGGTAAATGCAAAAGAAGTTGCCAATAATGGAAGAGATGACGATAGAAACGGATATGTCGATGATATTCACGGTTGGGATTTCAATGTAGATGGAAATAACGAGGATTATAACGATGAAACTTACGAAGCAACGCGTGTAGTAAAACGATACATGCCACTCTTTGGTTCTGACAACAAAAGAGCCAATGTGGAAAACATGAAAAAAATGCCTGCCGAATACCAAGAATACTTGCGTGCAAGGAAGTATTGGGCAGAAAGATACAACGGAGCCAAAACGAATCTTGAAAATATAGAAAAAGAAAGCAATAAAATCCTTCCGGCTTTGAAAGGATTGAAGTCAACTTTCCAAACTACGAAACTCTCCAAAGAATATGTGCGAAATACTGCTAATTCTGAAAAAACGACTAAGACCGAAAAGGAACATATTGAATTATTGTTAGCAGAAAATATAGATTTTGAAGGACATACAATTGATGAAATCATTGACCGTATGGAAAGACGTTACAATGCTATGAAAAACAGATATGAAGGAGACATCAAATATGCTTTCAATTTAGATTATGATCCAACGGACGGAAGGACAGCTTCCACCCCAAAGGGATTTGGAAACAACGAAGTAGAAGGCCCTGATGCATTCCATGGTTCGCACGTTGCCGGGATTATTGGTGCAGAACGAAACAATGGCTTGGGGATGAACGGTGTGGCAGGTGATGTTGTAAAGTTGATGTCGGTTCGTATGGTTGCCAACGGTGACGAACGTGATTTGGATGTTGCTTTGGGGATTCGTTATGCAGTTGACAATGGAGCGAAGATTTTGAATATGAGTTTCGGGAAAGGATTCTCACCTGATAAAAAAATCGTCATGGACGCCATCAAATACGCCAATCGAAAAGGTGTTTTGATGTTCCATGCAGCAGGAAATGACAATAAAGATTTGGATTTTAACCATAATTATCCATCCAATTTCAAGCACAATGAAATGAAAAACTTGTTTAAAAACTGGATTACAGTTGGTGCAAGTACAAGAGATCCCGAAAATCTGAAAGCCCGTTTTTCGAATTATGGTACAATGAAAGTTGACATTTTTGCACCGGGTACTGAAATCTGGTCCACAGTTCCTGATCAAACTTACCGATATGCACAAGGAACTTCCATGGCTTCACCCGTTGCAGCAGGTGCTGCCGCCTTGATTTGGGCCTATTTTCCACATATGAAGTCACACCAAGTAAAAGAAGTTTTGTTTGAATCGGTAAATAAATCCGATCAGTTGACAAGAATTGGTTCAGAAAATGATGAGCGTAAATTCTCTGATTTGTCTGTAACCGGTGGTGTAATTGATGTAAACAAAGCCGTGCGTTTGGCTTACGAGAGATACGGTAGAAAATAATTTAATTCAGAAAATTAAATTCTAATAAAATTTCATCCCCGGAGTTAGGCTTCGGGGATTTTTAATTCCAATTATTCAAGAAGCAATTGGAATTCTAATTTGTATTTTTGCAGTTCTAAAAATCATTTTATGGTGGAATACGGATTGGACAAATTACAACCGGTAAAAGATCTTTATACCTATCTTCAAAGATTTGTTCAGAAACGTTTATGGCTTCGTGTGATAATTGCGATGGTTGCCGGAATTCTTTTGGGTGCTTACTTCGCCACCAAACCGGAATGGATCGAAGCAAATACTTTGGAATCAGTTGTGAATTGGATTGCTTTCCCCGGAAACCTATTTATCCGAATTGTTCAAATGATTATGATTCCGCTAATGTTTTCATCGGTTGTGCAAGGAATTGCCGGCGGTGGAAGTGCGGATTATCTCAAAAAATCCGGCCCCAAACTTTTGATTTATTATATGATGACCACCACCACAGTTTTGATTTTGGCGGTGATTTTGGCAAGTATAATGACTCCGGGTGATTACATGGACGCCGGAAATCTGATTACGCCCGATATGGCAATTGACCCAGAAGCAGCAAATCAAACTCAATCTGCAACAAGTTTTGGAACAATTCCCAATATGATTATTGATTTATTGCCCGCCAACCCGCTTGCAGCATTGGTTTCGGGCGATATGTTGAGTATCGTGATTTTTGCGGTTATCATTGGGGTTTCGCTTGCCAATATTCCTTCGGATACTGCTGTGCCTTTGTTAAAAGTATTGTATTCCGTTCAGGAAATCACCATGGCGATTACCCAATGGGCAATGAAAATCGTGCCTTTGGCGGTTTTTGGTCTGATGTGTCAGGTAACTTCTCAAGTGGGAATTGGAACCATCATGGGGCTTTCCATGTTTATGCTGACGGTGATAATCGGACTTTTCCTTGTGGTAATTGTGTACAGTTGTATTCTTTTGTTTGTAGTAAGAGTCAATCTGAAAAAGTTTTTTATAGACGCCAGAGATACTTTATTATTGGCATTTTCGGTAGCGAGTTCTGCAGCGGTGATGCCACTTACATTGAAAACGGCTGAAGAAAAAATGGGAATTCATCCTTCGGTCAGTCGGTTTATCATTCCAGTCGGGGTATCCTTGAACATGGATGGAACCGCAGTTTTTCAGGCAATTGCTACTTTGTTCATTGCTCAAGTTTATGGATTGGAACTGGATTTGGCGACGATTATGATTATCATCATTACCACGATTCTGGCTTCGATCGGTACGCCTTCTGCGCCCGGAGCGGGTGTAATTGTTTTGGGTTCGGTACTCGGAACCATTGGAATTCCGATGACCGCTATTGCTTTGATCATTGGCGTTGACCGACTTTTGGGAATGTTCCGAACTTCTGTTAACGTGATGGGTGATTTGGTAACTTGTAATGTGTTTAACCGATTTTATAATGAGGTGCCGGAGAAAACTGAGCAACCTTAAATCAATTTGTTGAGGCAGATTATTTTTTATTCTTCGAATTAATTAAAAAAACATAAAAATCCCGGTCACTGAGGTTCTCGAAGTGCCGGGATTTTATTTTCAAATTATCTATTTTAATTCTTCCTGTCAGGGGAGGTCAGGAGGGGCTTATACCATTTCCTCAGGTTTCACCCAAGCATCAAAATCTTCCGCTGAAACATAGCCCAAACGAACTGCTTCTTCTTTCAAAGTCGTTCCGTTTTTATGTGCGGTTTGAGCAATTTCGGCCGCTTTGTAATAGCCAATTTTAGTATTCAAAGCCGTAACCAGCATCAATGAATTATCCAGCAATTCTTTGATTCGTTTGTGGTTCGGTTCGATTCCTTGCGCACAATGTTCGTCAAAAGAAACACAGGCATCGCCAATCAATTCTGCGCTTTGCAGGAAATTATAAGCCATCATCGGTTTGAAAACATTCAGTTCATAATGACCTTGGGTTCCACCGATGGTAATGGCTACATCATTTCCCATCACTTGGGCAGCGACCATCGTCAAAGCTTCGGCTTGTGTAGGATTGACTTTTCCAGGCATAATGGAGGAACCCGGTTCGTTTTCTGGAATGAAAATTTCGCCAATTCCTGAACGGGGACCCGAAGCCAGCATTCGGATGTCGTTTGCAATTTTATTCAGTGAAACAGCCAATTGTTTTAAAGCGCCGTGCGATTCTACGATGGCATCGTGTGCAGCCAAAGCTTCAAATTTATTTTCAGCTGTTACAAATGGAAGTCCGGTAAATTCGGCAATGTATTTCGCTACGAGGACATCATACCCTTTCGGTGTATTCAATCCGGTTCCAACGGCCGTTCCGCCCAGCGCCAGTTCTGAAAGATGAGGTAAAGTATTTTTCAAAGCTTTCAATCCATGGTCTAATTGGGAAACATAACCTGAAAACTCTTGTCCCAAAGTTAGGGGAGTGGCGTCCATCAAATGCGTACGTCCGATTTTTACCACATCTTTGAATTCTTCCGATTTTCTTTTCAGGGTATCGCATAATTTTTCTACACCCGGAATTGTTTTTTCCACAACGGCCTTGTAACATGCAATGTGCATTCCGGTGGGAAAAGTATCGTTGGAAGACTGGGATTTGTTCACATCGTCATTGGGTTGCAAAACTTTTTCACCTTCACCGATTTTTCCACCCGAAAGTACTTGGGCACGATTCGAAATGACTTCGTTCACATTCATATTGGACTGAGTACCCGAACCCGTTTGCCAGATCACAAGCGGAAATTGATCATCTAATTTCCCTGCCAGAATTTCGTCACAAACTTCTGCAATTCGGTCTCTTTTTTCTTGCGGTAATGCACCGAGTTCAGAATTTGCATAGGCAGCTGCTTTTTTCAAATAAGCAAATCCATGAATGATTTCCTTTGGCATAGAAGCCGCTGGTCCGATTTTGAAATTATTTCGGGAACGTTCGGTTTGTGCACCCCAATATTTATCGGCAGGAACTTTCACTTCCCCCATTGTGTCTTTCTCAATTCTGTATTCCATTCTACTTTTTATTTAAAATACGATTAAACTATTTTATTTTTATAAATTCAAATGAATTCTATCTATTTGAAAATTAAAGCCCAAAGTTAAGAAACCTGAAGTTAAGAATTTTTAAAAGTGATAATTTTCAGTTTAGTTTTGGAATTGGATTTAATTTTTTACTTTTGTCAAGATAAATTTACAGTTATGGCACAGTACTTAGGATTTGTATTTTTCTTATTTATGGCGGTTTGTGGTTTTTGGGGAATTTTGTTTTTCTCATCCATCATTCCTTTTTGGTTAACCGGTTGGTTCAGAATGAAAGCCAAAGAAAGAAAAGGTGGGCTTCATTTGGAAGTTCGTCCTACTTTACCTGAACAAGAGGGTGTAACTGTTTTATATTCTAAAAACTAATTCGAAAGATTATAACCTAATTGGTTTCGATTTATAAAAAAATCAGATTGAAGTTTTCTTTGATCTGATTTTTTTATGGAATTAAATCAATTAAAAAACCCTGACATTTCTGCCAGGGTTTACTATGAAAAATTTAAATTATTTCACTTCTTCGAAGTCCACATCCTCCACTTGATCGCTTCCGCTGTCTGAGTCGGAATTTGTAGTGTCTTGTGGATTTGCATCTCCTGATTGAGCTTCTTGCTCGTTCATCGCTGCGTAGATTTCCTGAGAAGCCGCTGCCCAAACTTCGTTTAGTTTTTCGACTGCAGGATCTACTTGCGCGATTTCTTGAGTGGCATGTGCCGCTTTCAGATTTTCCAATGCGGATTCAATTGCAGATTTTTTATCGGCAGGTATTTTGTCACCGTAATCTTTCAATTGTTTTTCGGTTTGGAAAATCAATGCGTCCGCAGCATTCAACTTTTCAATTCTTTCTTTGGCTTCCGCATCTTTGGCCGCATTTTCCTGCGCTTCTTTTTTCATTCTTTCGATGTCCGCATCGCTAAGTCCAGATGAAGCTTCGATTTTGATGGATTGTTCTTTTCCGGTTCCTTTGTCTTTAGCCGAAACATTCAAAATACCGTTCGCATCGATGTCAAAAGTAACTTCGATTTGCGGAACACCTCTTGGCGCCGGTGGAATGTCCACCAAATCAAATCGACCGATTTCTTTGTTGTCATTGAACATAGAACGCTCTCCTTGTCCGATTCTCAATGTTACCGCAGGCTGATTGTCTGCTGCTGTTGAGAAAGTTTCAGACTTTTTAGTCGGGATGGTTGTATTGGCTTCAATCAGTTTGGTGAAAACACCTCCCAAAGTTTCGATTCCCAATGAAAGTGGCGTTACGTCAAGTAACAGTACATCTTTCACGTCTCCGGTCAAAACACCACCTTGAATGGCAGCACCGATTGCTACAACTTCGTCAGGGTTTACGCCTTTTGAAGGAACTTTTCCGAAGAATTTTTCAACTTCTTCCTGGATTTTCGGGATACGTGTCGATCCACCTACCAGAATTACTTCGTCAATATCAGAAGCAGACAAACCTGCATCGCTCAAAGCTTTTTTACAAGGTTCCATAGAACGACGTACCAAATCATCACTCAATTGTTCAAATTTCGCACGAGTAAGCGTTTTTACCAAGTGTTTAGGACCTGAAGCCGTTGCGGTGATATAAGGAAGGTTGATTTCGGTTTGAGAAGAAGCAGATAATTCGATCTTTGCTTTTTCAGCCGCTTCTTTCAAACGTTGCAATGCCATCGCATCTTGTTTCAAATCAACACCTTCTTCGCTTTGAAACTCGCTTGCCATCCAGTTGATGATTACGTTGTCAAAGTCGTCACCCCCCAAGTGGGTATCCCCATTGGTGGATAAAACTTCAAAAACCCCATCACCTAATTCAAGGATTGAGATGTCAAAAGTACCACCACCCAAGTCATAAACCGCGATTTTTTTGTCGCCGGTTCCTTTGTCCATTCCATAAGCCAAAGCCGCTGCAGTAGGCTCATTGATGATTCTTTCTACTTTTAGTCCGGCAATTTCTCCGGCTTCTTTTGTCGCCTGACGCTGGGCATCATTGAAATAAGCAGGAACTGTAATCACAGCACGGCTTACTTCCTGTCCCAGATAATCTTCAGCTGTTTTCTTCATTTTTTGAAGGGTCATCGCTGAAATTTCCTGTGGAGTATAAGTTCTTCCGTCGATTTCAACGCGTGGCGTATCATTATCACCTTTTACAATTTTATAAGGAACGTTGTCGATTTCTTTTACGTCTTCAGAAAATTTAGTTCCCATGAATCTCTTGATAGAAGATATGGTTTTATGTGGATTGGTAACTGCCTGTCTTTTGGCTGCATCCCCCACTTTTCTTTCACCGCCTTCCACAAAAGCAACGATAGAAGGGGTAGTTCTTTTTCCTTCTGCATTTGGAATAACGGTAGGGTCGCTACCCTCCATCACTGCCACACAGGAGTTTGTTGTACCTAAGTCGATTCCGATTATTTTACTCATCTTCAGTATGTTTTTATAATTTTATTTGAAATGATTTCCCTCTTAAAGTCAAGTTTTATGCCAACGGATGAATTATTCCGATTTGTCAGAATACCGTGACAGATTGACATATTTTAATAAGAAATTCGGTTAGGGTGTGCCGCCGTTGCGATTCCAAATTTGAGAATCAAATTAAATTTTCCCGCAACGACGTCGGGCTCAGCTGCGCTGGTTACTTTCATTTTTTATTTTATAAAAAATTCAGTAATACTTCAATCTTTTCTTCCCTTTGACTTAGTCTATAAACGGTGGCTGAGGTTCTCAAAAATGTTGGCTGAGGCTCTCGAAGCCACGGTCAGAAAAGGATTTCCGCTACTATCCCTCACGCGAACTGAGTTATAAATTAACTATTCGTATAATTATTTAGAAGTAAGAATTTGAAGTAATTCTTTAAAAGTACTTTCTCCTTTATCCTGATTGTACCAAACTTGAAGATCTTTATGGAATTCATCTGCCGTATAATTATCAGGATCCGATTTGTGCTTTTCCAGCATTTCCATTCCGGCTTTTGGACGGGGTCCAAAGCGAAATAACTCTTTTCCGTTGGCATCAACTCCCACATACATCGGAATTGACCTTGCGCCATCGGTCAGATAAGCATCCATCAACTCAGGATTTTCATCACGAAAAAGAATTTTCTGAGTTACCCCCAATTCTTCCATGATTTTGTTGACAATCGGCATACTTTGCGCCGCGTCGCCACACCAGCCTTCGCTGATTACCAAAAGCGAAAAATTAGTATTGACAGATTTGAGCTGCTCTTTTTGGGCTTCGCTTAATTCAAAAGTGTTGTTTAACCTGTCAATTCGCTTTAGATTCATCGAGTAATATTGCGCAAAACCTTTTTCATCTCCGGACTCTTCAAGTTCTTGAAAAGTTTTTTCGACTTTGGTTAAATAATCCGAATAGGAATATCCTTTTTCAAGGTAATTTGATAAGTTCATTTTAAATTATTTTAAGCGGGATAAACCCATTTCAATCTTGGCGATTCAGCCGGAATGATGATTCTTTGAGCAATTCGATCCAATCTGTCGGGAAGTTTCATGATGTAATCACGTGCTTTTTCTGCCTCTTCATTGAGATTGACAATTTTGTCAATGTTCCATAAATTAATCAGTTTGCGAATGATGTCCACATAATCCAATGAAGTATAAACGCCCAAACGCTGTGCAGAGTCCGAGAAAATTTCAAAAGCGCGACCTATAGGTTCACCCGATTCTCTCAGGAAATGCGCCGGCATCACGATTTTTAATTTCAACATATGCTGGAAAGCCAACATCATTTCACTTGGATCGACTTCAAAGATTCTTTTCACAAATTCAACATAAGCCAAATGATGACGCATTTCGTCTCCCGCAATGATTTTACACATTCGTGCCAAACCTTTTGCACCGTATTTTTTAGCAATTTCCGATACGCGATTGTGCGAAATATAAGTCGCCAGTTCCTGAAAACTTGTGTACACAAAATTTTTATAAGGATCATGACTCGTTCCGATGTCAAATCCGTCCGCAATTAAATAATGGGTTGAAATTTCAACTTCGCGCATATTGATTCTGCCTGAGAGGTAAAGAAATTTATTCAAAACATCCCCGTGGCGGTTTTCTTCTGCCGACCAAGCACGGAACCACTCGGACCAGCCGTTTCGGTTTTCATTGTCCACGCCTTCAATTTCCATAATCCAGGATTCATAGGAGGGAAGCGCCTCCTCGGTAATGGTATCACCAATCAGCGTAACCCAAAAATCATAAGGAAGATCTTTGGAAAGTTCTCTTAATTCGGTTATCTGGTCAAAAAATTTATCGGAATTGGAATCAGGCAGGAAATCAGTCGGTTGCCATATTTTCTCGGGACTAATGAGAAATTTCTCCATATAATCATCTACATCTTTGTCGATGAAATTCATTACTTCCAAACGTACATTTTCTCGCTTTGTCATGGTATTAATTTTCGAGTTTTGATTCAATTGCTTCTCTTAGTTTTTGCATTAACGCTTCGAAATCATAGTCTTTTGGAGAAATAGGAGCATGTACATCCAAAGAGAAGCTTGTCCCCAAAGATAGTGGAAAATAGCCGTTTTTTACAATTTTCCATGAATTATTAATGGTAATTGGAACAACCAAAGCCGAAGGCGCAAATTTCAAAAGCATTTTCATTCCATTGTCGTGAAAAGTTTTGAGTTTCCCGTCGCGACTGCGGGTTCCTTCAGGGAAAATCGCAGCTGAGCGTTTATGTTTCTCTATGTATTGGGATAATTTTTTAATTTCGGGAAGTGCCTGACGCGAATCCTTACGGTCAATAAGCACTGAACCACCTCTTTGCAAATTATAAGAAACACTTGGAATTCCTTTTCCCAATTCGATTTTACTGATGAATTTCGGATGAAAACTTTCTAGATACCATTCAATCGGTGAAATATCAAATATACTTTGGTGATTGCTAACAAAAATAAGCGGAACTCCTTTTGGTAACTTTTCTTTTCCTCTGAATTTATGAGAAGTCCCCAATAGTTTGGTGCACATAATCAACATCCAGTTCATGGTTTTTACCGAATTGTGATGCGCTTGGTATCCGCCCAGATTATAACAAAGCCATTGTACAATATGCATGATGGCCAACGTTATTCCAAAGAAAAAATAATAAATAACGGAGAGGGGATAGGAAATTATTTTCATTATTTTATTGAAGAACTGCCAGATTTTCTTCTGGCAGTGATTTTTATTTTTAATTAAATTCTTTTTTTAATCGTTCAATTTTTGCCTGAAGTTCATCTTCTTTCCATTCGAAATCCGAAATTTCATCCAAATTTGTTTTCACCGAAAAATAGAATTTTATTTTGGGTTCGGTTCCCGAAGGACGCGCAGCAATTTTACTTCCGTCTTCGGTATAGAAAATCAAAACATTGGATTTGGGAATATCAATGGTTTTTTCTTCGCCTGTCACCAGGTTTTTTGAAATTGAAATCTGATAATCATCCAGTCGGATTACTTTCGACCCATCAAAAGAAGCCGGCGGATTGGCTCTGAAATCGGCCATCATCTGACGGATTTCGGCAGCGCCGTCTTTTCCTCGTTTGGTAATGGAAATCAAATCTTCCAAGTAAAACTTGGTTTTGGTGTAAATGGTCAATAATTCTTCAAAGAAACTGCTGTCATTTGCTTTGGCATTGGCCGCAATTTCACAAGCGAGAAGGGTAGAAGTTACCGAATCTTTGTCACGGACAAAATCCCCAACCATAAATCCGAAACTTTCTTCACCACCGCCTATAAATTTTTGTTTGCCTTCGGCTTTGCGGATCATATCGGCAATCCATTTGAAACCGGTCAGCCCGACTTTGCATTCGACATTGTAATATTTCGCCAGATCATAGAAAATGTCGGAAGTTACGATGGTTGAACCGATGAATTCCGTTCCGTCCATGCCGTCGTTTTGCCTTTGCTCCAAAAGATAATCGGTCAGAACCGTATTGGTTTGGTTTCCGTTGAGCAAAACCATTTTTCCATGAAAATTTCGAACGGCAATTCCCAATCGGTCGGCATCAGGGTCGGTTCCAATCACGATGTCGGCATCAATTTCATTGGCCAGATCAATGGCCATTTTCAAAGCAGCCGGTTCTTCCGGATTGGGCGATTGCACTGTCGGGAAATTTCCGCTTGGCACTGCTTGTTCTTCTACGATATGCACATTTGTAAATCCGGCACGTTTGAGTGCTTCGGGAATGATGGCAATCGAAGTTCCGTGAATGGGTGTGAAAACGATTTTTACCTCTTCTTTTCCTTTATTTGTAAATCCGATGTTGCGGATGGAAGCCTCGATAAACAAATCGTCAATTTCCTTTCCGATTACGTTCAGCAAACGGTCGTTTCCGTGAAATTGAATTTGATGAGGTTGTACATTTCCAACTTCGGCAATGATTTCATTGTCTTGTGGCGGAACGATTTGTCCTCCGTCATTCCAATACACTTTGTAGCCGTTGTATTCCGGCGGATTGTGCGAAGCTGTCAGGACAATTCCTGCATCGCATTTCAGGTGCCGAACGGTGAAAGATAGTTCGGGTGTTGGCCTGAAACTTTCAAACAAATGAACTTTGATGGCGTTTCCGGTCAGAATATCGGCTACAATTCTCGCAAAAAGTTCGGAATTGTTTCGAACGTCATAAGCGATTGCGACTGATTTTTCTTTGTCGGGAAATTGTTTTTTCAGGTAATTGGCAAGTCCTTGCGTAGCCGCGCCGAGTGTGTATCGGTTGATTCGGTTGGTGCCAACGCCCATAATGCCGCGCATTCCACCGGTTCCAAATTCCAAATCTTTGTAAAAAGCATCTTCCAGAAGTTGTAAATCGGTATCGATCAAATGCTGAACTTCTTCTCTTGTTGTTTCGTCATGATGTTCTCCGAGCCATATTTTGGCTCTCTCCATTGCATTGGTACTCATGTTTTTCAATTAATTTTGTCGGATAAAAGCTCTGTCCTTTTCCGTGGTATTTTTATTTGGGTCGCCTTTGTAAGAAACCTGTGAATTGTTGGAGGCTGTTCCTGATAAGTCTTTCATGGCGTAGATGGATAAATGAGAGTTGTCTTTGGTGGAAAATTCTACTTCCACCGCCTGTAAATCACTTAACTCGGCACGTGATTCATTGGAAGTATTTACATCGAGTTTGATGACGGTGCCACTCATACGTGCGCTGGATTGTTCAGAAAGATCTAAATCAAAATTTTTTATATCGATAAAGGATTCGCTAACAGAAGATTGGTCATTTAAATCTAAGCTAAATTCATTGGCTTTTAAAGTGCCTGAGATTCTCATTCGGGCTTGTTTGTTTAATTCGATTTCATCTAATTCAGGAGTGAAATAAATAAGAACATTGTACAAATCATAATCTCCAACCGATGTTTTTTCTTTTAGAACCAAATTTCTTCCTTTGGAGCGAATATCTAAATTATCAATCAAGTTTTGATGCGATTCTACCACGACTTTTGAAGTTTCCGACGGAATAAAAGTCACATCGCAATTGCAATTGATTTCGGCGGAATCAAATCCTTCAACTGCGTACTCTTGAGTTGCCGTTGCTGTGCCTTCTCCGTCCAAAGCAGAATTACAAGACATCATAATGAATGCAAGCGTTATAATTGGAATTAAATTTTTCATATGAATTGTATTTATAGGTTATGGTTTAATAATTGGATTTTTTACGATTTAAATTCAAAGTTTCTCTTATCTCAAATTCCTGAGAGTTATTTTTGGATCGAACTAAAATTTCTCCTAAAAATCCGGCCAGGAATAATTGAGTGCCCAAAATCATAGCTACCAAAGAAATATAAAAATAAGGATTATCGGTAATCAATCTTGCGTTTTTCTCGAGAATATAAACTTTAAAAAGTTTATCAAGTCCAAGATAAAGCGCAGCCAGAAATCCGATGATGAACATCAAAGTTCCCACAGCGCCAAAAAGATGCATGGGCTTATTGCCAAAACGATTGATAAAGGAAAGTGTGATTAAATCGAGAAAACCGTTTACAAATCTTCGTTTTCCAAATTTAGATTTTCCATATTTTCTTGCTTGATGGCGAACTTTTTTCTCATAAATCCTTCCGAAACCGATGTTTTTGGCCAAAACGGGAATGTACCGATGCATATCGCCATGCAAATCTAATTCTTTGGCAACTTCGTTTCGGTAAGCTTTCAATCCACAGTTGAAATCGTGAAGTTCAAGTCCTGAAACTTTTCTGGCAACGGAATTGAAGATTTTGGAAGGGAGGTTTTTGGTCAGTTTAGGATCTTGACGATTTTGTTTCCATCCCGAAATAATGTCCGCATTTTTTGAATTTAATTCATGGTATAATTCGGGGATTTCTTCGGGGAAGTCTTGTAAGTCCGCATCCATGGTGATGATGACATCTCCACGGGTTTGTTTAAATGCGGCCATGAGAGCAGATGATTTTCCGTAATTTTTTCGGAAACGAATGCCTTTGATTTCTGGATTGACTTCGGAAAGAAATTCTATGATTTCCCAAGAGTTATCTGAACTTCCATCGTCAATGAAAATTACTTCAAATTCAAATCCATTTTCCTGACAAACCGATTTAATTCGCTGGAATAATTCTTCCAGTGAATCCTGTTCGTTTAATAAAGGAATGACTACGGATAAATGCATCAGATGCGTCGGTTTTTAAAGAATACTGCGAAGATACTCGAAATCAAAAAGTAAAAAAAGATAATCACTGAAAATGAAAGAAAGAATACTTTCAGTGTAAACATATTGATGTTTAAGTCAGTCATTCCACTGAGAAATTCTCCGTTTTTCTCCATAAATTCCGGGTTGGGATTCGACATGATCAAATCGTGCCAACCTCTTTGCAAACTGTCTTCGACCCATTCACCGGAGGTGTTGAAATAAATAAATATGGTAGCGAGACTTAAAAAGCCTCCCAAAAACATCGGTAAAAAGCACAATTGCCAAGCTTGACGAAAAGTTACGGGTCTTTGTTTGGCTATGATGAAAACACTATAAAATCCAACTCCTGCGTAAAGCCCAGGCAGTAAAAAGCAATTAATCATTGCAGAATAATTGAAAAATTGAGCGTCGGTAATTTTTCCCTGTGTTGCAAATATGAAAATCAATAAAAAAAATAGAGAAACGGTAATGAGGAAAAGAGTAATTCCTAACCTTATGGACTGCCTGTTTGTATTCATACGGCAAAGGTAATTAGAAAATGCTTACTTTAATTAGCGTGATTAGTTTAAAAGGGATTATTTTTCCTCAAAACCAAGCGAAATTGAATTCACACAATAGCGCAATCCGGTTTCTGTAGGGCCATCCTCAAAAACATGTCCCAAATGACTCCCGCAATTGGCGCAAAGAATTTCCGTGCGGATCATACCGTGGGATGTATCGGTTCTCTCAAAAATTTTTCCTTCAGAAATTTCACGGTCAAAACTCGGCCAGCCACAATGCGCATCAAACTTTGAGTCCGATGTAAACAAAGGTTCACCGCAACCACCGCAAGTGTAAATTCCTTCTTCGAAATGCATATTGTATTTTCCCGTAAAAGGGCGTTCCGTTCCGGCCTGACGCATTACGTAATATTGCTCCGGCGTCAATTCATTTTTCCATTCCTCTTCGGATTTTTCTAATTTAAATGTATGCGGATTTGTATTTGATTTTTCCATAGCGTTTTTTTTAAAATTGTTTTGAGTGCAAGCAAACATTGATAAAATCAGAATGAAATATACGAATTTCATATCATAGACAATTTCTTGTTGTACAACAAAATTCCCTCCAAAATCTGTTCATTCGTCAGGAAAATATCGTATTGGCAGTTCCCGATTCCATTCAGTAAACTGAAACTGAGTTGACCTTTCGTGTTTTTTTTGTCTTGTTTCATCCAGTTCAACAGATTCGGAATGATTTCCTCCGGAATTGGAGTTTTTCCAAAAATACGGACGATAGAAATAAAAATCTCATCGAGTTCCTCCAGCGAAATCAATTCGTTTTCAAAGCTTAAAACGGATTCTACAAGCATTCCCATTGCGATGGCTTCACCATGAAGAAAAGGATTTTCGGTTTCCAAAGATTCACTTTCAATTGCGTGACCTATGGTATGTCCGAAATTCAAAATTTTCCGAAGCCCGCTTTCAAAAGGATCTTTTTCCACGACTTCTTGTTTGATTTTTACTGATTCTTCGATTAAATCTTTTATGGAGGAAGAATTGAAATTCGTGATTGAGTTTAAATTTTCCCAATGATTTTTATTGTAAATCAATCCGTGTTTGAGCATTTCGGCAATTCCGGAACGAAATTCCCGTTCGGGAAGCGTTTCCAGAAATTCCGGATAAATAAAAGTCGAAACCGGCATCGCAAAAGTTCCGACGGCGTTTTTAATTCCACTCAGATCAATTCCGGTTTTTCCGCCCACAGAAGCATCGACCATCGAAAGAAGTGTCGTCGGGATGTTGATGAAATCAATTCCGCGTTTGAAAGTCGAAGCGATAAATCCGCCGATGTCGGTCAGCATTCCGCCGCCCAGATTGATCATCAGGCTTTTACGCGAGCCTTCGAGTTGTGCCATCGTTTCCCAAACGTTGGCTGCAATTTCGATGACTTTGTTTTCCTCGCCCGAAGGGATTTCGATGATTTCAAAAGTAAAATCTTTTTCGATTTCGGGAAGCAAAATGGGTAAACAATCTTCGTGTGTATTTTCATCCACCAAAATGAAAACCGGATGATACTCTTTTTGATTTAAAACTTCATTTAGCGAAGCGAAAATTTCTTGGAAATAAATAGGAGTTTGTTGCATACAGCAAAGTTAGTTTTTCGTTTTTATTAAAACCGATGAATTGCCCTGAAAATAAATTTTACATTTGCAGGAAACAGTTCCAAATGAACATCATCTTTTTTGACGATAAAGAATGGGCGAACCTTCGTCCGCTTACGCTGACCAAACCTTTGGCAGAACTTCGAATGGGAATTTTGAGTTTCCGGGAGCGATGGGAGAAATTAATTGAAGGAAATTACAGTTATCTGACCAAAGAATATCTGTCTGAAAAATATTCGGCTCAAGTAGAAAACCTGAATTTGTTCATCAATCCGGCTTATTTTCCATTTCCTGATTTGGTTCAAGCAATTCGAAATTTAAAAGATGGCGAAGTTTTAATGCATCAGGAAAGTTTGATTGCTGCCAAAGTTTCATGGGAAGACTTTCAGAACATTGAAAAAATTCATTCAAGACATAATTATAAAGGTGAAATTTTATTGATTAATCGTCTTTGGGATTTGTTTACTTATAATGATTTGGCGATAAAATTTGATTTTGAAATCATTACAAAAGGGCGCAAATCACAGGGAATTTCTGCCACAAATGGAATTCTCAATTCGGAAAATATATTTCTGGAAGAAGGAGCGGTGGTAGAGTTTTCGGTTTTAAATGCAAAATCGGGTCCGATTTACGTCGGAAAAGATGCTGAAATAATGGAAGGAAGTCTGGTTCGTGGAAGTTTGGCGTTGTGCGAAGGAGCGAAACTCAATATGGGCACGAAAATTTATTCGGGAACGACGGTTGGTCCTCATAGTAAAGTCGGGGGAGAAGTGAATAATTCGATTTTGATGGGTTATTCCAACAAAGGACACGAAGGATTCTTAGGGAATTCCGTTCTGGGAGAGTGGTGCAACTTGGGCGCGGACACCAATAATTCAAATTTAAAGAACAATTATTCGACGATTAAGGTGTGGGATTACACTGAAAATACGTATATTGAATCTGGTTTGCAGTTTTGCGGACTGATGATGGGCGATTTTTCGAAGTCGGCAATTAACACTCAATTCAATACCGGAACGGTTGCAGGGGTTTCTGCGAATGTTTTTGAGTCTGGTTTTCCGCCGAAATTTATTCCGTCTTTCAGTTGGGGTGGAAGAGAAGACTCGCCGAAGTTTGATTTTGAGAAAAGTTGTGAGGCAGCTCAAAAAATGATGGAACGAAGAAAAAAATTATTAACCGAAGTTGACAAACGAATTTTAAAACATATTTATTTAGAACCATCGGAATATTAACCAATTACAATTTTAAATTTAATAAATTGAAAGCCATTGTCTTGTGGAGTTGTTGATAATACTCTACCGAAAAATGGGTAAATTCATAAAAATTCTTAAATTTGCCGATTGTAAGTAAAGAACTAAATGTAATGACTGGAACTTATAACAACGTTTTAGAACTGATTGGTGACTCACCATTAGTTAAACTAAACAAAATTGGCCAAGAAATTCCAGGTAAGGTTTACGCTAAGTTGGAAAGTTACAACCCGGGACATTCGACCAAAGATCGCATTGCCCTTCACATCATTGAAGAAGCAGAGCGGGAAGGTATTTTAAAGCCAGGTGCTACCATCGTTGAGACGACGTCAGGTAATACAGGTTTTAGTGTTGCCATGGTAAGCATTGTCAAGGGGTACAAATGTATCTTAGCCGTTTCAGATAAAACCAAAGGTGAAAAAATCGCTTATTTAAAAGCATTGGGCGCCAAGGTATTTATTTGTCCTGCCAATGTGCCGGCTGACGACCCTAGATCTTATTACGAAGTAGCCAAAAGAATTGCGGAAGAAACGCCGAATTCGATTTATATCAATCAATATTTTAATTTAAAAAATGTTGAAGCCCATTATTTGACCACAGGGCCGGAAATCTGGAAACAGACCGAAGGCAAAATCACGCATTTGATTGCTTGTTGTGGTACGGGAGGGACTTTATCGGGTTCAGCTAAATATTTAAAAGACCAAAATCCTGACATCAAAATCATTGGTGTAGATGCTTATGGTTCCATCCTTAAGAAATACCACGAAACCGGTGAAGTAGATAAAAACGAGATTTATCCGTACCGAATCGAAGGTCTTGGGAAAAATTTGGTTCCAGATGCAACGGATTTTGGAATCATCGACCATTTTGAAAAAGTAACCGATGAAGAAAGTGCCTACAGAACTCGTGAAATTGCGCTGAAAGAAGGGATTATGGGTGGATACACTTGTGGAGCTGTCGTTCAGGCCTATCAGCAATTGGCCGGTCAGTTCAAAGAAGACGACTGTGTGGTTCTGATTTTTCCCGATCATGGCTCGAGATATATTACCAAAGTATTCAGCGATGAGTGGATGGCAGAACAAGGATTTACCAATAGCCGTTTAAATGGTTTGGAATCCAATGCCACAGTTCAGCATGTTAAATAAAATGAAAGAATAATTATAAAGTAATGAATGCTCCCAATTCCATTGTGGAGCATTTTACTTAAATACGAACCAATGCAATAAGAATATCATGGATATATTTGAAAGAATTAAAAAGAACCCGGGACCATTAGGTCAATTTGCCGATTATGGAGAAGGATACTTTATCTTCCCGGAATTGGAAGGAGAATTAGGCCCGCGAATGAAATTCAAAGGCAAGGATGTTGTCGTTTGGAGTTTGAATAACTACCTGGGACTAGCCAATCATCCCGAAGTAAGGAAAGCCGATGCCGATGCCGCCGCGCAATTTGGAATGGCGTATCCGATGGGAGCTCGTGCCATGACAGGCCAAACTAAATACCACCAACAACTGGAAAATGAATTGGCGGAATTCGTCGGAAAAGAATCGGCTTATTTGCTGAATTTCGGTTATCAGGGAATGGTTTCTGCCATTGATGCTTTGGTTTCAAAAAACGACGTAATTGTTTATGACCAAGAATGTCATGCCTGTATCGTGGATGGAGTGAGACTTCACTTCGGAAAGCGATTTACCTATCTGCACAACGATATGGACAGTTTGCGGAAAAATCTTGCACGCGCTACAAAAATCACAGAAGAAACCGGAGGCGGAATCTTGGTTGTGACGGAAGGCGTTTTTGGGATGATGGCTGAACAAGGGAAACTGAAAGAAATCTGTGATTTGAAAAAAGAATTCAATTTCAGACTTTTGGTGGACGATGCACATGGATTTGGAACTTTGGGTAAAACCGGGGCCGGTGCGGGGGAAGAGCAAGGTTGTCAGGATCAGATTGATGTTTATTTTTCAACTTTTGCAAAATCTTTGGCCGGAATCGGTGGATTCTTTGCAGGAGACAAAGAAATCATCCGTTATTTACAGTACAATTTGCGTTCGCAGATTTTCGCGAAATCTTTACCGATGCCAATGGTAATGGGTGCTTTGAAACGTTTGGAGCTGTTAAGAGACAAGCCTGAATTAAAAGATAAATTATGGGAAAACGTAAATAAAATTCAGTCCGGATTGAAAGAAAGAAAATTCAATCTTGGATTGACCAATACACCTGTAACACCTATTATCTTGCAGGGAAGCCCGATCGAAGCCACAATTATGGCAAAAGACCTGAGAGAAAATCATGGGATTTTTGTTTCCGTGGTGGTTTATCCAGTAATCCCAAAAGGAACGATTATTTTTAGAATTATACCGACTGCGGTTCATACCGATGAGGATATCGAATACACATTAAATGCTTTCGATTCCATCCGAGAGAAATTAGATTCAGGTTATTATAAAAAAGCAGCAGAAGAAATGGATGTTGACTATGTTCAATATTAATTTCAAACTCTAAAAAAATAAAAATCCCCTTGAATTTATTTTTTAAGGGGATTTTTTTGTAAATAAACCGAATCTAATATTCGCTTAGTATAGTAATAACTGAACGTCCATTTCGTAATCTTCATTCTCAGATTCATAGATACCCTCACTGAAAATCGTATAAGCTCTTCCGTCAGTTAAAGAAATATTTTTAGTGAAAATCGTATCATTTGTTTCGGCATTTAGCAAAAACAACTTCTTATTAAACACACGATTTGTTTCTATAAAGGATGATGATTGTTTGAAGTGATAAGTACCTAAATTTTCATTGATACCTTCAATTCCTACTTTAACAGAAGGAGCATTGTGTGAAAGATGAATAAATCGAATTAAATTTTTAGATGAACCTGAAATCGAAGGTATATTGTCCTCGTACGCTACTAATTCCAGGTTTTCCGCAGTATTTACCGCAAACATACTATAGAACTGATCAAGCTCTATATTTAAACTCAAAGTATCCAAATTAGTTCCCCCCGTTCTTGCCGTAAAATCTGTATTTCCAATTCTCTGATATACATATCCATAATATTGGTTGTAATCCAAGGAAGGCATATAGATTGGATTATTATCTGCATAAAACTTCAAACCATTCGTGCCTGGAGAAGCATTTATGAAAACCATGAGTCCGGATTGATCAGAAATCCCAGACCCTACATCATCATTTAAACAAGATGATAAAAACATCCCCGAAAACAAAAATGTTCCTGCTAATACTAATTTTTTTAAATCTAACTTCATTTTACAATTGTTTTATATAATTTCAGACGAAAACAGGATCCAAAGGTTGCGTTTGAGTTAAGAGTTTTACTGATTAATTTCCCTTAAACTCATATATAATTCATAATTTTACACAGTCAAAAATTAAAACAAAATAATTTATGAATTCATTTGATGTTACCGTAATCGGTGCCGGCCCCGGAGGATATGTTGCAGCCATTCGTTGTGCGCAATTAGGACTTAAAACCGCAATCATAGAAAAGTCAAATTTAGGTGGAACTTGCCTGAATGTAGGCTGTATTCCCTCAAAGGCCTTGCTTGACTCTTCGGAACATTATCACAATGCTGTTCATAACTTTAAAGCCCATGGAATCGATATCGAAGCTCCAAAAGTAAATTTTGAGCAAATGATTCAGCGAAAAAGAGAAGTAGTCGAAACCAACGTAAAAGGAATCGAATACCTCATGGGGAAAAATAAAATCCAAGTCTTCAACGGATTAGGTTCCTTCAAAGATGCAACGCATATCATCGTAACCAAAGAAGATGGCTCAACCGAAGAAATCGAAACCAAAAATACAATCATAGCCACAGGGTCTTACTCCTCTGAATTACCCTTTGCTAAAACCGATAAAGAAAGAATCATCACTTCTACCGAAGCCTTGGAACTGAAAGAAATTCCTAAACATTTGATCGTAATCGGAGGAGGTGTCATCGGGTTGGAATTGGGTTCTGTTTATTTAAGATTAGGCTCAGAAGTTACTGTGGTTGAATTTATGGATCGAATCATTCCGGGGATGGACAATGCTTTGTCGAGAGAATTGACCAAAGTACTCAAAAAGCAAGGAATGAAATTCCATACTTCAACGAAAGTAACCGAGGTGACCAATAATGGAAACGGGGTAACTGTAAAAGCAGAAGATAAAAAAGGAGAAGAACAAAGTTTCGAAGGAGATTATGTTTTGGTAGCCGTAGGGAGAAGCCCTTATACCGATGGTTTGGGACTTGAAAATGCAGGAATCGAAACCGACGAGAGAGGCCGAATCAAAACCAATGAACAACTTCAAACCAATGTTGCCAATGTATATGCAATTGGAGATGTTGTCGCGGGAGCCATGCTTGCGCACAAAGCGGAAGAAGAGGGTGTTTTGGTGGCTGAACAATTAGCCGGACAAAAACCGCACATTAATTATAATTTAATCCCAGGCGTGGTTTATACCTGGCCGGAAGTTGCCGGAGTAGGTCAGACCGAAGAACAATTAAAAGAAGCCGGCGTGAAATACAAAGTGGGAAGCTTTCCGTTCCGTGCCTTGGGAAGAGCCAGAGCGAGTATGGATTTGGACGGATTTGCGAAAATTCTTGCCGATGAATCCACTGACGAAATTCTTGGCATTCACATCATCGGGGCGAGAGCTGCAGATTTAATAGCAGAAGCTGTTGTAGCGATGGAATACAGAGCTTCGGCCGAAGATATTTCCAGAATGAGCCATGCGCATCCGACTTTTGCAGAAGCGATCAAAGAAGCCGCACTTGATGCTACCGGAAAAAGAGCGCTTCATTCATAAGAAAAAATTAAAGACAAAAAAATCCGTCTTGGCTCAGCCGAGACGGATTTTTTAGTTAAAAATCACTTATGATTTATTGAGCAATCTCGAAATCATTTTCCAGATAAACAAAAGAACCAAAGCGCCCAGAATAGTAAAAATCCAGTCTGAAATGCTTAAAAAGTTTAATTCATGATCACTATCTAAGCCAATCCAGGTTCTCATACTATGCCCAATATAAGCTCCGACAATACCTATCAAGGCCGTAACAAAAAAACCACCCGGATCTTTACCTGGCATAATTGCTTTTGCAATCCCCGCGGCAATCAATCCGAATACCAAATAAACAAGAAAGCTCCAGACGCCATCGATGGCGCCAAAAATTAGTACTGATGTTGTTTCCATAAATTTTAAAGATTTTGATTTAATCAAATTTAATAATTTAAATTTAAATCGAATGTTAATCTCCTTCCTTAAAGATTTCATTCAAAAACCTTAATTTAGCCCGAAAATCAGAAACAGAAAATGGCTTTAATCAAATCAATTTCCGGAATACGCGGAACCATCGGTGGAAAAATAAACGATAATTTAACACCCATTGACGCTGTGAAATTTGCAGCGGCTTATGGAACCTGGTTGGCAAATTCACAAGAAAATCAATCCGATAAAAAACTCAAAGTAATTATCGGACGTGATGCCCGGATTTCCGGCGAAATGATTTCTCAATTGGTGAGTTCTACACTGATAGGATTGGGAATTGACGTAATTGATTTGGGTCTTTCGACCACACCGACGGTTGAAGTGATGGTTCCACATTTGAAAGCCGACGGTGGGATTATTTTGACCGCAAGTCATAATCCCAAACAATGGAATGCTTTGAAATTATTGAACGCTAAAGGCGAATTTGTGTCAGGACTTGACGGAGCCGAAATTCTGAAAATTGCCGAAAATGATGATTATCATTTTGCGGAAGTCGATGACTTGGGAACTTACGAGAAAAACGAGGAAGGAATTCAAATTCATATTGATAAAATCCTGCAACTTCCTTTGGTAAATGCTGATGCGATTGCCGAAAAGAAATTCAAAGTCGTGATTGATGCGGTAAATTCAACCGGAGGAATTTCCATTCCGCCGCTTTTGGACAAATTGGGCGTTGAATACGTGAAATTGTATTGCGAGCCTACCGGCCATTTCCCACATAACCCTGAGCCACTAAAAGAACATCTGACCGATATTTCACAAAAAGTTCTGGAAGAAAAAGCCGATTTCGGAATTGTGGTGGACCCGGACGTGGACCGATTGGCAATTATTTCCGAAGACGGAGAAATGTTTGGCGAAGAATATACTTTAGTTGCGGTTGCAGATTATGTATTGGGCAAAACGCCTTCGGCAACGGTATCCAATCTTTCTTCTTCGCGTGCTTTGCGTGACATCGCCGAAAAGCACGGTCAGAAATACGAAGCTTCGGCGGTAGGCGAAGTCAATGTGGTAACCAAAATGAAAGAAATCGGTGCGGAAATCGGTGGAGAAGGCAACGGCGGAATTATTTATCCGGAATTGCATTACGGCCGTGATTCTTTGGTGGGAATTGCTTTGTTTCTAAGTCATTTGGCAGAAAAAGACATGAAAGTAAGCGAATTGCGCGCTTCTTATCCGCCGTATTTTATGGGCAAAAAGAAAATCGAATTAACGCCTGAAATCGATGTGGATGCTTTGCTCCAAAAAGTAGAGGAGAAATATGAAAACGAAGACATTTCCACGGTGGATGGTGTGAAAATAGATTTCGAAAACGGATGGGTTCATCTGAGAAAGTCCAATACCGAACCAATTATCCGGATTTATACTGAAGCACCGACTCAACAGGAAGCTGATGATTTAGGAGATCAATTTATTGCGGAGGTGAGAAGTATGATTTAAGAATTTAAAAGTATAGCAACCTAATATTGCTAATAAATTTCACTTCTATAGTTAGAATATACTGTGCGAAACTAAATCTACAAAACTCTATCTATATTCTATTCTCTATTTTCCATATTCTTGAAAGTTGTTCATTCCTTGTGCAAAACTGATAAAGATTATACGGTAAAGAATTTAAGTTATCCGTAAATTCGTAGTGTGGAAGATGGATTTTTAAATAATGATTTGATTGTACGTTTTGAGCAGATGCTCGACAACAGAGAGAATTCCTATTTTGATACCGAAGAGTTTTACGAAATCATCGCGTATTATTTGGATGTAGGCGACTTGCCTTATGCCAAAAAAGCTTTGGATTATGCTTTGGATATGTATCCGACCAGCACCGAAATTCAAATTAAAAAATTGGAATATTTATTGGCTATCGATCGATTGAAAGAAGCTTCGGTTTTGATAAGTGATTTAAAAGATGTGGGAGCCAATGATGTGGATTACGCTATTTGTGTAGCGCGTTTCTGGTCACTCAAGGAAAATCCTAAAAAAGCCATTGAGTTCTACGAAAAAGCACTTGAGTTTGGGGATGACCGTGAATACATTTACAATTGTATGGGCAATGAGTACCTGAATCTAAACGAAGTAAGCAAGGCTTTGTTTTACTTTAAAAAAGCATTGGAGCTGGATTTGGATGATGATTTTGCGTTTTTCTCATGCATTCAATGTTTTGAAGAGCTTCATTTGCACAAAGAGTGCATTGAGTTTTTATTGCAATACATCGATTTACGTCCCTATTCAGAAATAGCTTGGTCGCAATTGGGGCAACAATATATGCTGATGAAAGACTATGAAGAAGCGCACCGTGCCTTTGATTATGCGACGCTTATCAATCCCAAAAGTATCATGGCACATACTCAGAAAGCAAGTTGCCTAGAAAAATTGGAGGATTACGAAAAAGCGATTGAGGTTTACGAAGAAACCCTTGATTTGGATGATTCGGCCGCTTATACATTTATGAAAATCGGAAATTGTTTCATGAAGTTAGGGAAGCCTTTCAAAGCTTTGAAATCTTTCCATCAAGCACTTCATGAAGATCCACAGTTAGATCAAGCTTGGGTAGCGACTTCTGATTTGTACGAAAGTATGGGAAACTACGAAGAGGCTTTATATTATTTGAACCGTGGAATTGATTTGGACGGTCTAAATATTGATTATTGGAAACGAAGAGCTTATTTACATATTCAATTGGTTCGTTTCGAGGAATCTACCTTGGATTATTATCGTTTGGTGGAATTGGAGCCCAATAATTTCTACAATTGGTTGGGATTGAGTGAAACTTTAATTACGATAGGTGATTATCAAAAAGCTGTGGAAGCGGTTTATCGCGGCTTGAAACACTTTAATCGAGCCGAATTGTATTACCAACTCAGTAATTGTTATTACCTACTGGGAGAGGACGAAAACGGAGCAGCAGCCTTTAAAAAAGCATCGGAAATGAATGCTTCCCTTCAAAATGAAATGCTTCAAAAGTATCCGATTTTAGAAAACCGTCAATCGGAATCCTATAAAAAAAGTCTGAAGAAAAAATAAACTTCTTTTTAGATGTAACGATTTTATAATCGGATGTTTACCTGAATTTAAACAAGGAATAAATTTTGTTGTTTAATTTTGAATAAACTACCGTTTCAAATGAATTATTTCATCATTGGCGATATACATGGCTGTTATTTCACACTTCGGGAGCTTTTGGATAAATACTGGAATCCTTCCGATGAGAAATTAATTGTGCTCGGCGATTTTGTAAATAAAGGAAAACATACATTTGCGGTAATTGAATTTTTGATGGATCTCCAACGAAAACAAAAAGGAAATTTGGTGATTCTCAAAGGAAATAATGAATACCTTTTTGAGGAATATTATCGAGATTATATCACACTTCCAATCAAACAAAAATTTGAAAACTACAATCTCGATTACATTCAAACCCTCAATTGGATGGATAAATTGCCACATCATTGGCAAAATGGATTGGTTTATACTTCGCATGCAGGCGTCCCGGAGGATGCCAAATTTCCATTGGAAGAAAGGAATTTAGAAGAATTATTTAATCGTAAACCCTTAAAAAATATTGGCAAACGTCAGTTTATAGGTCATACGGTGGTGGAGGAAGCAGTTTATGATGCGAAAGCGGATGCTTGGTATCTCGATACCGGAGCAGGATTTGGCCATAAGCTCACTGCAGCAAAAGTTTGTCCCGATGCGATGATCCAATCCATTCATAGCGTAAAAGTAAATGCAAAAGACAAAGAAAAATAAAAGGAAGCCGTCTCACAACTGAGGCGGTTTTTTTATATAAATAATGGATTGATTATTAGGATGTTAATGCAAAAATCACTATATTTAACTATCTAATTATCAGCACAATGAGTTATAGAATTAAAGAATATAACCAATCCCAAAACTGGTTATTTCCACCTTCGATAGAAGAATTAATTCCGACTAATCATCCAGTAAGAATCGTAAACAACGTAGTAGAGAAGATAGACTTAAAACCTCTTTTAGAAACTTACAATCGGGAAGGGGATCCCAGTTATCATCCTAAAATGATGCTCAAAGTGATGGTTTACGCTTATATGGACAATATTTATTCCAGTAGAAAGATCGAAAAAGCCCTCAATGAGAACATAAACTTTCTGTGGCTTTCTGGTAGAGAAAGCATCGACCATAATACGATAGCCCGATTTCGTAGCAATAAGCTAAAATCCGTATTCAAAGACATTTTCAAACAAGTCGTATTG
>LSQX01074465.1_pt1 | contig 76935 bp, 63 predicted proteins | sample 654561 | NCBI WGS metagenome assembly LSQX01 (sample SAMN04489861, study PRJNA283612) | anaerobic digester metagenome | isolation source: 4 biogas reactors fed with cattle manure at either 37C or 55C with and... | place: Denmark: Kongens Lyngby | collected 2014
ATTTTTCCCCAAGCGTGAGAATCAACGATTCTTTAAAGTGAGTCCACTTATAGAGAAGTTGGTCCAAGACACGTGCATCAGAGTGCTGGGGTGTAAAGCTGAGCCCCAGAAGCTCAAAACGCAGATTAGAAATCTCGTCAATTAATGTGGGGATATTTGTAAACCACCAGCAGCCAAAAGGATGCAGATTCGAGAATTTACGAGAGGCCACGCAAAGATGATGCTGATTTTCTCTGGAAAGGGCGGTGATTAAAAACTTATTCTCAGGGAAGTTACGGCACAGCTCCTCAATAGACTCGATTGAAAAACACCCCAAGCTATCTCCTGCCAAGCCTAAATGAGGATTAGCCGAGCGGGTCACACCGGCCATTATGGCAAAGGGCAGCTTTCGCTCTTTGCAAAATGGCAAAACAATCTGAGTTAATATCGTACTGTTTTCAGAATCCAAAGAGAGGGAAAAATCTGGCGGCAGCGAAACCATGAGGTATAGGGGCTGAATCTTATCCGCCCACAAATGGAGGAAGCGCTGCAGCTCTTCACGCGTTTTTTGGTCCAAGTCAGAACGAACATCAAAGCCCTGCTCACGCAGAAAGCCTACTGTGCTCTCATACTCCAAAACCAGTGGATCAACCCTTAGTGCCGTAAGAAATCGAGAGTCTCGAGAAAATCCTTTTTCCCAAAAAACCAGTTCTTCCGGATCAAAAGGGCTATTCGTCATAACGGCAGCCGAAATATTTGCGAGCTCAAAAACCTGATCAACATGTTGCTCGACAGTCTGCTGTGCAAACCATTTCCGAAGAGGATTCAAGTCACGTCTATTGACATCAAGACCGAGCATGTTCAAAGTCGTAACGACGCCGCGACAAGACTCCGAGATTGGCGAATGCTTGATAAAAAGCTCATCCCAAATCAGCTCTGCCTGTTGTTTTTTCGGCAAAGCGAAAAACTCTTTGTAGGGCAATTTAAAATAACGAAATCCTTCAGCAACCAGATAGTGGTAAGTGAGAAGATCATCAATCCCCCAAAGAAGCATCTTCCCCATGGCAGGGTCATAGAGATGAGTGTGGATATCCAGTATCTGAGTTTGGCTCAAGGCATTGGCTACCCTTGTTTCGACAGGGAGCTCATCCGGCAAATCTTTAAACTTCATTGCAACAGCCCTTCTTACTTCAACTGCTTAACAGCGTTAACAATATCATCGGTGTACATCCCCTGGACCTTATAAAGCTCTTCGACCTTATAGGCGGAACGGCCAAATTCGCCCTTAATACCCAGTGATTCCATCTTGCATCCGATACCGGCCAATGCCAACGCATGGCTGACCTGAGCCCCCATTCCACAGATTATTTGGTGGTCTTCCACGGTAACCACGCGTCCCTGGGCAGCTTCCACGGCTTTGCCCAGCGTCTCAATATCCACACGATTCGTAAAAGGATTATTGACCACAGTGACTTGGACGCCTTGGGACCTCAAAACCTCAGCTGCCTTGAGCGCATATCCAAGAAGCGCTCCGCAAGCTATGACTACAGCGTCATTGCCTTGTGTTAGGACTTGGGCCTTGCCCCACAAGTATTGAGCATCGGCAATCCAGGAAACCGGGTAGTTTTCTCTACCGACAAAAAAGAGGACTGACTCACCATCCCTGCCTGCCTTGCGGTCAGCTTCCAATCTTTTTATCGCCTGGTACATTAACGATTGCGCCTCATCTGAACACGATGGAGTAATTACAACGGTGTGAGGAATCGCTGAGACCGCAGCGAAGTAGGCAGTCGCCTGGTGTGAAGCTCCATCCGCAGCATCCTGCAAGCCCACATGTGAGAACACACCAATGACAGGGGCTTGAGAAAGGTTGGCCATCGTGAGAGGAAGGTTTCCTTTAGTGACGCCAAACTGACCAAAAGCATCAACAATGGGGATATACCCCATTTTAGAAAATCCGGCACCCACGCTGATCATGTTCGCTTCAGCTATACCTACTTCCACGAAGCGATCCGGAAATGCTTTTTGAAACTCCGCCAGACCGGTTGACCCCTGGACATCACAGCAAACAGAGTAAACGGGGGCCCCTTCCTCAGCAGCTTCTATTGCTCCCTTGGCGAGCCCAGCTTGAATCTTTGCTTTTTTAACTGTGGCAGGAGCAGGTGGTTTTGCTTTTTTAGCAACTTCAGCCAGCATCCACTCTTCATTCAACTTCTCAGCCCAAACCCGAAACTCACCCGGCAAGTGCTCAAAGCCTCCGTAAATTTCAACGATAAAATCTACTATTTTTTCTGCATTTTGAAGCGGATAGCCATGGCCACCGCTGGAACTCTCTTCAGTGGATTTAACACCTTTACCTTTAAGTGTCTTAAACCAAATACAGACAGGTTTCAAAGGATTGGCACGGGCTTCCTCTATTCCTTTTTCCACTGCGTGGTAGACAGATTCCAGACAATTCCCCTCTTGCACCTTGATCACATTCCAACCCAAAACACTCAAAGTTTCAAAAGTGGGCTCCATGGAAAAAGAATCCTTGTCAATGCGGCCTGAGAGTTTGGTGTTGTTATCGGAAAGCATGAGAACAAAAGGATTCACCTTCCCCTTGGCCGCAAAGCCCGGAATCGCACTGAGAGCCTCTTTGGCCTCCCCTTCCATACATGCCCCATCAGAAATTGTACAGAGGGTCACCCTGTCATTACCGGAAAGACGATCTGCCATAGCCAGCCCCTGTGCCTGAGGCACCGCCGAACCGAGGGGACCATTGCTCAAAAAAACTCCTTCAGGGTTTAAGTGAGACTCTCCATGCCCGGTGAGCTTGCTCTGCAAACTGCGGAAACCCTTGAGGGATTCAAAGCTCAGTCCATCAAACCCATAGTTGGCACGCAAAGCATAGACGCCATTTTCGGTATGGCCAGCATCATTTACAAAATTATAAGCCTCATACCATTGACGATCCTTAACTGAGAACATAATGGCGTGAATAGAGGCCATTATTTCTGCAAAGGCCGAAGGCCCCCCCCAATGAGAAGCGGCACCCCCAATGACAGCGTGCAGGTCCATTAAAGCAACCAATGCGCGGGTTGCACGAGGATCAGCCACGACCACTTCTTGCCCTGCAGCATTTTTTATCTGGATTGAATAGCGTGGTGCCTGGGTTGGCGTTGGCGCTAATTTGTTGGGAATGGGAAGAGGAATCAAAGTTGTGCTTGAGGTAATCTCTTTTTTATTTTCTGGCATAGACATTTTTAAAACCTTTTATTTTGTACTCTCTGTGAGCCAGCCTGCTAGGGGGCTGCTTCTAAGTGATATATTAAGGCACAGCCCCCTTTTTGTCAGCAAATATTCCATTTATGAAGGCGCCAATGATTTAGAATGCAAAACCTTCTATCTTATCTAGACAAAGCCTTCCCTCCTGTAATAGAATGCTGGCTACGTCAAGCGGGCTGTTGTGCCCGAGTCAGTATTTTAGATTTTATGCAGGCACCGTTTAAAAAACATCTTCAAAACACCCTAAATGAAATTCGTGAAGCTGGGCTTTATAAAGAAGAGCGCTCTATTTCCACGCCACAAGGCAGTGTAGTGCAAGTTGAGGATGGTCCTCCCGTTCTTAATCTTTGTGCAAACAACTACTTAGGCCTGGCACAAAACCCAGAAATTTGTAAAGCAGCTCAACAAGGTCTGGAAGCCTGGGGTTACGGCATGGCCAGCGTGCGCTTTATCTGCGGCACTCAAACCTTACACAAAGCCTTGGAGCAAAAGCTTAGCGAATTTCTGGAAACTGAGGATACCATCCTCTATTCCTCCTGCTTTGATGCCAACACAGGGCTTTTTGAAACTCTTTTAACAGCTGAAGACGCCATCATTTCCGACGAACTCAACCACGCCAGCATTATCGATGGGATACGTCTCTGTAAGGCTAGCCGCTTTCGCTATAAAAATAGTGACATGGCAGACTTGGAGCAGAAACTGAAAGAGGCTGCTTCCTGTCGCTTTCGGATGATCGCCACCGACGGGGTCTTCTCTATGGATGGGCACATTGCCAACTTGCCTGCTATCTGCGATCTGGCAGAGAAATACGATGCTATTTTAATGGTTGATGACTCCCACTCTACCGGCTTTATGGGCAAGCATGGTAAAGGGACTCATGAATATCATAACGTGATGGGGCGAGTAGATATTTTGACAGGAACCTTCGGCAAAGCCATGGGAGGCGCCTCAGGAGGCTACACCAGTGGGCGCAAGGAGATTATTGAGCTGCTGCGCCAACGCTCACGCCCCTACCTATTCTCCAATACGCTGGCTCCTGTTATTTGTGCAGGCACCCTTAAAACCCTGGAAATACTCAGCCGCTCCACAGAACTCCGAGACCGTCTGGAAGAAAACACCCGCTACTTCAGAAGTGCCATGGTCCAGCTCGGTTTTAACATCCCTGAGGGCAGCCATCCCATTGTGCCTGTAATGCTGGGAGATGCCGTTCTTGCCCAAAAATTTGCTGCTAAAATGTTAACAAAAGGGGTCTATGTGGTTGGTTTCTTCTATCCGGTTGTACCACAGGGCAAGGCACGGATTCGTACTCAAATATCGGCAGCACACACTCGTGAAGAGCTTGACAGGGCCATTGCTGCCTTTGCTGAAACCAAAAAAGAACTCATGCCTTAACTTTAAAAAACATCTATGTCTAAGACCTCTTCTTCATCTTTTGGTAAACCACCTCTGCGGCTTTTAGTCGTAGACGATTCTGCCTTTGATGCGCAAATGATCGCGTCAAAGCTGCAGATTTATGGCTATGAAACAGAGATGGAACGGGTAGAGACCTTAGCCGATTTTCGCAAAGCGATGACGGCATCTACTCCTTGGGAAGTCATCATTTCTGATTATTTCATGCCCGACCTGAAAATGATGGATATTCTGGAGTATCTGAAAAAAACTCAATCTGATACTCCCTTCATAATTGTTTCTGGCGGTATTGGCGAGGCTGAAGCTGTCGCGGCCATGAAAGCGGGGGCCAACGACTATGTCCTGAAAGACAACTTGCAAAAGCTCGGGGCTGTCGTTGATAGAGAACTGCGGGATGTACAAATAGCACGCGCGCAGAAGGAGGCCGAAATAGCACTTAAGGAAAGCGAATATCGCTACCGCACCCTTTGGGAAAACTCCAAAGATGCCCTCATCCTGGTTGATGCCAAAAGGAATATCCTTCTCTGCAGCCCTGCAACAGAGAGTATTTTTGGTTATCCGGACGAATTTCTCCAACAGAAGCCTCTCTCTACGTTACAACCTCCGGAGAAGTTTCCCCAACGACCACTCCTAAGCGAGTGTTTCAAAAACGGAACAATTCACCTCTTTGAACGTACTGAGACTCAAGCCTTGCACAAAACAGGAAAAGTGGTCGATATCGAGGTGGATGTCAGCAAAATTATCCTCAAAGGAGAAATTATTGCCTGTCTTTCTATTCGTGATGTTACAGAGTGGAACCGTACACAAGCCGAGCGCAGTCGCAACAGAGATCAATTGCGGTTCGCCCAGGAAATTCACAAAAACCTATATCCATCAGAGCCGCCAGATTTTCCTGGCTATGATATCGCAGGAAAGTCTTATCCAGCTGAAGAAATAGGTGGCGATTATTTTGATTTTTTCTCAGAGTCCGAGCACACTCTTGACGTAGGCTTGGGGGATGTTTCGGGCCATGGGCTGGGACCAGCCATCCTCATGTCAGAAACGCGAGCTTACCTGAGAATACTCTCGCGCACTCGAGAAAACCTGGATGAGATTCTGACACGAACGAATGAAGTACTGGCAGAGGATATGGCAGGAAAACATTATGTCACTCTGACGCTACTAAGGCTAATTTCCAGACCGCCATCTCTGATTTATGCCAACGCTGGTCACATAGCTGGATACATTCTGAATTCCGTAGGGGACATAAAACAACGATTAACCCGCACCGGAATCGTCTTGGGACGCAAAAAAAACTCCACATATACTCAGAGCGACTTTATCTCCTTGGATGAGGGGGACTTAATTCTGCTGATGACCGATGGGATGCAGGAAGTTTTTTCAGAATCAGAGGAAATGTTCGGTGCAGAGCGAATACTGGAGGTAATCCGTAAAAATATTGAAAAAACCTCCAGCCAGATTATTGATGAAATTTATAAGGAAGGAATCGCATTTGCGAGCAGCAGCACCCTGGATGACGACTTTACTTGTGTAATTATCAAAGTCACTCCTGAGGATTAATCACAGGGGCTGCTGTCACGTTATAACATTTCAGTTTTTCTTCAAAGAGCCTTACTTCTTACTTGGTAGCATTAGCTCCTTTATGCTTTAGCTGGATGCTGTAAAACCCTTTGCTTGCAGTAATGAAGAGAACATCATGGTTTTTTCCGCCAAAACTCACATTTGCTGTCCAGCCTTCAGGCACTTTGATTACTTCGCTTTCCTTACCTGTTTTGTCAAAAACCACTACACCACGAGAATTGGTTATGTAGAGGTTACCTTCGACATCCAACGTCATGCCGTCAGATTGCCCTCTACAAAAAAGCTCCTTGTTATCCAGGGTGCCATCGGAAAGGATATCGTAGCGATAGATTAGGCCGGCACTAATATCTGCAACAAAAAGTTTTTTTCCATCCGGAGTGCCAATAATCCCATTGGGCTGTTTTAAATCTTCAGTGAGGCGAATAGGGAACTCACCCTTCCCCGCTTCGAGAAGATAAACATGCTGTCCATCCATCTCTTTGTCTGTACGATCACCCCACCAGGGACGCCGGTAAAGAGGGTCAGTGAAGTAGTAGTTGCCGTTGGGGTGAACCCATACGTCGTTGGGGCCATTAAAAAGCTTCCCATTAGCATCGGTTCCTTTCATCAGCACCTCTTTTGTTCCATCCATTGAAATTCTCCAAAGCTCATTTTTTTCATCTGCACAGGCAATCAGACGATCCTTGTCATCCATAAACATTCCGTTTGCGCGGCCGGAAGGAGACATGAAAACAGTTAGGATACCATCAGTACTCCACTTCAAAATGCGGTCCAAGTTCTGATCGGTAAAATAAACATTTCCTTTAGAATCGCAGGTTGGCCCTTCCGTAAAGGAAAAGCCTTTGGAGAGAAGCTGCAACTTTGCCCCTTCTGCTACGACTGACTCGGCCAAAATATTTGGAATGAGAAAGCTTACAGCCATTAAGCTGGCCATGATTAATTTAATTCTGTTCTTCATGATGTTTACTATTTAGTTGTTTAATTTACTTTTGTTAAATGCTCGACAATTTTTCGAGCCCAAGCCTTATAGCCATTTTGGTTCAAATGAAGTTTGTCTTCCAGAAAATACTCAGTGATTGGATTGCCTTCACCGTTTACAGTAATATCAAAGGTATTAAGGTAGTAAAGGTTCTCAGTCAGTGAAGCCCAGACATTGATCATTTGATTGAGTTCAAGCATCTCTTCCATCTTATTCCGGCGCGACTCCGATGGCTTAACTGAAACAATTGTGATTGGCACTTCCGGATACTGACTCCGTATCATTGTCACCAGTTGTTTATAGTGACTCAGCACCAGCTCCGGGGCCTTACCTGTTGCCAAGTCGTTATCTCCTTCATAAATGACGATATGGCGCGGATGATAAGGAGCAATCACTGTGTCATACTGTTCTATCAGGTCATTGACCTGAGAGCCACCAAATCCACGGTTAATCAATGGGATATCGGGCATATCTTCCTGCATGTTCTTCCAGATAGTGAAGGTTGAGCTGCCAACAAAAAGAGTAAGTCCCTGTTGAGGCGGGTTTTCTTCATCCTGCTTTTTGAAGGCAGCCATTTCCTTTTCCCAAGCAGCAAAGGCCTGGGCTACAAACAATGCAGAACACACCAAAATAGTTAAGGCTTTTTTCATGTTTCGTTATCTGTGCTCTTCGATTAATTTCTTTAAATTCATTTTGTGAACTGGCTGAGTATAGGCTGGGCGCCCTGTGAGTGATGACTCCGCAGTCCAAAAGTCGAGGGTGTCAGGCATAAAGAGAACAATATGCAGCGCGGAGGTTCGCGCCACTCCTTCGCCCATAATTTGCCAGGCAATTTCGGGGTTGATTTTACCATAGTGAGCCTCTGTGCGGTCTGCCAGTGTGGTGTAGTAGTGGCTGCTGGCCAACAGGCAGGTATCTTCAATGCCTCTGGGCAAAAGGTCTACTTTTTCTCCGGGATAGATAATTAGAATATCTTCCTCTAAGCCTTTTTCCTTCGCCAAAGCCGAGGCCCAGGAGGCAATGCCCACGGCACCGTGTGTCCTGGCATCCGAGAGCACGTAAAAATACTCGCAGCTCCTGGGAACAGCCTTAATCCACTCCACAGCCTCAGCCGTTGTTTCAAACCGCTCAGCAACCTCCCTCATCAGGAAGGTCATGGGAATTCCGTCCAGGTAGCCTTCTCCCCTACCGCCCATCTCACCAAAAGCCAGGCCTTTCTCGTTCATGCAGGTAACGGTACCGATACACCCAGCATAACCAATATTCACCCAGGCATGTCGATCATTTGGCACAAAAACAACTGTAACAGCAGCCCGCTGCAAGCCAATACCAGTCATGTAGTCCAGCACTCGCCCATGCAACAGTTGCCCGCCCTCAGTCGCCTTTCCTCTATAGGCCATGCCTGAGCAGTGAAAAAACTCTGGGAAAATATTGGCTGCATAAATATATTCTCTGGGAATTTCCAGTTCGTCGGCCAGAGCGTTCATCTCTTCAATATAGCGAGCTGAAAGCCAAGGCTCTTGTCGCTCAAAAGCCTGAAGTAAAAGATGCGGAAACCACTCCCCTTTTTCAATCGCCTGATAGAGACCAAACCCGAAAAGTATTTTTCGGCAATTATAAAGTGTTGCTCTTCGAAGCTGCTTCCCGTAGCTTTTGCCCATCTCTTCGGGAGTTCCCTTCACCACAACCAGCGGTCGTCCGTCAACTCGTTCTACCCCTTTCATCAGGTCTGGCAAAAACGAAGGGGCCAGCTTGGAATAGACTTTTTCTTCCAGAAAATCCAATGCAGCATTGGCCATTTCGCTCAAGTGCCCCTCTTCAACATTTACCTCTGCACCGAGAGTCTGGTTTTCTTCAAGAAGTCTGGTAAGCCTTTGGCATGACTCTTCATTGCCGCGCCAATGTTTGACTGTAAGTGTTACTGGGTAAGACCCAGTCAGCTTTGCAACTGTGGGGAAGCTGCTTAACATGCCCTGTATCTCCAGTTGCTCTTTTGCGCCTTTTGAAGTTACCTGCCAGTCATGCTCCCCTTCAAGCTGGCGCACTTCCATATCTTCAGGCCAAAGTGCCAGCTTGCTGGCATTGAGTGCCACCAAATATTGAACCGCATTAGTGAAAAGAGAAAACTGAGTCATTCTCAATGGCTGCTGGTCTTTAAAGGTTTTTTGGTGTTTCTGCAGCATAAACCGTGAGCCCGTTTCCTCTGAAGCCAGGACCAGTTCTCCAGTATGGGTGCTTTCAAAACGCAAAAAGATTCGCCCCTTTACGTCCCACAAGGCCAGAAAGTTCAACTCTTGAACTTTAGCTTCATTTCCCTCGTCAAAGTTAATAGTAGCTTCCAGTTCAATTTCCCAGGCACAGCTCTCCTCGGCCGGTGCCATAACGGGCCAGGCCAATTGAGCTGAAAAAGAACGAAACTCATCTATCCAGGTTTGTGGAATGTCTGCTGAATAACAGAGAGTGGCCGCAAGCCAACTACATAAAAAAAAGCCCAATATTCTTTTCATCGTTTTAAATCTTTTGCGCAGTCCATAAGACTGTACCAACATTGAAAGAGCATTCTTCCCCAATAAGGCCTCTAATGCAACTATATTTTTAATCTCACCTTTACCTTGATCAGTATCCAGCCAACGCCAATACATGCCAGCGAAACCACCAATGAACGTAAAAGCCCCGGCCATCCCTCATTAAGCATCTTGGGATAACCCCATTTGGTTAATGCCTGCACATTCACCCAAATATAGGGAATCATGTAGCAGGTTAGAGAAGCAACAGCGGCCGGGTGCAAAAACTTGAACCATTTACCTTTACCCGCCACCTCCACAGTCCAGTAAATTAAGGTAAAGAGGAGAAAGAAGACCGCACAGCAAAAAAAGAACCAGGTGGGAGTAGCTGCCGTTCTGGATATAATCCATTGATGACGAGCCCAATAGGCTGCCAGCAGAGCTGCCACTGCCAGTCCCAGCAACATCGGAAGCAATGTCTTGTTAAAACTGGCCTTCTCCCCAAAGCGATGTACCAACACCCCTGCCATTGCTCCAACCAAAGCAAAAGCAGCATGAATTCCCCCGCCTGGCACAAGGTAAGCCCATTGATGCAGATGAAACTGCTTAATCAAACCAGTGTTCGGCAAAGTGGCAAGAGCAATGGCAAGGGCAGCAGCTATCAGGCTCAAAAGGAGGTTCAAGCGAGTAAAAAGAATGACGACCGCACAGAGCAAGTAGCTCCAACCTAGTACCCCCAGCAATCCCCATGACTTAAAGTTAAAGCCTCCTCCCCCTTTAGCTTTGTACTGATAGCAAAACCAGACGAGTCCCGCTATTCCAATCGCTCTTAAGCCATAGATCAGGTACCCTTTTGCTTTTTCATAGTCATTCCAAATCAAGAAAAAGCTGATCACCAGACCAATACCCAGCCACTCTGCAGGCAAAGAGCTCTTGCCCATACCCTCGTAATTCACAAGAAAAACACCCATTACCAGAAGCGCTACGGTTCGCAACGCAACGTGCAGCGAGACAGACCAGAGGGGATCACCCTTTTGACGGCGAGTTTCCAGCGCGTAAGGAACAGCCATTCCCATGGCAAAAAGAAATCCGGGCAAAACCAGGTCAATAAGCCCGAACTTGTCTTGGCCCTTTACCATATCAAAAATCCAGGAAGGCGCACTTTTCAAAGTCGATGCATCATACAAAAAGAGAATCAAAAGCAGCATGATAGCTCGAAAAACGTCTAAGGACTCCAGCCGAGCAATTTTTTCACCGCTCCCCTTAGGTTTTTTTGATTCACTTTTGCGAGCTGTTTTGTCGTTAGCCATGCACCCATTTTACCCTTTTTTGGCTTAGCAATTCAACCTATGAATTCTATTCTGCCTTGAAAAGCTCTTTAAGAAGTCTTCATGTGCCGGGAACCAGCCGGGCAAAGAGCAATTAGCTCACAATTTGAGCAATCGGGATTGCGTGCTTTACAGCGGCGGCGCCCATGCCAGATAAGCAAATGGCTGAAAAGAGCCCAGTCTGCCTGCGGAATCAGTTTCATCAGGTCTTGCTCAATTTTTTCTGGTGTTGTTTTTTCGGAAAAACCCAAGAGTCGCGACAAACGCATTACATGCGTATCTACGACCACCCCTTCGTTTCTTCCAAAAGCCGTCCCCAGGATAACATTAGCCGTCTTTCGCCCAACCCCGCTTAGCTGAGTCAAAGCTTCCATTGAGTCAGGAAACCTGCCCTCAAACTTCTCCAGAATCATTTGGCAAGCCCCCTGAATGTTTTTAGCTTTGTTTCGGAAAAAGCCGGTTGTACGGATATCTTCCTGCAATTTCTCCAAAGGAGCCGTTGCATAGTCTTCCACTGTGCGATATTTTTTGAAAAGCTTCTCAGTGACGATGTTAACCCGTTTGTCCGTACACTGTGCCGAAAGAATGGTCGCCACCAAAAGCTCCAGTGGGCTTTTGTGGTTGAGTTCGCAATGAGCATCAGGATATGTTTCCTTAAGTATTGCCAACACTTTTGCAGCTCTTTCTTTTTTCTTCTTAAACGACTCCATGCTGCTGCGCTTTATTGTTTTGGGTAAAAAACCATTTTGCCTTCAAAATTCCGAATCAACAAATGCTCTTCCTTTTCTTCAACCACATAAACCGGAGGCAACGGCGTTTTCCCTCCGCCATCAGGAATATCCACTACGAACTCGGGGACAGCAAAACCTGTCGTATGCCCTCTCAAAGAGCGAATAATTTGAACGCCTCGCTCAACTGGAACCCGCAAGTGAGAAGTTCCATTAAGCATATCGCACTGATACAAGTAATAGGGTCTGACCTTGCAGATCAAGAGCTTTTGAACCAGAGCGGTCATCACGGTTGCATTATCATTCACTCCTTTGAGCAAAACCGATTGATTTCCGAGCGGAATGCCGACATCGGCCAGATATTCAAGAGCCCGTCTGCTTTCCAGAGTGAGCTCCAATGGGTGGTTCGTTTGAACATTAATAAACAGAGGAGAAAAAGGACGCAATGCTTCCGCAAATTTCTTGTCCACTCTCTGCGGTAAGGTAATGGGGACACGCGTACCTATACGGATGATCTCGATATGAGGTATCTTTCTAAGCTCCTCCAAAATGGAGACCAGGCGTGCCGTCGGCAAAAGAAATGGGTCACCTCCACTAATCAAAACGTCCCGTACTTCTGTATGTTCCTTTATGTAGTCCAGCTGCTCACTCCCAACTGAATAAGCGCGATTTTGCCCTACCAGCCGCCCCCGGGTGCAATAGCGACAATAGGCAGGACAATGGGCTTGAACTAAAAGCAGGACCCGATCGGGATAGCGATGTACCAGGCCTGGTGCCACTGTATAGGGCTCCTCGCTGCAAGGGTCAAACGACTCCTGCGGGCTCACCAGGGATTCTTCCTCCCTCGGAATGAATTGAGCTCTTAAAGGGCATGACGGATTGCGGCCATCTACAAGCGCTGTTAGGTAGGGCGTTAGTGCCATTGAAAAGCGCTGTGTGGCAGTGCGAATTCCTTTAAGTTCAGAATCAGTCAACTCTGGGAAGACACCCCGAATTTCACTTTCGGTTGTGACTCGGTTGCGCATCTGCCACTTCCAGTCATTCCACTCAGAGTCAGTAACGTGCGTCCAGGAGCCACGCCCTGCTGAGTTAAACTTTTTCAGTGAACGGCAGAGCTGCTCATCCACTGGTTCTACGGCATTAGGATTATCTTTCACTTTCATCCAGCTAGCTATAAACATAGCTTGGAATAGCTTGGCGGTAAACCCATTGACTGCTTTTTTTCGGTTTTGTTTTCCCAGACACGATTAAAGGTGGTTTAAAAAAGTAGAAATGCTAGAATGTCCCCGCATGAGTAACCGAAAATCGGAACTTTGGCAAAAAATGACAAGCGGGAAGAATTTCATTCTTCTGGCCGGCCCCTGTGTTATTGAATCCCAAGAGGTTTGCAAGCAAATTGCCTCTCATCTCAAGGAGCTATGTAAGGAATTGGACATTCTCTATGTGTTCAAGGCGAGCTTTGACAAAGCGAACCGGACGGCAGCAAGCTCATTTCGAGGCCCTGGAATGAAAGATGGATTAAAAATTTTGGAACATATTGCCGCAGAGTATGATGTTCCTCTTACCAGTGATATCCACGCTCCAGAGCAAGCTGATGCACTGTCACAAGTTCTTGATATACTGCAAGTTCCTGCGTTTCTTTGCCGTCAAACCGATCTCATTCAAGCTGCAGCTCGTACCGACTGCATTGTGAATTTTAAAAAAGGTCAATTCCTGTCTCCACAAGAAATGAGCCGTGTAGCGGAAAAAGCTCTTGAAGTTGGTAACAAACGGCTGATGCTGACAGAGCGTGGGACTACCTTTGGCTACAACAACCTGGTTGTGGATATGCGCTCTATCCCTATCATGAAAAAAACGGGTTATCCGGTTATTTTTGATGCTACTCACTCGGTACAGCTGCCTGGTGGCCAGGGCGATAGAAGCGGTGGAGAAAGAGAATTCGCTCCCGTTTTGGCTCAAGCCGCTGTCGCAGCAGGGGCTGACGGACTCTTCATAGAAACCCATCTGGACCCCGATAAGGCTCTAAGTGATGGCCCCAATATGATCCGTCTCGATAAAATGCGTGAAACACTGGAGCGTGCCCTCAATATCTGGAAGCTACAAAAGTAAAACTTACTTCAATGCTTCCAGCAGTTTCTCATTGAAATGATTCAGAGTAATTCACCCTGTTTTTCAGACCTTCCTGCCAAGCTGCAAGAAAAACTAAAAAAGATAAAACTCTTCCTCTGTGATGTGGATGGAGTACTCACCGATGCCACCATCCTGAAAGGCGAGGGAATAGAGCTCAAACAATTTCATGTCAGAGACGGTTTGGGGCTACGCCTGCTTATTGAAAACGGTATTCGTGTAGGCTGGATTTCTAATCGCTACTCCAGCGCAACGACTGTGCGTGCTGAAGAGCTGGGTATTGAGTTTGTAGTTCAAAAATCCGGTGACAAAATTAAGTTCGCTGAAAACATCCTTGAACAAACCGGATTTGACTGGAGCGAGGTCTGCTACACTGGAGATGACATTGTCGACATTGGAATGCTCCGTAAAGCTGCTCTTGCCGTAGCCGTGCAGGACGCTCACCCTCTGGTTAAAAACTTATCTCACTATGTTACAACACATAATGGCGGCCAAGGCGCTATTCGGGAAATCACTGAATTGATCCTCCAGGCTCAGGGCAAGTGGGATAACCTCCCCGTTTTAAAAAGAGGTCTATAAAAAAGCGCTCAAAGGAAAATTCAAAAACCCTTCAAGCGCTTTTAAAAGCTGCCTCGCTTTCCTATCTTCTTTTTGTTGGATTACCTGACCCTCGATTCGCAGGACTTTGCCTGATGGAGGGAGAAGAGGGCTGCCGAATCGCTGGTGAAGGTGTAGAGGGCCTCACCTGGGGAGTCGGCTGAGGTTGTACAACAGGTCGGCTCGGAGGTGTAACCTGCGGCGTTACCGCAGGCCTTACCGGTGTTGACGTTCTCACTGCAGGGGTGACACGATTCTGCACCGATGGACGAACTTGAGGAATCACCTGAGGCTGTACAGCAGGCCGGCTTGGAGGTGTAATCTGCGGCGTTACTGCGGGCCTTGCCGGCGTTGGCGTTCTCACTGCAGGGGTGACACGATTCTGCACCGATGGGCGAACTTGAGGAGTCACCTGAGGCTGCACGGCAGGTCGGCTCGGAGGTGTAACCTGTGGCGTTACCGCGGGCCTTACCGGCGTTGGCGTTCTCACTGCAGGGGTGACACGATTCTGCACCGATGGACGCATCCGCATATCCGGCTGAGTCTGTGGCGCCGTTGGGCGGCTCGGAGGCAAGACTTGCCTCTCGATAGTTCTCGACGGTATCGAAGTTCTGGCTTCCGGGCTAACCCGAGTTTGGTTCAATGGGCGAACGCGGAGGTCCGAGTGAGACGGCTGCGCTACAGTCCGGTTTGAGGGCTCTACTCTAGTATTCTCCGGAAGTGTTCTTGTTTGCTGGAGGCTTGTATTATTGGCTCCATTTTCCCTGCCTGCTCTCTGCCGCGCTTGAGCACGTGCGTTATTTCCGGGAACATCCATTTCCGCTGCTGAACGCCTGCCAGGAGGAGAATTAACAGTATCAAAGGGACGCATTCTTTCAGGTGCAGGCCGAGGTGTGGTCAGGTTATTTTGATTACCTGGAGCAAGAACGGTGCGTCGCGGATAATCTGCAATGCCCGGCTGCCTGGCAGTATCTCTCTGTGGCGTGCCAACACGTGGTCTGGTATCCATTTCAGTCTCAGGGCGTCTGCCATCAAGGTTTCCTGATGGAGGCCGTACCCTCTCCTCACCTCTGCCCGGTGGATTGATTCTGGCTCCGTCACCTCCATGTCCATTGCGGGGTCCCTCTCCCACGCCATTTCTTCCAGGAGGCTCTCTTCCATCACGAGGCGGATCTCCATTTGGATGGCGGGGCGGACGATGATACCCAGCATGTGGCGGCCGTGGAGGGCCCGGAGGCAAACGCCGAACCACAGGAATCACAACAGGTCTGTTAATCACTATGATCGGGGGTGGAAATAAAACAGGCCCTGCTCCAACTATGACAGCTCCTGTCCCAAAACCGGCACCCACTAAAAACGGATTGGAATGAACCGTGACAATTTCTCTTTCAATAATGACCGTTCTGTTTTCCAAAGCTGGCTGACCAGTACCAGCCATGGGTGAGCTCTCGCTAACAGTATATTCGGGCTCTACCACCTCTATCTGCTTGCTACGCCATTGCGCCTGCACCCTGCCAGCAATCATCAGTAGTTCTGTGCGAGTAATACCAGGTTTATTGGCCTTGAGGACCGCTGCCATCCCGCCAAAAATTGCTGCATCAGCCGATGTACCGGCAACCACGACGTCATCGGAAAAGACGGCATAAGGAATATCAGTGTAGACATTGGTCTGCCCTTCCCGTATCCAGGGAGGCAAAATAACCTCCGGCTTCCTGCGAAAGTCAACCGTAGGCCCGCTGGAGGAGCTTTCCGATAAATCTCCTACCGAGATCACATGACGGTGATCAGCGGGAATCATGATTTCCCCACCTTCCGTGTGGTCATCAAAAGTAAGCACTCCCTCATTAGCGTGAACAATCACTCTTATCTTATCTTTCGCCTGCGAAAAGTTGTTGCTCACGTTGTGAATCACAATTGCATAACGTTTGTCCTTACGCAAACCGTTCAAAAACACCTCTTCTCTGGCCAGTTGACTTTGCTGGCGCTCAGAAAGCTCTTCATTAACTGAGGGATCGACAGCTACCTGTGCATAGGTAGACTTCCCAACCAGCTCTCCCAGTCGGTCACCCTCGTATTCGTAGATGTACAGGTCAAGGTCTTTGAGTGCCTGATAGTCGCGGTCATCTGAAAAATCATTCCAAACACAAAGAACACGAACATCTTTCTCATCAGACTTCATCGTGAAGAAGAGTTTATCTCGATTTTGAGAACGACTGACTTTATTAAAAAGGAGATTCCCCTCTTTTGAGGTTTGAATGGAGTCATTGTAAACGGCTCTGCCGTAATTACCAGCAGCATTGATCCAGGTGATTCCTGATTCAATCGCATCATCCACGATCGCATTTACAAAGCCTTTGCCATCGTAGTTGCCACCATACTCCCAGTTTTGCGCATAAACAATGATATCAACCTTTTCCTCTATGGCATATCGGACGGCGCGACGGAAATTCGTAAGACCGTTTGCATTTAAGAGGTAAAGCTGGGGGGCAACATCATAGCTCATTCCGGTCATGGCCCAGACGAGTTGGGCCACACGCCGCCCATGAGCTTCGTTGGCAGGGGGAGCCTCGTAGCCCGGATTTAAGTCATATTTGTTAATCATCTCCTCATCATACTGATTAACGATGAGGGTACCCGGTGGCAAGTTGCCAGCCTCTTCAGCTCCTGCAAAGCCCCGCTCCAGAATGGCTATTTTTACCCCAGGCAAATTCTCTTTTACGGTGGTACGGGCTAAATAATCAGCTATTCCGTAGCTTTTGAGCATATCTTCATGATACTCAGGCAGACTTACAGCCTTAGCCATAACGGTCATTGTTAGGATTAGGGCAAATAAAAAGGTTGTTTTCTTCATAGTCTCACTCTTTCTTCAAGTTTTAGCCTTCATCTGAGTTCTCTCTTTCGCTCTTCCCTCCCCCTCGCAGAGGAAGGGAGGAGCCATCTTTGTCGCATGGGCATCCAGAGGATACTTTCCGCTAGAAGCTGGTTCCTCCCCATGTTACAGAATGCCTCTACACAACCACAACTGGAATCTACTAGCACCAGTAGAAACGATAGTGATATCTGGGATACCGATATCGGTAGCTATAGACCGGGCGATAATAATGCACCGGACGATAGTAATAGGTGGGGTAATAGGTATAGGTGTAGCAATAGTAGCTGGGTGCCCAACCAAGCCCCACACCCAATCCGGCAAAACCAAAATAGAACCACTGCGGGGTTGAGGTGGTTTGATCCATCTCATCCATGCTCTGGGCACCGGGTTTTGTAATCAAGTTCTTGTCGGCTACGATTTCAGCAATAACCTCATCCGCCGAGGAACTTTCGCTTTGCACTGCATCCTTGGAGATTGTCGTCGTGCCGGCATAGTAAGTCTCTTTACCATTCTCATCTACCTTAACGACAATCACATTGGGATTGCTTTGGGCAGCAGTCTGAATGTTTGTATTAACCTTGCTCACTGCAGGAGCGGGGTCCATTTCAGAAGCTGCCGCTGCTATAGTCAGCGCCCCAATAACCAGAGCACTTGTCCACATTCTGTTTGCATTCATTATCTTCATAACATGATGCCGATGTTTTGTTCGGTTGAGTACTTGCACTTGCGCCGAAAAGCACTTGGAGACTGCAACATTTCATCCGGAGCAGACCATCGTATCTGCTCACTTTATTGGACGCCAAAGTCAGTGGTGTTATTCATTCTTTACTAGTAAGTACTAACCGGTTCTTTCACTCCGGCTATTCTTTAGGATTGCAAAAAAATATCCTCTTCTTACCCTAGAGTTATGGCGTCACGAAAACGCGGACAGAGGAAAGAAGAGCAATCCATTGAAAAACGCTGGGAAATAATCGGTATTACCGTCGTAGCTTTTGGCGTTTTACTCTTACTTGCCCTCCTGACTTATGACAAGAACGACTTCACCTCTTCAACCACCCCTCGCCAAACAGCTAATTGGATAGGAATTTTTGGTGCCTACATTGCTCGTGGGTTTTTATGGGCTTTTGGGCTTGGCGCTTTTGGCATTCCACTCATCTTTATTGCCTGGGGGCTTTCCATTCCCATCTCCATACTAAAGCATCTGCAGCGCAGATGGCCCTGGATGATCCTGCTTGCTCTGGCCTTCTCCTGTGGAGCCGACATTCATAAAAACCTCTTTCCTGCCGGACTCTCAGAAAACCTCAGCACGATGAGCCCTGGAGGGTTTGCAGGTTATTTTTTGAGTAGATACGTCTTTTTTGTTTTTGGAAAAGTAGGCGCAACTACTGTTCTTTTAACCCTCTACATTATCAGCATTATTAGCCTAACCCATGTGAGGCTGGATGAATGGATAGCCTTAATCTTGGGGAAGATTCAAAAGCTAAGGGAAGAAGCCCAAATACGCCGCAAAGAAGCTGCAGAGCGAGTAGCTGAGAAAAAAGAAAAACAACTTGCTTTAGAAGCAAAAAAGGCTGAGGAAGAAGAGGAGCGCCAGCGTAAGGAGGAAGAGGCTCTTTCTGCAATAGTGGAGGAGGAAGCTCTTGAAGATGATACTGCCAAATCCGCTGTAGAAAAAGGAGCCTACAAAATTATCGATGCTTATAGCCCCGATAAACTTGCTCAAAAGAAGACTGTGGGCATCCTGCCCGTTCCTGAAAGCTCGGATGATTACCAGCTTCCCTCTACTGATCTCCTTGTTGAGCCTGAGCCTTATATCCAAAAAGGAGATGCAGAAGGAGAAATGGTAGCAAATGCTGACCGCATTCGCCAAACCTTGGCTGATTTCAATCTTGAAGTCAAACCAGGCAATATCACCCGAGGCCCTACCGTTACCCTTTACGAGTTTTTGCCGGCTAAGGGGATTAAGATGTCCAAAATTACGGGGTTAAACGACAATCTTGCTGCAGCTCTTAAAGCGGTCAGTATTAATATATTAGCCCCTATCCCAGGAAAAAACTCTGTAGGAGTTGAGGTTCCTAATCGAGAAAAAATTAAGGTTGTAATGAGGGAGCTGTTAGAGTCTCCCGAGTGGGTTAACTCAAAGGCCACCGTCCCGATAGCTTTAGGAAAAAACATCTATGGCAAACCAATCATAGCTGACCTCTCCGAGATGCCTCACCTCCTTGTGGCTGGCAGCACTGGTTCAGGTAAGTCTGTCTGTATCAATGCGATTGTTGCTTCTCTTCTCTATAAGTTCTCTCCTGAAGAGCTCCGCTTTGTCATGGTGGACCCCAAGGTCGTTGAACTGCAGCAATACAACAATCTGCCACATATGATCGTTCCGGTGGTGACAGATCCCAAAAAAGTTGTTTTAACGCTCAAGTGGGTTGTGAGTGAAATGGAGAAACGCTACAAAATTTTTGCAGAAGTGGGTGCTCGCAACATCAAAGGCTTTAACTCCAGAACAATAAAACCACCCAAAGAGGCTGAGGAAGAAAATCAAAAGAAGTCCCAATCGAATCATCAGGATGATGATGAAGCCACAGAGGGAGTTGCTGTTGAATTAGATAAAGAGATCACAGTGCCGCGCGATGAAGAGCTTGTTATCCCTGATCGTCTGAGCTACATCGTCTTGATTATTGACGAACTGGCCGACCTCATGTTGGTGGCAGGCAAAGAGGTCGAAACTTTGATTACTCGCATTACTCAGATGGCTCGGGCGGCTGGAATCCACTGTATCGTTGCCACCCAACGTCCGAGTGTGGATGTGGTTACGGGAGTCATTAAATCCAACATACCCACTCGAATTGCTTTTCAGGTTGCCGGAGCAGTCAACTCGCGCACTATTTTGGATTGTATGGGTGCTGAAAAGCTTTTGGGCAAGGGAGATATGTTGTTTTTGCCACCGGGTAGCGCACGCACGACCCGTATCCAGGGGGCTCTCATCACTGATAGCGAAATCAATACTTTATTAGACTTTATTTCCGAGCAGGCTAAACCGAATTTCTTTGAAGACTTCCTAAGGCAACTTAATCAAGCTGACTCTGAAGAGTTTGAACAAGAAGACGATGAAGATGAAGAGCTGGTCCAAAAGAGCATAGATGTCATCTATACGCGCAATCGTGCCAGCGTCTCGATGCTGCAAAGGGACCTGAAGCTGGGTTACAATCGGGCTGCCCGCATTATGGAAATCTTGGAACGCCGGGGAATCGTAGGCCCCAGCAGAGGTTCAAAAGACCGCGAGATATTATAGCAGAAGTTTAGACCCATTCAGATTCAGGGTAAGAACCTAAAATTTTAACGTAGGCACCCCGTTTCTCCAGCTCAGTTATAGCTGCATTTACCTGCGCATCTTCTGTATGGCCTTCGATATCAAGGAAGAAGTAATACTCCCAAGCCTTCCTTTTATTGGGACGTGATTCGATCCGGGTCATATTTACCCTGGCCTTGGTAAACGGCTCCAGAGCTTCAAAAAGGGCTCCGACGCGATCGGGAACACTAATCATCAAGCTGCTTCGGTCTTTACCTGTACGTGGCGGGCACTGGCGTCCCAGCACTAAAAAGCGTGTGAAGTTGGCCTGACTATCCTGAACATTATCTTCTAAAATATCCAGATCGTATGTTTCTGCAGCCAGGGCTCCAGCCAGGGCCGCGCTGGAGGGATCGCTGGTCGCCAGCTCAGCGGCACGCGTCGTTGAAGAAGTTTCCACAATCTCAGCATAAGGCAAGCTGCGCTGTATCCAAAACCGGCACTGAGCAATCGCCTGGGGGTGAGAATATATTCGCCGGATATCCTCTTTTTTTCCTGAACCAATCAAACACTGGCGAATCCCCATCATAATTTGGGCGACAATCTTCAAATTTGTATCCACCAACATATCAAGCGTATTGTTCACCACTCCTTCAGTGGAGTTTTCTACCGGCGCCACTCCATAGTCAGCGCAACCTTTACTGACTTCAGTAAAAACGTCGGCAACCGTCTTAAGCGGCAGATAGGTCAGGCTGGAGCCAAAGCGTTTTAGTGCAGCCTGGTGTGTAAAAGTCGCTTCCGGCCCCAAGTAGGCCACAACCAAAGTCTTCTGCAAGGCCAGTGCGGCAGACATGATTTCCCGATAGATAGCACAAAGGGAGGCATCTTTTACTGGTCCCTGGTTCATTGATTTAATACGGTCAAAAACCTCTTTTTCCCGGTGGGGCGCATAGATTTCCTGGCCATCGCGCTGTTTGATTTCACCGATACCCACAGCATGGGAAATCCGCTTGTTCAGGAGCTGTACAATCTCCCCATCCAAACGGTTAATCTCTTTCCGATGGTGCTCAAGCTTCTGCTCTGTAAGGTTTTCTTTATTCATGAGTGTTATTTAGGTTTTCAAGGTTAGCATCCTCAGTAAGAGGCAGCTCTCTTTGGCCGGCAGCCGCCTCAACTTCTTCGGGACGGCTTCCTTCTTCGGTCTGCTTTTCTACTTCTTTGCCGACTGTCTGTAAAGGATTTATTGCATATCGGCGCAATTCCGACGCATTGGGCAGCTCATCAAGTGAGGATAAGCCAAAATATTGCAAGAACTCAGGAGTCGTTCCGTAGAGAGTCGGTCTGCCGGGCAAGTCGGCCTTACCCAGTTGGCACACCAGCTTTCTCTCGAGCAAGGTTCCAATAACACCATCCACGGAGACTCCACGGATATCCTCCATTTCTGAGCGGGTCATCGGCTGCCGATAAGCGACGATCGCCAAGGTTTCAAGCGCCGGAGGGGTTAGGCGTGGCGGACGCGGTTTTTCTCCTGTTAGAAAACGAATCCAGGGGGCATATTCGGGCAAGGAGACAAACTGCCAACTCTCTGCCACGCATGTCAGCCGCCAGCTCCTGTTTAGCTGCTCATACTCTTCTTGGAGAAATCTCAGCTCCTGCTCAATTTGTTCACCCTTTACATTCTGAAACGTCTTGAGCGCAAGCTCCTCACTCTCAGCTCCCACAGCGTGGAGGACCTTGCGTATCTCCTCCACAGATAGAGGGCTCGAGTAAGAAAAAAGCAGAGACTCTATGATTGATCTTAGTTCCATCGCAGTTTGTTCTATCTTTTCTCCCAGGGCTCAACAAAAACAGACTCTCTAAAAAGAAACCTTAGCAGGTTCCGAAATATCGCTGATATTAATCTCGCCAAATGTTTCGGATTGTTCCAACGAAACCTCATGCAGGCGGGCCAACTCCAAAAGAGCCAGAAAAGTCACCACTACTTCAAGGCGTGTTGTGGCTGACCTGAACAACTCCGAAAAAAGCATCTGCCCGGACTTGCGCAAGGTGTCTTTGAGATAAGTTATTTTTTCACGAACGGTCCAGCGCTCTCCTTCAATTTCTTGTGGCAGACCACGTTCCTCCATCTTTTCAAGCGCACTGTCAAGCGCTCGCAAAAGATCCATGAGTGAGATATTGAGTTTGAGTTCCTCTTCACGGGCAGGAAAATTCTGTTTCCCAATTTGGTGGGGAAAAACATCTTTCTGTTCGCTCTCCCACCGCTGCAGCTTCTCAGAGACCTCTTTAAACTTCTTGTACTCCACCAGACGCTGAATCAATTCCCAACGCGGATCAATCGCATTCTCATCTTCCAGGTCTTCAAGAGAGCGTTGGTCTACAGGGAGCAGCTCCTTGCTTTTAATCCAGACCAGAGTGGCGGCCATCACCATAAACTCTCCGGCAACATCCAGGTCCGCCTTCTTCATCTCTTCCAGATATTCAATGAATTGCGCTGCTATCCGAGTGAGATTGACCTCATAGATATCCACCTCTTCCTTCTTAATCAGGTAGAGGAGTAAATCCAGGGGCCCTTCAAAAACAGGGAGTTGTATTTTGTACTCAGCCATGAAGCTCTCTCAAAAGCCACATCATCATTACCGGTTTTGGGCTTTTTTGCAATCCTTTCAGAAGCCAGTAACTCACAAAACGCTTTTGCCATTCCTTAGCACGAGATACCGATACCAGCAGGCAGGCATGTTCAAAGACCTGTGCAGCATGGTTCAATCGCGATTCACCCCTTCAAAGAAACTGTCCAGGCTATCAGGCTTGCTTTCCTTTACAATAGACTCCAGGCTCCCCTCCTTTAAAAAGGTAAGAATAGTAGCTCCTTTGGATAACTCTGCCTTATCCCTGACAACGCTCTTGCTCGAAGCATCTATGGTGATTGAGTATCCTCTTTTAAGGCTGGTTTTCGGGTCCAGCAGCTCAAGAGAGCGTTTCAAGTAATCCAGGTCAGCGCGGGAAGTCGTTAAACACTTCTGGAAACTATCGAAAACTCTACGCTTGCTTTCCTGAAGCTCGGCGTTCGCATTTGCCAGACGCTCAGGAAGCCGTTGTGCCAGAAATCTCTCTTTGAGATGTTGTGTCTCGTTAACACAATTGCCAAGCTTGTTCTGCATAATACGCTCCAATAGCTGGCTGATATCATCCAGTCGCAGATAAAAATCCTCCACTCTTTTTTGGGGTGAAAGAATAGCCAGCTGGCGGCTCAAGTTTTCCATTTCTCCAGCGGCCCAGCTGTAAGCACGCTCTGCCCAAAGAGTCATTCGGCTAAAGCTCTCTCTCAGCTCTTCACGCAAAGTTACAAGGTTCTGAACAATAAATTCAGCGGCGGCGGTGGGTGTGGCTGCGCGATAATCGGCTACAAAGTCACTGATACAAAAATCAATTTCGTGGCCAACTGCAGAGATAACCGGCAGGGCCGAAGCCGCAATTGCCCTGGCGAGCGCCTCCTCATTGAAACACCAAAGATCTTCTATGCTGCCACCGCCACGAGTGAGCAGGATCAGGTCAAGCTTTTCACTCCTCTCGCTCTGAGAGTGATAAGAATTGAGACGCTCAACCGCTTTTACAATATCGGCGCTGGCCCCCTCACCTTGCACTTTGACAGGAGCCAAAACAACATCCAGCTCCAAAAAACCTTCCTCGTTTCTAAGAACTTTAAGTATATCCTGCAAAGCGGCCCCCGTCGGGGAAGTAACAATACCTACTCTCCTCGGATAAAGCGGAATGGGGCGTTTGCGCTCCGGAGAAAAGAGCCCTTCAGCCTGGAGTTTCTTTTTGAGTTTTTCAAACTCCGCTGCAAGCTTTCCAATGCCCTCTTCCTCAACTTGCCGAACAATCAACTGGTATTGCCCCCGAGGCTCATAAAGACTTATATCTCCTTGCAGAGTCAGCTTTTTGCCGTCGGCGATCATTTTTCGATCTACCCCTTGAGCGCTTCTGAAAAGAACGCACTGAATTTGAGCTCCTGAATCTTTGAGCGTAAAGTAACAGTGACCCGAGCTCTGCGCCCTGAATCCGGAAACCTCTCCCGTTACCCAGATTGTGGTAAAGCGCTCCTCCAGCAGAAGTTTAATTTCTGAAGTCAGCTTTTCTACCGAATAGACCTTACGTTTCGGCTCTTTTTCAATCTGCTCTTCCTCTTTTTGCGGTGTAAGCAGATCATCAAAATTCCACTGTACAAACTCTTCTCCCATTATTTCCTCTGCTTAATGAAACTATTTAAATTAAAGCTTAACTTTCCAGTTTTTCAAATATCCTCTCAATACCCGTGCTTTTGCCGGTTTGCTTATCTATGGTAACCAGCACTGCACTGAAGCGGATATCTTCACTGGCCACCTCAAAACGCTGGGGCATACCTGTTAGAAAACGCTTCAGAACCGGCTCAATTCGGCGTCCAATGACGCTTTCATGAGGACCGGTAAAGCCAACATCACACAAAAAAGCTGTTCCTCCTGGGAATATCTGTTCATCAGCCGTCTGCACATGAGTATGCGTTCCCACAACGGCGGAGGCTTTGCCGTCCAGGAAACGCCCCATGGCAATTTTTTCGCTGGTAGCCTCTGCATGAAAATCGACGAACACCACAGGAGTCTCTTCTTTTAAAAGCGGCATCAGCTCCGAGGCTACTCGAAACGGATCATCCACCGGGTTCATGAAGGTGCGCCCCTGCAAGTTAAGTACCCCAACTGGGGGGCAAAATCCACTAACCTCAAAAACACCCCATCCCCTGCCAGGAACGCCCTCAGGGTAATTAGCCGGCCGCAGCATCCGCGTTTCTTTCTCAATATACTGAGGAAGCTCTCTTTGGTCCCAGGTGTGGTCTCCCAGGGTAATTACGTGAACTCCAGCGCGGAAAAGCTCTTCTGCCGTAGCCGCTGTGATTCCTGAGCCCCCGGCTGCATTTTCTCCATTGGCAATGACGGCATCCACCTGGCGCTCCTTCACCCAAACCGGCACTCTTTTTCTGACCGCCTCCCTGCCTGCACGCCCCACAATGTCTCCTATAAATAGAATCTTCATTGTTTTGACTCTTCGGAAAATTCTATATGAAGAGCGCCGCCATAAAAAGGCCAAACTTGTTTGCGGTTACTCTCACATACACCAGATAGTGGCAATGCCCCTTTTTGAGAAGGCATAAAGAGATGCCCTCCCTATAACCCACAAGTCATAAACCGGCAAGTAAAGGTATGGTGGATGCTTCGTGTAAAGTTCTTCTACCCTCTACGATTCAGTGCTCAAGACACTGGTCTCATAACCATGAGTGCATTCCAAAAATGTTGCGGCAGAGATTTTTTCATAAGCTACTTGCGGTTTATCACCGAGGGGGAAGTCTTCTATTCAAAGCATCAACTTTTGAGCTGGATATTTTGCCATAGCCTGTATGTGGAAGTTCTTTTTCTTGACGTGTATGCTGCAAGCGTGGATAACTCAAGGAGCTTTTATGAGTGCTCGAGGAAACTGGTCTGGAACATACGGCTTCACTATTGCGGCGATAGGCTCCGCCGTAGGGTTAGGTAATTTATGGCGATTCCCTTACCTGACAGGAATGAACGGTGGAGGCGCCTTTGTGCTGCTCTACCTGGTGATGGTAGTTTTTGTGGGGGTAAGCCTGCTCATTGCGGAGCAGGCGCTGGGGAGGTATGCCGGCACAAGTCCCTATGGCGCATTTCGCTCCATCCATCCCAAGTTTGGTTTTGTCGGCACCATGGCAATCCTGGCTAATTTTTTGATTCTCTCCTTCTATAGCATGATTGGTGGATGGGTGATCTACTACTTAGCCTATTCCGCTATTGCTCCTCAGACGCTGACAGCAGAAGGATTTGAGCTTTTTTCGGCTTCCGTTTTCCACCCCCTGCTTTGCCAATTTATCTTTTTAGCTCTGACCGGCTTTTTTGTCTGGCGTGGCGTCTCCAAAGGAATTGAATGGGGGAACCGCTTCATGATGCCACTGCTTTTCCTGATACTGGCCTTGATAGTGGTCCGCTCTTTGACTTTACCGAACGCTATGGAGGGAGTTCGTTTTTTCTTTGCACCAGATTTTTCAAAAATCAATGCCCCTACAGTAATTGCTGCTTTGGGGCAGGTCTTTTTCTCTATGAGTGTTGGTTTTGGTATCATGCTGACCTACTCCAGCTATCTGGGCAAGGAGACCCCGCTGAGCCGCACAAGCTGGCTGATTGCCATGAGCAACAGTTTGGTAGCGGTTTTGGCGGGACTGGCAATTTTACCTGCCGTTTTTTCCTTTAAAATGGAACCGGCACAGGGGCCGGGCCTTCTTTTTGTGGTTATACCCGAAATTTTCAGACAAATGCCGGGAGGCTATTTCTTTGGGATTCTTTTTTTCCTACTCGTCTTCTTCGCAGCGCTGACCTCCTCGATATCTGTTTTAGAAGTACCAGTATCCTACTTCGTAGATGAACGAAAACTATCGCGGCGCAAAGCCGTTATTGTTGCCTCGCTTATCATTACCCTCCTGGGCACTCTCTGTACGCTCTCAATGGGTAGCACGCTGGGTTGGTTTAGGGTATATGGAATGAATATTTTTGACCTTTTTGACTTCACCAGCAACAACATGCTCCTCCCAGTAGGCGGCCTGATGCTTTGTATTCTGGTTGGCTATGTGTGGAAACCGAAAAACGTTTTGGCTGAGGTAACGCAAGGCGGCAAACATCCTTTCTGGGGTGAAAAGTATTGGCTTTTCCTGATTAGATATCTGGTGCCGCTGGCAATTATAGTGATTTTAGTTAGCGGCTCAGGCATCCAGCAAATCATTGAATCATTCTTCGAATAACTCCAGCACCTTGTCCGCCGCTCGCTGGCTGGCACCCTCTCCTCCCAAAGTCGCCAGCATTGTCCGCAGGCCGTGCTGAGTTTGAGAGCGCACTTCCGGCTGGGCCAGGAACCGCAGTACGGCTTTACTGAGATTCGCTGCGGTGGCATCGCCCTGGATAAACTCAGGGTAAATGTGGCGATTACCGGAAAGGATATTGGGCATTCCTATGCACTTGACCTTAATAAAGAGACGCCCAAAAAACGCCGTGAAAAAAGAGGTCTTATAGAAAATAACCGTCGGCACCTGAAAGTAAGAGCACTCCATCGTTACGGTCCCAGATGAGGCAACGGCGACATCGGCCCAGAGTAGAGACTCCGCCAGCTTGCGAGTACAAATCTCAACATCTGTTTTTGGGAAATATCTTTCCACCAAATCCTGGAGCTTTTCATCTGGAAGCACTACGCGAAACTTGACGTTCAAGGCAGCAGCCACTACAGGAGCGGCTTCTGCCAGCACTGGGAGATGGCGACTCAGTTCTTTTTCGCGACTGCCGGGAAGAAATAAAACATGGTAGGGCTCTGTGGGAACCCTCTCCCCTACCCGTGAAGCATACTCCTTGTAGCGGTCCAGCAGTGGATGCCCCACATACTCTACCCTTAAGCCGGGCGCTCTTTGCTGATACCACTCCTTTTCAAAGGGAAAGATGCTCAAGATCATATCCACATCGCGCGCTATCTGATGTATCCGGCTTTCATGCCAGGCCCAGATTTGTGGGGAAATAAATTGAACCACTTTAGGGCTCCAGTCAGAGTCGGTGCGCTTGCGAATATGTTTTTTAAGCGCTTTGGCAAAGCGCAGATTAAACCCCGGATAGTCTACCAGTATTACGATTTCAGGGCGCTTCTCAATGGCCTCATCCAGGAGTTTCATGAAAAGACCTTTCAAGGTTTTATAATGCTTCAAAACCTCCCACAATCCGACCACAGCATGTTGGGTCAGGTCAATTGAGAGCTCGGCACCTTCGCTTCTCAGCCGTTCCCCTCCTGCCCCAAAAGCTTTTATCGGGACAGGGCTTTTATTACGAATCTGGTACAGGAGCTCGGCTGCCAGAGCATCTCCGCTGGCCTCGCCGGCAATGAACATCAGAGAAAGGCTATTCATGCACCTATTGTTTTGTTCATCTTTTCCTGTATCTGGCGTGTGATTTCAAAAGCCAGATCCAAAGCTCTACAGGCCGATTCACCAGAAACCACCGGAGCACAATGGTTTTTTACGCATTCTACAAAGCTCGCCAGCTCCATCTTCAAAGGTTCTTCTTTTTCAATTGGTGCCGGCTCTCGGACGATCTTCTTGCCGGCAAATTCGCTTACAATGGAGGAGTTACTCAAAGACGGAGTCGCAGCGGCCAAAAGTTTTTTGAAGATGTTTGATTCTTTTTCATCCTCCCTTGCCATACGGTAGACATATCCCTTCTGCTGGCGGTAATCCAGAGATAGATAGCAGGGAGTTTGGCCACCACTGAAAACTCGAATTTTACGCATCCGCTCTGGGCTCACACGGCTGGCCGTCATGTTGGCAACGCATCCATTAGCAAAGTTGATGCGAGCATTCACAATATCCTCTGATTGGCTCAAGACGGGAATACCAACAGCATCCACATGCAGGACGGGAGACTTCACAAAAGCAAGGACCACATCCAGATCATGAATGAGCAGGTCCAGCGCAACTCCGATGTCCGTGCTACGGGCCGGATATGGACTCAGACGATGGGTTTCAATAAAACGCGGGTCCGGTGCTGCTTTTTTAAGATATCCAAAAACGGGATTAAAACGCTCCACGTGCCCCACCTGAAGCACGCAGCCGCGCTCTTGTGCCAATGTCACCAGCTCATAAGCCTGATCCGCACAATCACACATCGGTTTTTCCACCAAAACGTGTTTGTTGGCGTTCAGAGCGGTTTTGGCCAGTTCAAAGTGGGTGACGGTTGGTGTGACAATGCTCACTGCGTCGCAATGCTCGACAAGCTCTTCAGCACTGCCAAAAACATTTACGCCACCGAGCTTTTCACTTACTGCGCGCAGGGCTTCCGGAGAGACATCATAAATACCGGAAAACTCCACTTTACCTGCAGCTGCCAGTTCAGAATAAATTCTAGCATGCTCTTTACCCAAAGAGCCCGTTCCCATCACACCAACTTTCAATTTAGACCCCATATCAAATATAACATCTCTTTTACAGATCGGTATTATCCAGTTTTTCTTTAAATTTCTTTAGACTCAAAAAAGCTTTCCCTGCCTTTTTACCCAAGGCACCTCCTACTTGCGCTGCATCCGGACGGCCAGCCTTTTCATACATTTCACCTGCCAGGTTTTGTGCTTTTTCAATCTTTTCTTTTAGAATCTCTGATTCTTGATAGGTCAGTTTGCCCCGCCTCCATAATGTCACGGCTCGAACACCCATCTTGATCATATTAACAATGGACATGTGAAAACTCTGTTTTTTGTTTTTGCATTAAGGGTTTAAGGGTTATTCAACGTTCTGCACCTGTTCTCTGAACTTCTCCAGCTCTGCTTTGAACTCTACACAGCAGGCTGAAATAACGGCATCATTGGCTTTTGAAGCAATTGTATTTATCTCGCGGCCCATCTCTTGAGCTAAAAAATCGAGCATTCTTCCCACAGGTTTACCCGTTTGGGTAGCATGTTTAAACTGGGCAAAGTGGCTCTTCAGGCGGGTAATTTCTTCAGTGATATCGCTCCGGTCTGCAAAGAAAACTACCTCCTGGATAATCCGCGGGTCCTCTTCGTCGATCAGCTCAAGCTTTGCAGCCTGAATCCGTTTAAGAAGAGCTTTTCTATATTTCTCTGGGAGGCCTTTACTCTCAGTTTCTATTTTTTTGAGAATCTTCTTCAAGCCGTTCACCCGCTTTACCAACTCTGCTCTCAAGTGCCGGCCCTCACGCCCACGCATGGCTATCAGCTCCTTCATCGCTTTTTTAAGAGCACTTTCGATCAAAGGCCACGCATCCTCTGGAGTCATCCGAGTGGTCTGGCTTTCAACAACTCCAGGGAATTCCAGTATTTTTTCTAAAGGGATTTCAGAGTCGATTTTCAGTTTTTTAGCAAAGGCGCTCAGCTCTTTTAGATAGTGCTGCGCCACTTTCTCATTAAAGCGAATGGCATGAGATTCCTCCAGCGTCTGAACTCCAACTCGAATAGTAAGCCTGCCACGAGAAAACAACGGATTTGCAAACTCTCTGATTGCAGAATCAAGACTTTCCATTCCCCCCGGCAAAGAAATGGAGAGCTCGCTCTGTTTTCGGTTCAGAGAACTGACATCAACTGTCACTCTGATTCCCATCTTGGAGGCTTCCCCGCCTCCATATCCTGTCATGGACTTCACTTCATTGAAAATATAACGTTTTCTTCTACTATAGCCAGCTCAAAAAATTGCCTGTAAAGTATTAAAGCACTTTAATCTTTAGGGGCATCAGCCTTCACTCCAAACAAACTTTCCAGTAAAAAGAAATACGCTTCGGGTGTTTCACCCTTTATTGAAGGGACATCTGCCTTCATTGTCATAGTTTGCCCATTTATGCTTGTAGTGGCACTCTTCAAAACTTTTATTAAGCCACCAGTTTCAACCAGTTGGTACATCTTCAAAGGCAGTTGAATTTGCTTGCTGAAAGAGGTGGCATCTGAGGCTGTGTGAAAATCGAAGGCTGCCTCAATAAAACACTTCTCTTTTTCTTCCCAAAGATCCAGGCGGAATCTTTCCAACTTTTTCTTCCCCTGAGAAACACCTGGCGGCAAGAGGAACATCTGCTCAATCTGTTGATCAAAAACCAGATCAATATAGCTCATCTTCGAGCCAATAATTCCTTCAAATAAAGGTGGTAAATCCTGGCTATTGTGCAGCGCTGCCTGCAGTTTCTCCTTACTCTGACTCACATAAACATTTTTATTCTTGAACGCTACTGCGTAACCATAGCGTGCCGGCGCCTCTTTGTTTTCTTCAAGGCTTTTCTCAACTCTTTTAGTCCACTGAGCTGAGACTGGCTTAAAAAGATAGACCTGATCAGAGTAGTTTGTATAAACCCCATCCCCAAAATAACTGATGGAGCCAATTTCTTCAGGTCTCCACCTAAAGCCAGGAGAAACAATGCTGCCGTATGCCTCCAGCATTGGGATGATCCAAAGCCTTTTAAGCTCTTGAGCATTCCTCTCTTCTAAAGCCTGTTGAACGTTGACATGAACCAGATAACGAACATTCTTCGGCAAGTGAGGGGCTATGGAAGTCAGAGAAAAATCAGTTTCTACCCCCTCCCTCCACTCCTCTCCATTAAGAGCCAAAGTAAAACAAATGAGCAAAACGAGAAGAGAAGCTTTAATTGTCTTAAAAGTGTCCAAGGTATCCCTTCAGGATGATAAACGCTTTAACGAAAAGAAGTGAAGCAGCGCCCAGACAGCATCTTTAAACATTCATCTCAGGACTGTAGTAGAGCATACAGCCGCAGTTTATACAGTTGGTCATTTCATCTGAGCGACAACTCAAAACCAGTTGCTGTGGCAGCCTGATATGACATCCCCCGCAAGTTCCGCCGTCTATTCCCACCAGAACATGTCCTCGTTTGTTTGAGAACATCCGTTCATAACGTGCCCGCAGCCGGGATTCCACCAAGTCAGCAAATTCCTCTCGCTTAGCTTTTCGCTCTTTAACTTCCTCAATGCGAGCTTGTTTAAGATCGTCCAGAGTTTGAATTCGTTCCCGGCTCTCCTTTTCTATTACCTCATTAGCAGCAAGAGTTTTCTTGTACTTTTTGCGCGCCTGGTCTTCAAGCTCCATTTTTTCCAAGACTCTGGTTTCCAGATCACTGATCTTCTTACCTGTGGTATCTATTTGAGTTTGGAAAGCGCGGTACTCATCATTTTTTCGCGTTTGAAGCTGCTGGGTAGCATATTTGGCCAGTTGCTCCTGCAGTTGCCCTATCTGGGATTCCAGTTCCTTGCGCTCAACTTCAACTCGCATCCACTTTTGCTTTAGCTCTTCTGCCTGCTCCCTGCCTTGAAGCACTTTAGCCACTAACTCTGCACGTTGTGGAGCCCACGAATTCAATTCGCTCTCCAGTCGCATCGTCTCTAAATCCCACTGCTGCAATTGCAATAGGAGGCCTAAGTCCTCTCTCATAGAAGAGTTATTTTAATACCAGAGCGGGCAAATAACAATCTCTTTTCCAAAAGAGAAGGCTTTCTACTCGCTCCAAGTTGCAAAACCATCCCCTTTACTGACGGTCTTTAAGTGGTGGGCAGGGTGTTAAGCGATTGCCCACGTAGACTTGACGGGGCCTGTAGATGCGAGTGGAAGCATCTTCGCGTATCTCTCTATAGTTGGCAATCCAGCCTGGCATTCTGCCGATAGCAAAAATAACGGTAAACATCTCCTGGGGTATACCGATAGCCCGCATAATAATGCCGCTGTAAAAGTCTACGTTGGGGTAAAGCTTTCTTTCGATAAAGTAGGGATCAGAAAGCGCTTTCTCTTCCAATCTTTTTGCAATGTCCAAAAGAGGATCGTCCCTGTGTAAATGAACCAGTAGATCATCACAACATCTTTTAATGATCTTGGCCCGTGGATCATAGTTTTTATAAACACGATGCCCAAAACCCATCAAGCGCTTTCCTTCGCGACGGTCTTTCACGGCTTCCATGAACTTGCTGCCATCGTCTCCGCTCTTCTCAATCTCTTCAAGCATCTCAATCACAGCCTGGTTGGCTCCACCATGACGAGGGCCCCACAAGGCGCAGACGCCTGCTGCTGCACTTGCGAAGAGATTTGCATGTGAAGAAGCGACCATCCTGACCGTTGAAGTTGAACAGTTTTGCTCATGATCAGCATGAAGGGTGAAAATCATATCCAATGCACGAATAGCCTCTGGCTCCATTTCATAATCCTGATAAGGCTCAGAGAACATCATGTGCAGGAAGTTAGCCGTGTATCGGTAAAAGGGTTTGGGGTAAATAATAGGCAGACCACGCGATTTGCGGTAAGAAAAGGCTGCGATCGTACGAACCTGGGCTATAAGCCGAGCTGCCTGTATTTCGTAAGATTCTTGTGTGTTAGGGTCAGCCAGTTCAGGGAAAAAGCAACTGGAAGCATTAATCATGGCCGAAAGAATCGCCATCGGATGACTGGTTGATGGAAATCCTTCGAAGTGAATCTTGATATCCTCATGGATCATTTGGTTACGGGTTAAAAGATCCGAGAAAGTTCTTAACTGAGTCGAAGTGGGGAGATGCCCCATTACAAGAAGGTAGGCCACCTCAATAAAGGAAACTTTTTCCGCAAGCTCTTCAATAGGAATACCACGATATCGAAGTATTCCATTTTCTCCATCTATATAGGTAATGGCGCTTTTGCAAGAGCCCGTATTCATGTAACCTTCATCCAAGGTGATATAGCCGGTCTGAGCACGCAGGCTGGATATATCAATCGCCTTCTCGTTTTCGCTGCCCACGACACAGGGAAACTCATACTCTTTGCCGTCCAACTCTACCTTCACCATTTTATCCATAAGCATAAATATTTTGTTGCAATAGATATTGGAACAATTCCAACATCCGGGTATTGCTCTGTAAAAAACTGTTTTTGAAAAAATCTTCTAACACCTGGATATTCTCCAAAAATCAAAAAAGGCTTACGCTCGATTTTTAAGAAAACGAAACTCCTTCTTTGTACATCAGCTTTCTGCCAGACTGCCCCTACCACCCTGGGGCAGGGGTATTCTGCCACAAACAGAGAGTGGAAAACAAAAAAAAATTGCCGGAGCTTCATTTTTAATGCCATAATCTTTGTGTGTTATGGGTTGGAGTGGTTTTAAATTCAGTTGCAATTGCCTTGGGGGTTGGGGTTGGGCTCTTACTTCACTGGAGCCTCTCAAAGAAGCTTCAGGTGTCACTCCTCTCTTTTTTGGCCGCTTTGATGATCTACTCGGCTTTGCGTAATGGTTTTTATCTTTTGGGCCAGTTCCCAGTCCTCACCCTTTTTAAGGTATTTTTCACTGCATGGGTTTGCCTTGTTCTAAGCTCTGTCAGCTTTCGTAAGACCTCCCTGCTGCGGGTCTTCTCAGCCTTCACTCAATCAGCACAAAACGCCATGGCAAGCAGCAAACCAGGATTGAACAACTGGGGGCAGTCTCTCCGAATTGGCACTGCTTTTTTTACCTTTTCTCCTTTAAACTTGATTGCTTGCGCTTTGGCGGGCATTTACTCTCAAACCTCTGAAACCTGGATTTTAATCCCGTTTTTAGTAAAAGCACTTTTTGATTTTATTGCCTGTCTTTCTTTTTCCAACAGTTTAGGGGTCAGTGCGTTAGGCATTGTTATACCGACAGCAACATCGCAGCTTTTTCTGATCTGGCTCTTTTCTCAGGCCACTGCTTTTTCATCCAATATGGAAACCCCGATGATGATGTGCTCAACAGCGGCCACGCTGCTCTACCTTTGCCTTCACAGCGCAATTACCCTGTTGGGATGGAATAAGTCTGTGAAACTCCTCCCTTATACACCTGCGCTTTTTTTAACGATAATCGCTGATCTTTTTCTTTTCTAGAAAGTTACTTAAAAGAAAATATTATAACTTTTATCAATTTGCACAGATTCCTTACCACTCCAAAACCATCGCCGCAGTAGTAAACCCAGAGCCAAAAGCAACCAAAAGCAGTTTGTCACCGTTTTGAACTGAACCGGTTCCTATAGCCTCATCAAGCGCAATCGCCACGGAGGCAGCTGAAGTATTGCCATACTTATTCAAGTTAATGAACACCTGCTCTTCTTTAAGGCCCAGGCGCTCACCCACAGCTTTAATAATCCGTAAATTAGCTTGATGGAAGATTGCCAGCTTCACATCCTCAACAGTGCAGGAGGCACGCTCCAGAGCCTCTCTCCCACAATCAACCATAGAGCTTACCGCACTTTTAAAGGTTTCCTTGCCCTGCATTCTCATATAATGCAACCTTGCCTCCAAGGATTGAGGGGATGCAGGTATCCGGCAACCTCCAGCAGGTACTTGAAGCAAATCCGCTTTAGAGCCATCCATCTGGAGTACACAGGAGCGAAAACCTTTTGCCTTTGAGTTTGTCCTGCTCAAAATAGCCGCTCCCGCACCATCTCCAAAAAGGATACAGGTATTCCGGTCTTCCATATCTGTGATGGCTGTCAGCTTCTCAGCGCCGACCACCAGAATGTTCTTATAATGCCCGGTTGCAATGAATTGGCTGGCGACCTCCATTGAGTAGAGAAAACCGGCACAGGCAGCCTGCAGGTCAAATCCAGCAGCTCTGGTAGCTCCCAGGTTATGTTGGATATGTGCTGCGGTGGAAGGAAAGATATGGTCCGGAGTCACCGTTGCTACAATGATAAGATCAATTTCTTCAGGACTAATCCCGGCCTTCTTGATTGCTTTCCTGGCAGCGGCAGTACCCATATCCGAAGTGTACTGGTCTGCAGCCGAAAAGCGACGCTCCTTAATACCCGTGCGCGCCACAATCCAGTCATCGCTTGTATCTATAAGCTTCTCCCAATCGGCATTAGTGACGACGCGCTCTGGGAGATAAGAGCCGGTACCTGTTATTTTACAGGAATAAAAATGTCTTAGTCCTTCTGATTTGATTTCACTCATCTAGCATCTGATATCTAATATTTTCTGTGATCACAAAAAGCAACCCTTCGGGAGCGCTTCTTTTACTGCAATAGAAGCGCTTTATCCGCATCCGCCACTTCATCAATAATAATCTGATTTATATTTTGATGGGCGGCATTTGCACCGAGGCGAATGGCATTGAAAATAGCTCTGTCGGTGGCCGAGCCATGGGCTTTCATAACGACTCCATTAAGGCCCAAAAGAGGGGCTCCGCCCGTATTTTCCGGGTCTAAACGACTTTTGATTGATTTAAAAGCCCCTTGAGCCAACATCGCACCCAGAACACGGGTAGGGCTGCGAGAAATTTCGTGCCTAATCCAGCTCAGGAGATGTTGGCCGATGCTTTCACAGGTTTTCAGAACGATATTGCCAATAAAGCCATCACAAACAACTACGTCCACATTATTATCAAAAAGGTCATGCCCTTCGATATTTCCTATGAAATTAACAATTTGAGCCTCATGAATTTTAGAAAAAAGGTTGAATGCGCTCCGGGTCAGCTCATTCCCTTTCAGGTCTTCAGTCCCTATGCTCAAAAGCCCCACCCGCGGTCTGGAGTAACCCAGGACCTCTCGCGAGTAAACACTCCCCATGATGCCATATTGCAGCAACTGATAGGGGCGCGAATCGACAAACCCTCCTGCATCCAGCAAAACAAAAGAATTATTCTGAGCTGGTATGACTGCGGCAATGGCGGGGCGATCAATCCCTTTAAGTGGACGCAAGGCAATGTGAGCTGAAGTTACAACACCACCGGTGTTGCCTGGTGAAATCAAAACTTGAGCCTCGCCTTTTTTAATAAGCTCTACTGCACGAGCAATAGAGCTGTCTTTTTTACGGCGCAGCGCTTCCACAGGCTTGTCTTCCATAGTAAGCACCTGCGAAGCATGTTTGATTTCCAGGCGAGGATCAAAACCCTGGTTACTGGTAAGCTCTTTTTCCAGTATTTTCCGGTCACCGACCAGATAAACCTTGGAAACAGAATAGACCTCCCTAAGCGCGCGCAATACACCCCGGACCACAACGCTGGGCCCGTGGTCCCCACCCATTGCATCAACTGCGACACGCATAATAAAAGAGATAAGCGGGATGCGACTTCCGCAATTCGCACTCCCGCATTAACCAAACAACTCTTGGCGTTTAGCCGATTGGCGATACAGTAACTACCTGACGCCCTTTATAATATCCGCACGAAGGACAAATCCTGTGAGAAAGATAGGGTGCCGCGCATTGCGGGCACACTCCCAGCTGAGGGAGCTTCATCACACTGTTATAAGCGCGACGCATACGTTGACGGCTATGAGACGGTTTCCTTTTTGGTACAGCCATAAATACTTCTTAATTTATCTAATCCAACTTTAACTTATCTAGCTCAGCCCATGTGGACGAGGAATTTTTCGATTCAACATGAGCGCCCCTTTTATTACCTTTTCGCGACGGCATCTGGGGTAACCGGTCGCAGTCTTCATCACACAGCGGATGCTGTGGATACGCAAGGAGAATATCCTCTCTGATGTAGTGAGTCAAGTCTATGCTGTCATCTTTTATTTCAACACTCTCTTCACCCTCCAATGCCAGCAGTTCATTAAAATTGAGCTCAACAGGCATTCTAAATAAATTCAAACAACGCACGCACTCGCAATCCAGCACAAACCTAACCAAACCTCGGATCAAGACAAAGTGCCCCTGTAAACTGGCATGAAGGTTATAGTGGACCTGTTCTTGCAATTCAATGCACTCATCATCATGCGGGATATCAAGCTCCTCAGCCGGCAACACACCCTGCAGATGAAGGTCATCCTTTTCCAGCTGCTTGAGATTTATTTCTACCAGGGCACCAAAGATTTCCTTTTTCACAGTAGTTTCCTTATGAGTTCTTTTTTAACATGAGACGGCACAAACGAAGCCACCTCACCTCCCAGGCGGGCGACCTCTTTGACCAGCCGCGAGCTAATAAAAGTATGGGCTTCAGAGGGAACCAAAAAAAATGTTTCAATCTCTCCTCCCAAACGGCGATTCATCAGTGCCATTTGAAATTCATATTCAAAATCGCTAACAGCTCGAAGACCGCGAACGATAACCCCCGCATTCCTTTTGTGGACGTAGTCAATCAAGAGACCATCTAAAATATCGGTCTCCACATTGAAGTAGCCCTGAAGGGCCTCCTCAACCATGAACCTCCGCTCTTCAAAGCTAAAGCAAGGGGTTTTAGCATCATTATTGGCAATGGCGACGATTACTCTGTCGAAAATCCGGGCCGCGCGCCCAATAACATCAATATGTCCGTTATGAATCGGATCGAAACTACCCGGATAGACTGCTATGGTCATGATTCACACCTTTCAGCCGGGGAGTGCCCCCGGTTTCAAGACAAACCTAGCTTTTTCAGGCGGGATTGACAAATCATTTCATAGTTTCTTCTCACCTGGCTCTGCCTTTTATTGACTCAAGATAAACAATCTGTTAAATTGCTTCTCTTATGCGGAATGTATTTAATATTTTGATTGCCCTCTTCTGCGGATGCGCTCTAAGCGTGCAGGCAGCATCCGTTTACGGAGAGGATAAGACGGTTCACGAGTTCTCACTCTCTTCCCTCATAGGAGCAGGGCGTAAGGAGTGCATTACTTTGAAAACCGATGCACCTCAGTTTTCTGAGCCTGTTCTTAAGCTTCAAGCTACCCGCTCTGAAGAAATCCTTCAGCTGCGTTCTGAAGATTGGGATAAAGCAGAATGCCTGGCCTTTGACATCTATTATGACGGAGACCACTCAGGCATCTTCGCCTTGCGTGCCTACGCTAAAGGACAATCCAAAGAGTCCATCCATGCTGAAATCGGCATCATGCCTCAGCTTAAAACTCGCGTGACCTTCCCTTTGAGCCATTTAAACGCACAACAGGTATTCATGAAGCGAAACCCCGCCCGCTTAAAAGGAGTGGTTCAGGGAAGACGCCTTCCATTGGAGGAACTGGATCGAATGGCCTTGACTATCCAGCACACAGGTCGGGACACCACTGAAACTTTTTATATCGCTAACGTAGCACTCCTGAGCTCAGAGCCCACTTTTGAGCTGCCAGATGTCAAGTTGGTCGATGCGATGGGACAAAGCACTATAAAAGACTGGCCGGGCAAAACTCCCAGCATTGAGGCCCTAAAGAAGCAGCTTCAGGCTGAACTCGAAAGTGCTAAAAACTATAAACCCAGCAGCCAGCTAAGCCAATACGGCGGCACGCTCAAAAAACGCTTTGATGCCTCAGGGTACTTCCGTGTGGAGCACGATGGAACCCGTTGGTGGATGATTGACCCGGAGGGGTGTGGCTTTTTTAGCTTGGGCATGGATTGTGTCGGTGCAGGTGAATCATCCACTATTTTGCCCGGTATGGAAAAACTCTTTGAGTGGCTCCCCGAGTCCAACGGAGATTACAGGGTAGCCCAGGGCCGAGACTGGCAAGGCATAACGACAGCAAACTTCCCTGTTGCCAACCTGATTCGCGCCTTCGGCCCAGAGAATTGGAAAGACAGCTGGCGCACTATTACCAAAGCGCGTCTGAGCCAATGGGGATTTAATACCATCGGCAACTGGTCTGATATTAGAGCATTTCGTGGTCAGAAAATCCCATACGTCCTCCCTCTGGGCAGCTTCCCCAGAACAGAAACAATGCTCTTTCGGGATTTCCCTGATGTTTTCAGTTCCGAGTATGAAAAAAACTCTGCTCAATATGCCAGAGAGATGGAAGCCTATAAAGAAGACCCCTGGCTGATTGGCTACTTTATGCGTAATGAGCCCGAATGGGGATTTGGCAGCTTCAACCTTGCTTCGGAAATGCTCGAGGCCAATCCAGGCACTGCTACAAGAAAAGCCCTGGCTGCAAAAATGGAGGAAAAGTACAAAGAGATTGATGCCCTCAACAAAGCTTGGAACAGTGAGCTTAAATCCTTCGATGAGCTGATCAGCGAAAACTTCCGCAGAATGGAAGACAAATCGCCAGAAGCCAAAAAAGACCTCTGGAGTTTCTCTGAAGAAATGGTCTCTGCATACGTCAAAATCCCCGCCAGGGAACTTCGCAAGGTGGACCCGCATCACCTGAATCTGGGTATGCGCTATGCCTGGATTGCTTCGGATTTGATGTATAAAGCCGGTGAAGTTTTTGACGTCTTCACGATCAACTCATATGAGTTTGTGCCTCACCTGGACTCGGTTGATGAAGTGGCCCGCCGCTGCAATAAACCGACTATGATTGGCGAATTTCACTTTGGCGCATTGGACCGTGGATTGCCTTCCACCGGCCTGCGTGCCGTTGAAACTCAGCGCGACCGGGGACTCGCTTATCGACGCTATGTAGAGCGTGGAGCAGCTAACCCCAACTTTCTGGGCTCTCATTACTTTATCTTGAATGACCAGGCTTACTTGGGGCGTTTTGATGGCGAGAACTACCAAATCGGTTTTGTGGATACCGCCCACACTCCTTATCATGAGATGATCGAAGAGGTTATTAAGGCTCACGAAAACGTTTATGAGATCATGATGGGCAATAAAGAGCCTTACGATACACCGGTCAAGGCATTGCGCCCTATCAGCTTCTAAGCGGCTTCATCAACTGATTGAAATAAAAAATCAAACCTGAAACAGCTTTATGGCAGTTTCGGGTTTGATTCTTTTTATGCGCAACAGCAAGCCCAGTTTGCTACAGAGATGACTTTTGGCTTAGATACTCTTTAAGGTATTTCCCTGTCCAGGTATCAGCTTGGGCAACTTCCTCCGGAGTACCCTCAGCAACGATGCGCCCGCCCCCTTCTCCTCCTTCGGGTCCCATATCGATCACCCAGTCAGCCTCTGCAATTAAATCATAATTATGCTCTATGACCAAAACAGTATTGCCAACATCGACCAGTTGCTGGATTACAGAAACCAGCTTTTCCACATCGCTGGCATGAAGCCCAATGGTGGGCTCCTCCAAAATAAAAAAGCTGCCCTTTGCCTCAGCATGCTTTAGTCCCTGTGTCTTGGGCTCAAGCCCTCCCAAAAGATGAGTTACAAGTTTCATCCGCTGAGCCTCGCCACCGCTTAAGGTGGGGCTGCTCTGCCCGAGCTTAATATAATCCAACCCTGTATCAGAAAGGGCCTTGAGAGACTTCAAAACACGAGAGTGATTTTTAAAAAAGGCTATCGCCTCCTCCACAGACATATCCAGAACCTCGGCAATGTTCTTCCCCTGGTAGCGAACATCCAGTGTCTCAGGGTTAAAACGGCTTCCTCCGCAATCATTGCAGGGTATGTAAGCTGGCGGCATAAAGTTCATCGAAATTTTAACCAATCCTGCTCCCGAACATCCTGTGCAGCGGCCCAGTTTGCTATTAAAAGAAAAACGGCCAGCCTGATAACCTTTGGTGCGGGCATCCGGTGTCTGAGCAAAAATTTTACGAATTAAATCAAAAAAGCCAATATAGGTAGCTGGGACACTGCGGGGAGTCCTGCCTATCGGAGACTGATCAACCTCATAAATAGCGCGAATACTTTGAGCTCCCGTGATTAAGTTCTTCACCTTTTTGCGAGAAGTTGACTTTGTTTTGCGCTCTTCCAGATGCTGTTTCAAGGCCGAGTAAAGGCACCCACGAGCCAAAGAACTCTTCCCAGAACCGCTCACTCCGGTAATGACAATAAACCGATTTAAAGGAAATTTTACAGTCAGCCCTTTCAGATTGTGGAGAGTCGCGCTTTTTAAAGTCAACCAGGAGCTCGGGGTATGTTGAGATTTGGGTGCTTTGGCAGCGCGTTGCTGCTTATTCAAGTTTACAGATCTTCTTTCTCCACGGGCAGGAAATTTGCAATGACTGTTTGATAGGAACTGAGCAGTCTGAGATTTTTTACACTGCAACAGCTTTTGAAGAGTCCCTTGAAAAACGATTTCCCCACCACGAACTCCAGCCCCGGGCCCCATATCTACCAGATAATCTGCTTCACGCATGGTATCTTCATCGTGTTCCACAACGAGCAGAGTGTTGCCTTGCGAGCGAAGCTTTTTCAGGCTGGAGATAAGAAGCGCATTGTCACGAGCGTGCAGACCAATCGTCGGCTCATCCAACACATAAAGCACACCGCTCAAAGTAGAACCCAACTGTGCAGCCAGTCGGATGCGTTGAGCTTCCCCTCCGCTTAAGGTAGGTATTCCACGGTCCAGGCACAGGTAATCCAGGCCCACAGTATTTAAAAATGAAAGCCGGCTTTTAACTTCGGGGAAAATATCGCGGACTATATCCAAAACAAACTCATCTTTAACCTCTATTTTGGAAAACAGTTTTAGCGCCTGATCCGCGTTCATTGCGACCAGTTCCGCCAGCGAAGGCCCCTTTGGCAGGCCACTAAACCACTGGACAGGCAGTCTTACCATACGAGACATCGGCTTCAGTCGAGAGCCATGGCACTCATGACAAACTTCCCGCTCTTCTTCCATCCAGCTAAACCACGATTCTTCTATATCCTCGGCTCTGACTCCACGCTTCACGTCTGGCAGGTAAAACGTCTCTCCAAATCCACGGCATGAGGGGCACCAGCCACGCGGACTATTAAAGCTGAAATCATAAGGGTCAAGCTGAGGATAGGAGCGTGCGCACTTTGGGCATGAACGATGGGCCGAATATATTTTTTCCTCACCATCTGGGGTAATGATAGAAAAAACACCTTTTCCGACACTCAAAGCTTCTTCAAGTTTTTTTACAATCTCATCTGCTGAGGGCAATTGAGAAAAAACGACCACATCAATATCATGAGGATTATAACGGCTCAGCTTGGGAAGAGGTTCAAGGTGATAATATTCTCTATCCACCCTCACCTGCTGGAATCCTTGCTTACCGATCTTTCGCAACAGCTCAATATGCGTGCCCTTTCGTCCCCGCAAAATAGGCGCCAGGCAGATGATCTTTCCTTTTTTGGTTTTGGCTAAATTTTTCTGGGCTTCTTCAATTACATTTTCCCGGGTTCCTCCTGTTATCGGAATATCACAATCCTCACAATACTGGACTCCCAGCCGAGCATAGAGAAGCCGGAAAAAGTGGTAGACCTCTGTCAGGGTGCCCACTGTGCTCTTGCCTCCGCCACGCGTTGAACGCTGCTCAATGCTGACCGCAGGAGGGATTCCTTCAATGTAGTCCAAATCCGCTCGTGGCAACTGCTGGACAAACTGCCGCGCATAGGCATTCATGGAATCCAGGAAGCGACGCTGACCCTCAGAAAAAAGCACATTAAATGCAAGCGTGCTTTTCCCCGAACCACTGACACCGGTCACGACAATAAACTTGCCGTGAGGGAGCTCCAGCGACAGGTTTTTTAAATTATGCTCACGGACTCCTTCGAGCCTGATGACCTTTTTCGCCATTAACGTTTTTCCTGAATTAAAACCAAAGCCCCCTCGCTCCGAGCCAACGTATGTACAAAAATTGCTGAGGGTTTGCTCTCCCTTTGCAAACCTGCTATTTCTGGAATTCCTATAAGCGATCGCTCCGGATTCAATCCCAGCCGCGTTATATCTTTGGGCCCCAACGTTAAGTTCCAATCAAGATTGCCCCAGTTAACTACAACAAGCAGCGCTTGCAAGCCCCTCTTATAAACGGAAACCAAAATATCTTTGTTCTCTATCTCCACAGGAGCCGGTCTTTCCCAATAACCTGTGAAATCGCTCTCACTCAGCCTAAAGGAATCACAAAACCGCCAAAGACTTTCCAGACCCATATCTGCTTTATGCATCTGAGGCAGCGATCCATAAAGAAGTGATTTGTAGGGCTGGTCTCCATAAAAACTTGTATTCACTCCAAAAGGCACTCCGCTCAGCTCCACCAGATAGTAATCTGGCCCGGCACCATAAGAAAATCCATCTGCAAAAACGATTGAATCTACGAAAGGTAAGCTTTCCAGATATTGGGCCATCGGATTAATCATTCCGTTTTCAGGGCGAAAGTTATTTCCAGTAATAGTATCCAGGGTTACGCCTGGAGAGACTTCATCAAGCAGGACGCGCAAGCGCTGGGTCACCCTTCGGTCTGTCAAGTCAGTCCGTATCCCATCAACCTGAAGGGTCTCCAGTAGATAGCGAACGGTTTCTAAGTAAAAATTCTGCCAGCGACTTAGCGGGTTGATCGCCAAAGTTACCACATCATCACCCTCTATGTTAGTCGTGCGCCAGGAAGAACTGTAGCCTTTGCCAAGATGCTCGCAAAGCCAGGGATTCCCAATAAAGGGAATTGGTTTTCGTGCATAGTTAAACCCATGCTCCTGCTGCACCCCGCTCAACCCTGTGCCATAAGTAAAAATCTCGTTATCCAAAGACCAAAGCGGCCAGAACTCATTTATTTGATAAGGGATCTCTCGGACTCCAATCACAAACTGGACTTCCTTGTCCGCAGCATGAAGTTTTTCTATAGCTTCCAGGAGCATTTCTTCTGAAGGGAATGGATAGTTCAAGTATGGGTTTAGTTTTTCATCGTAATCGACCACTATACGGTCTGCCTCTTTCCCCACTTTGGAGTCGCCCATAAATCTTCCTATGCCGCCAGCGTATACTTTTTGAGCCGATACTCTTAAATCTGGTTTCATAAAAGGTGTCAGCATCAAGTTTAAGCGAAACACCCGGCCATCACCTCCACTTAAATGCATTGGCCCTGTATGAACATCCAAGCTGATAGAGTCTGCCTGAGGGCGCAGTTCAACCCTTCCAGCCTGACCATCTCCGCACCAATCCCGATAAGGCTCGGGCATAAAGTAAATATCCTGCTTTTCTCCAATATCTAGCAGCTTGCAATAGATACCCTGCCCAACGTCTCCTATCCAGAAGAAGGAGTTTGCATTTTTCCCCCACCTCCAGTCCATATAATCTGGCCGCTTACCACCTCTCAGACCCATCCCCATAAAATAGGGAACAGACTGTTCTCTAAAGCGAAAAGAAAGTCGCGCATCTTCCAAATCAAAATCTCTTCGCGAAGAAAGTTCAAGCCGCAGGGCAATCATCCCGTCGGCTTCCATCTCGGCAAAAGAGCGCAAAACAATCCCCCTGGCATAGCTGACACCTTCCCATATCTGAAGGTTACCATTCTCTTGAGCGAACGATACGGGTAGATTGGTCCACCGTAGCCATCCCTCGTCTTTCAACTTCACTTCGAACTCCATGGGCAAGGCAAAAAAGTCGCCATTCACCTGAGCCGGCAAGCCACTGGGAGCCACTTCCAGGCTGTGATTGTTAACCGTCAACACATTGGCCTCTCTCGTAATTTTTGGAAACCTCTCCAGCAAATTCCCATTCAGCCCAGCCTGAGAATCCAACCAGGCCAGCCTGCTCAGCGAAGCGTTTGCAAGCACCTGTTCAGAATCAGCAGGTATATCCGAAACATTCAATGTTAGCGGGAAAGGAGTATGTTGAAGATTGTCCGCACTGAAAATAAGCTCCCCATCATAAGTCCCAGCCAGAATATTTTCAGGGATACGAATTGAAAACCAGAGGGGCAAAACCTCTGATTTTTTCAAATAAACATCCTTTATGAGCGGGTTGCCCTGAAAATCACTTCCCCCGAAATTAAAGCAATTTGCTGCCAGCTCACGAATCAACCACCCTTGAGCATCCTGCAATCCAACACACCCCACTTGCAGGCGCAACAAATCTTTCTGAGTGGCAAGCACGCCGACCTGAAAAACCAGAAATTCACCTGGCACCCCAGATAGCAAGCACTGCCTTTGGGGCCCTGTTTGTGTCCAGAGGAAAGGTATTTTGTCTCCCTTTCTAATTGGGCTTGTTACCGGCTCTTGAAAAAAAATAAGGCTCTGTTTTTTTTCCCTTAAAAGGAAACTCTCTTTTTCAGCTGCAGTTGCTGGAGTTTCCATTTTACCAAAACTGTTGAGCTCCCCATTGGATTCCAGGCGCAAAGCCGCAGCACGGATCACATTTTTAGGGATTTCACCTTTCAAAATCTCAGAAGCCATCGGCTCCGTTTTCGCAAGCCATAGTGCGGATGGCTGCTTTGTAGCAAAGTATTCAGGAAAGGGATTCCATTCTCTTTTCACCTCCCGATAAGGCATATAGTAGACGTAATACTCTCCGGCCTGCTTTGCTTCAAAAAGAATATCCGCATACTCTGGAGACAGATTAAGCGTAACAAGATTCTCTACCGGTGCGTCGTTTTCTGCAAAAGTTATAACAATTCCCTTATATTCAGGGAGCAGATCAAATCGCCTCCAGGCAATACGGGTCCAGACAATTTCCGCCGCTTCTTCTGTCTTAATGACGGCACGATGATTGCCAAGCCCTTCCGGATTCCACTCTTTAACTTCTCGGGGGAGGTTGGGTAAAGGCTCTGCTCCCTGTGCCCTCTGTAGACTCTCCATCCCTTCTACTTCAAAACTAAACAGCAGAAAGAAAAAAAGCGCTAAGCTGACTTTATTCAATTGCTGTGCCATCTTCTTCATCACTTTTTTTCTCTTCATCCAATAACTTGAAAAATCTCATCACATTGTCCCCATGTCGCAACTTCTTTACCTCCTTCCAGGGCAGCTCCACTGTCAAAGTCTCGCGACACGGATGGCCCAGGATAAAAGTCCCATCCTGGCTCAAGAGCTGCTTCAGTGAGGGTGTATCCAGTAGTTTCTGTGCAAAAGACTGAGAACGAACGTCCTGGTTTTTCTCACCATAAGGTGGGTCAGCTAAAACCAGATCAAACTGTTCTCCCAAAGCTGCTAACTGCCCCAAAGCCGCATAGGCATCTTGGACCCTCAATGCAAGGGATTGGCATTTGAAACCGCAGCTCTCCCAATTGGAGCGGAGAATAGTGGCATGATAGCGGCTTTTTTCCACGCAAGTTGAGCTCACTGCCCCGCGACTCATGCACTCCAGACTCAATGCACCACTGCCGGCAAAAAGTTCTAAAACTCGTGTACCACAAACAGATGCACCCAGGCTATTAAACATTGCCTGCCGCATCATGTCCGGAGTGGGTCTCACCGCAAACCCTTTGGGAACCTTAATGATTCTTCCCCGAACCGCTCCACCAGTAACCCTCATATTACGCCATGCTCTCCTTTACAACTCCTGAATGAGGTCTTCTGCAGTCCATTTGCCATACAAGGGGCCCTCCAAGCCCTTAAAGCGCTGCCTCGTCTTTTGATCCAATGTTTCTGCAGCCAGGCCATGCCTGTAAACAGCAAATGCAGTTTTTTGGGAAAGAGTACTCTCTTTCTGGCCAGGATGTGCAAGCAGTCCCCCCAGAAAACCAGCCAGCACATCACCGGTCCCACCTTGTGCCAGCGATGGAGTTCCAGTGGGATTCAATAAAATTTTTCCTCTCTCCGCGCCAATCAAAGTTTGGTATCCCTTCAACACAACAGTACTTCCTCCATACTGTTGTGAAAGTTTTCTCAAGGCCCAAGAGCGGTCCCCTTGCACCTTTTCCGTCACTGTGTGTAAGCATCGAGCCGCTTCTCCTGGGTGCGGGGTAATAAAGCGAATGCCGCTCGTTTTCCCATGCGGCAGACGCTCCAGCGCCGAAGCATCTGCAATCACCGGCAAAGGCGAGTTTAGCCATAGAGAGCTCACCCACTGCCAAAATGCATTCGGTATATTATCAGCAGCCAGACCGGGGCCGACTAAAATAGCTGTGACGCTCTCGGGCATCTCCCAGTTTTCTCTCCATGGATGCACCATCTGCACCTGAAGCTGGGAAGCAACTGGAATATAAACATCTGGCTGGACACAAACAGTAATAAGCCCTGGTCCCCCAGCAGAGGCGGCTTTGGCGGCCAACACCGCCGCACCGTGATAGCCCTGACTGCCGGCCAAAATTAAAAGATGCCCATGGCTGCCCTTGTGCGAATTCAATGCCCTGGCTGGGAAGAGCTCTTTAAAGTCTGACTCTTCCAGCCAATACATATCTGAGTCTTCAGGGTATTCCGCCAGCCCAATGGAAGTGAGCACTTCTATCCGTCCTGTATAATCAGCCGCTTTGCTTGAAGTTAAGCTTTTTTTGGGAGCACCCAATGTCAGTGTGGAAACCGCGTGAACAGCCTCCGGCAAAGGTATCCCTTCCGCATTCAAGCCAGAGGGCGTATCTACAGAGAGGACCGGCAAGCGAAGCGTGTTTACTATCTTGACTATCTCCAGCCAGGCACCCTCCAGCGGACGGCTCAACCCTATTCCAAAAAGACCATCCACAATCACTTCCGGCGCGCTAGCTGAGGAGGAAAATATGCTTTTAAGTTGTCGGAGCCCCTCTTCAGCCTTTTTAACATCCAGCAACTGGACTGTGGTAAAATCAGAAAGATACTCCGCTGCAACCCGGGCATCATCTCCGTTATGACCGGGGCCAGCCAAAACCAAAACTCTTTTTTTTCCTTCCTTTTGAATCCATTTTAAGGCCGCTTTACCAATCGCCATACCGGCCTGATAGATAACCTCCTTCTGGCAAATACCCTTCTCCCAAGAAAGCTCTTCCCAGCGTCTCATTTCTTCAAAAGAAAGTATTGGGTACATACTTTAATCCCTCTTCATTCGCTTATGAGCTTTTTCCAGAATTTCCCGCTCTTCGGAGGTTAAGCTTTGAATCCCCTGCCGGGTGATCTTATCCAGTATGGGGTCCACTTTTTTCTCCATGAAGTCATCGCCCTCAGCCACATCTACAGCTACAAACGCCTTTTTTTCTTTAGGGTGCTGCTGACTTCCCTCTGGAACGGTGCCTCCATAAATTTTAAAGTTCTGAATAGAGGAGGAGTACCATTTGGGTCCACCACCTTTTCGTGGTCCCCTACTCTCAGGCCGAGGTCGCTTAAGCGTGTGATACGAGCGCAAATAGAGGATTCCACAAATCATCCCCCCCAGGTGAGCTGCATGAGCAATATGATCCCCTGGAAAGACCATTCCATATAGGGCAAGGGCGCCTGCCAGATAAATCAACGTCTTGGCTTGCATGCTGATGGGCAAAATAAAGAAAAGAAGCAAAGTTAACCGCTGGTAGGGATAGAGCGCCGCATAGGCACCTACCACTCCAAAGACCCCAGCAGAAGCGCCTACAACCGCCAGCGCACCAAAGTGTTGCGGGGCAATCCAGCTACATCCTATCTGCAGCAATCCCCCACAGGCCCCCGAAATCAGGTAGAGTCGCAAAAATTCCCTCTTCCCTATTCCCGCCTCCAGCATTCTGCCGATAAAATAAAGGGTCAGCATATTCAGGAAAATGTGCCCAATACCGCCATGCATAAACTGAAAAGTCAGAATCTGCCATATATACCCTTTTTGCAACCCTTCAACGCTCAAAGCCAGATAATCTGACAAGTATATTTTATGGCTTTGTAAAATTGCGTCGCAGACAAACACGCCGATATTGATAGCCATCAGCAGAAAAACTGCGCTGAGCTCTCGAACTGGCCTCCTCCGGTGCGCCCACTGAAAGTCTGGGCGCATATAGTCTCTATCACCTAACACGCTATTTTAAGGTCCTTTTAGTTGGCAAAAAGCCACTTATTACGGCCTTTTGCAGCCATAAAGATAGCAGAAAAAGAGCCATCCCGCCACAAAAGAAAGACTCAAACCATCGACTTAAAGTCTGGGCACCAGCTGTCAATTCAATCAAGAACCGCATAACAGTGCGACGGCCCCCCAAGGAGAAAAGCCCGAATACATGAGATTTTTTGAAAAACCGCTTGCATTATCTCCCCTACTTTGTATGATTTTGCCCGTCAGCACTGCTGACATCTGCAAGTTGCGGGCGTAGCTCAGTTGGTAGAGCGTCACCTTGCCAAGGTGAATGTCGAGAGTTCGAACCTCTTCGCCCGCTCCATTCAAGAATTTTCATTTATACAGTTCTCACAAGCAGCTCGGAGTGAAATAGAATCTTAAGAAGATTTTATTTTCGTATTTTTCCGAGCTTTCTTCGTTGGCACGAATACTGCTTAATTTTAATCGTATTGCGGATTGGAGTTTTACTCTGCCGTGTGCTCTTTCCGTCTGTTTCATTCTAAAGGAATAGACACAAATCTGCTAATATCCCCAGCATTGTAAAATGCTTTCTTCCAGGCTGAGTAGTGTACGGGGGGAAACGTCAGGTTTCCCCCCGTCGTTCTTTTTCCAATTTACCCCATATTGGCTCAGAAAAATGCGGCTAGCCAAAAAAAGGTGCTTGCAAGCCAGAGTCAGAGAGGGTTTAATCGGGGCATGGAATTGGGACAAGTTGAACAATATCTGGCGGTACTCATCCTGCTCCTGGCGGTTGTAGCCGTAGTTGGAGGGATGCTGGGGGTGCATCACTTGATTGCAAAGCGGGCGCATAGAACGCCGGTAAAAGACTCAGCCTATGAGTGTGGTCTCCCTGCCATGACGGATGACATTCCACCTGTTTCTGTCAGGTACTACCGGGTGGCGATGCTTTTCATTCTTTTTGATATTGAAGTTGTTTTCTTGTATGCCGTTGCTGTGGTTTACAAAGAGATGCTCCTTGAGACCCCACTTACCATTTTGATTGCAATCCTGGGGTTCATCTTAGTGTTGGGCGTTGGGCTTGCCCATGCGTGGCGTAAGAAAGCGCTTCAATTTGTCAAATAATGCTTCTCTTGTCTCTGTAATATGAAACGATTTGATTCTATCACATTTGGGACTAACGGCTGGAGAGGTTTGATCGCCAGAGACTTCACCTTTGCTAACCTCAGAATAGTTGCCCAAGCAATTGCGGATTACCTGAAGCGCGAGCGCCAAATTCCAGAATCCCCCTTGGCCGATCGCAAACCTCTGGTAATACTCGGTCATGATGCTCGATTTTTAGGGGCTGAACTGGCTCTGGCAGCCGCAGAAATTTTAGAACAAAACGGCCTTGAACCTCTTCTTTGCGATGGGCCCACCCCCACTCCGGTAATTTCCCTGCTCATTCGCCAAAAAAAGGCAATAGGTGGGCTAAACTTGACTGCCAGTCACAACCCAGCCACCTATCAGGGGATTAAATTCTCAACTTGGGAAGGCACTGCAGCCTCGGAAGAAATCACCAGCCTGCTGGAAGCTAAAATTGCAGAGCTCCAGAAAAACGGTTGGAGTCCAGAGGTGAAGCGCCCCGGTGAGTATCAATGCGCCACAATTAATCCGAGAGAACTCTACTTCACAGAAATCAAAAAGTTTATTGATTTTGAAGTGCTAAGAAAAAGCTCTCTTTCCATCGCTGTTGAGCTCCTCTATGGCGCAGGGCGCGGATACCTGGATACCCTTTTGGAAGAAGCCGGCGTACGTATTTATCGCCTAAACGACGAAACAAATCCTCTTTTTGGTGGACGCCGCCCCGAGCCCAGCGAGGAAGGCATGGCAGATGCCAGAGCGCTTGTCCTAGAAGGCAAAGCATCTCTGGGATTGGGTTTGGATGGTGATGCTGACCGCTTTGGAGTTGTGGATTCCGACGGCAGCTTTATGGACCCGAACAAGGTGCTTGCCTTGACTCTCTATCACCTCGTAAAAAACAAGGGATGGACCGGTTCAGTCGTGCGCACCGCTCCTACCAGCCACCTGGTAGATGCCGTTGCCAATATCTACGGAGTAAAGGTTCACGAAACCCCGGTCGGCTTCAAATATATCGGAGCTCTGATGGAATCCGAGCCTGTTATTGTGGGCGGGGAAGAGTCTGGCGGCCTCAGTGTAAAAGGTCACGTGCCTGAAAAGGATGGGATATTGGCTAATCTTCTCATAGCTGAGCTGGTCGCAAAAGAAGAGCGCAGTCTGCAAGCTATATTGAAAGAGATTCAAGATAAAGCCGGCTACTTTTATACAGACCGCATTAACATTTTCATTGCACCGGAGAAAAAGGAGGGAATACTCAAACTCTTGGAGGCCGGTTTAGATAAAATTGGCAGCTTTAAGGTTCAAAGCTTAAACAGAGTCGATGGCTTCAAGTTTCTTCTGCCTGAGGGTGAGTGGGTAGCCTTCCGCGCCAGCGGAACTGAACCAGTTTTCCGGTGTTATATTGAAACAAGGACTCAGGCCCACCTGGAAGAGCTCAAGGCAGCCTGCCAGGAATTATTGAAATAATTTAAGATAAATTAGAGATATGAAAAAACTATTATTGTTTGGCAGCCTGTTGGTTGCCGTGTTGGGTGTGAATGCCGAGGTAGCGAAGGAATCCCTGGATACTGATTCTAAAAAAGTCAGCTACATCATCGGGCAAAACTATGGTTCAAGTATGTTCCGCCAGTTTGTTGAAATAGATGTCCCTACTTTTATTGCTGGCTTTAAGGATGGCTATGCCGGACTGACCAATGTATTTCAAGACAGCGAAATACAGGAGATCATGGCCAAGTTCCAGGCTGAGCTTCGCGCTAAAGCAGAGATCAAACAAAAAGAAATGGCTGATCAAAATTTGAAGAAAGGAAACGAATTTCTTGAAGCCAATAAGGCTAAAGAAGGCGTCAAAGTGACAGCCAGCGGTTTGCAGTTTAAGGTGATTCAAGAGGGCTCCGGTGACAGGCCGACTGCAGAGGATACCGTCACAGTCAATTACAGAGGCACTACTCTGGACGGAACTGAGTTTGACAGCTCTTATTCGCGCAATAAGCCGGCCACCTTCCCTCTCAAGGGTGTCATCAAAGGCTGGACCGAAGGCTTGCAGCTCATGAAGACAGGCGCAAAGTATGAATTCTACATTCCTGCTGACTTGGCATACGGTGAAAGAGGAAACAGGGGTATCGAGCCCAACTCAACATTGGTTTTTGAAGTAGAGCTGATTTCTTTTACTAAACCGGAGCCGGCAAAACCTGTCACCAGCGACATAGTGAAAATTCCTTCCAAGGAAGAAATGGAAAAGGGAGCCAAACCAGAAATCATTAAGAAAGATTCCGTCGATACTCCCAAGAACTAGAACAATCATAGAAGCAGAAGATATCTGCTTTTCTACAATAAGCAAAAAGAGGGCAACTTTGTACGATGCCCTCTTTTTGCTGTTTTAAAACAGAAGTTTTTGTTACTTCACAAGGCGATTAAACTCATTGGTACTGGCTTCAAGTATCTCCTTGTGAAGAGAGTGGCCATGAGAATCCATGGTGACCAAAACAGGGAACTTCACAACTTCCAGCTCCCACATCGCTTCTGGCGAACCAAACTCTTCCAGGAAATAAACATTTTTGACTCGCTGGATATGTGTGGAGAGCACCTGGGCTGCACCACCCACGGCGTGTAAATAAACGCAACCAAACTCTTTGCAGGCCTTCAGAGTCCTTTCTCCCATACCACCCTTGCCAATCACGGCACGAAGACCAAACTGTTTGATAATATCACCCTGATAAGGCTCTTCACGGGCGGAAGTAGTAGGACCGGCAGCCACAACTTTCCAGTTTCCCTCTTCGTCCTTGATCACAACAGGCCCGCAGTGGTAGATAATTTTATCTTGCAGGCTCATGCCGTCAGGCAATGCGCCGCCCTCGTGTAAATATTTGTGGGCAGCATCACGTCCAGTAAAAAGGACACCTGTAATTTCAACTTCATCGCCCTGTTTCAGAGCACGAATTTTCTCTTCAGTAAAAGGAGCTTCTAATTGAATCATATTTTTAAAAGTATAGGGTTAGTAGAGCCAGCTTTGAATTTCCCCATTATCATTCAGGCTAATACCCAGACGACGAAAAGCCCAGCACATGTAGCTGACGGAGACAAAATAAGAGGCAGGCAACCGGTTCAATGCACCGATTTTAACTCCAAGCAGAGTCACCTCTCCGCCATAGCCCATAGCGCCGATTCCCATTTGGTTTGCCTCTTGCAATATTCTCTCTTCCATCTCAGCCAATTGCGGATTCGGGTTCGTATCATCCAGTTTCCTGAGCAGTTGCTCCTTGGAATGCTCGTAACCCGTAGCGCGATCGCCACCAATGCAAACACCCAGTACTCCAGGACCACAGCCTCTGCCTTGCGCCTTCAAGACGGAATCCAGGATGACCTTTCTGCAACCTTCCAGGTCACGATTGGCTTGCAACGATTCCATCGGCAAAGAATATTGCTGTCCCACATTCTCGCAGCCTCCCCCTTTAAGCATCAAGCTAACTTTGAGCTCTGAGGATGCATGCTGGCGAAAGTGAAAAACAGGAGCGCCCGGCCCCAGATTGGTGCCACTGTTTTTTCCCGTCAAACTGTCTACGGAGTTTTGCCGAAGGTAGCCTTTCACCGTCGCCTCTTTAATGGCTGCACGAGCTCTCTGGGCAAATGCAATTTGGTCCAGGCCAACCGGACAATCTATATAGAACAGGCAGGTGCCGGTATCCTGGCAGATGGGCAGAGAGCGTTCTTTGGCCAGCTGGATATTTTTCTCAATAATAGAGAGCGTATTCCAAGCCACGCTACCTCTTTTTTCGCGCTGTAGAGATTGGTCTATCACACGCTTAATATCTTCTGGCAATTCAGCAGAAGTCCGGCGGACTAGTTCGAGTAATGAAGCGTCTAAATTACGCATTAACATGCGCGATAGAATAGGCAATTAATTCCATTTTGTCGAAGAGATTTCACACACAAACTGGAAGCGTATTGCCTCAAAAATATGCACACCAAAATGAAAGCTTAAGAAGACCAGAAAAAACTTTAGAGCCTCTTACATATTGACTTGAACACGCCTGGATTCAAGCCTGCTTGTAAAAAGTTGACTTTACCCCAGAGTGCAATCAAAATATCTGCTCTTTGGGAACTACTACAAAGGTGAAAAAAAGAGCAAAAATAAGGTTTCTTTTTCCTTTAGCATTTTTGCTGCTGGCTCTCTGCTCTCTGCTACTATCTGGGTGCGTCAGCTATAAAAATCAGACTAGAAAAATCACGGAAACTTACCGTGCTGGAGAGTTTGAAGCAGCTCAAAAAATGCTCTCTGATAAAGCCAGAAAGAAAGCAAAGGGCGAACAGCGCAATAAAGGTAAAGACGCTCTGCTTTGGAGACTGGAGGAGGCGACCTCTTTTCGCACTTCTAAAAATTTGGAACAGAGTTCCGAACTGTTTGCAGGAGCTGACCAGATGATTCGTTACTTTGAAGAAAGCTCTCCTGATATTCAACTGGGCCAGGAAGCTCTCTCGGCATTCAGCAACCCCGCTAATATTGTTTATGAAGGATGGACCACCGATCGAATTATGGTTAGCACCTATTTGGCACTCGACCATCTAATGCTGGGAAATAGCGACCAGGCACGAATTCACCTCAATAAGGCTTACCAAAGACAGCAAGACGCGGTCAGAAGAAGTGCTCGACGCATTGAAAAAGAGCAGGAAGAAATTAAAAAAAACAGACAAGCTGCCGCTGCTGTTCAGGATAAAGCGGTTCAGACAAAGGCGAACAGCCTGTACACCAACCTGAATGCTTTTGAACCAATTGCAAACTACGTTAATCCTTTCACCTCTTATCTGCGCGGTCTCTTTTTTCTCTTTTATGCATCTGACTCTGGCGATTTGGAAGTCTCACGCAAAGCACTGGAGCAGGCGGTTTCTTTTGTCCCCAGCAATAAGTTTGTGAAAGAAGACCTGGCATTGGTCGAATCCCTCTTGGATGGAGCCTCCCCCTCAAAAAGTATAACTTACGTTATCTTTGAAAACGGCCAGGCGCCCTACCTGGATCAGGAGCGAATAGATATGCCACTACCCATCGCCGGAGGTATCTACCCTATCAGCGTGGCCTTTCCCGTATTTCAAGTCTACCCGTGGCAGGAAAACTCATTGCGGATTACTGCGGAGAACTTGAGTGAAAGAACGGCTCTGGTTGCAAATATGGACAGTATTTTTGCTACCGACTTCAAAACCGAGCTCCCCGGAATTATAGCACGAACTATTGCTTCAGTCGTCATTAAACAGGCCAGTTCCATTATTGCCAACCAGGCACTGAGGAACACCGGTAATGAAATGGCGCAGCTTTTTGGCGGACTCGCCATTTTTGCAGCTCAGACCTCAATCAATATTGCTGACACCAGAAGCTGGACCCTTCTGCCACACGACTTTCAAGTTTGCCGTATTCTGACACCAGCCAATGGCATTTTGCATATTGCCGAAACCAGAGGCAACCAGGCCGCGACGCTCAGACTTCCAAACCCGCACGGAGGAAACCTGGTATATGTTAAATCTGTCGTTCCTGGAGGGAGGATGATTATCTGGAGCCGGAAGCTTCCCTGATTCCCCTTGGCAGTTTCTTATAACTAACCTAAAAAGGGTTGAGAAGTCTTCTCTTTTTTTGTATGTTTTGAGTGTGGAGCTCTTCCGAATAGCATTGGCGTATTCAGGAAAGAGGTGGTTTTACCAAGATTATCCAATAACCTGAAGTCGAAGACGATAAGAGAATCAGAAGAGAGTGAAAAAAACTAAGTCGCTTTCGATCTCAATCGTTAAAACAGCAGCTGAGACTGCAACAGCTCCGTCTAGAAAAATCGGATTTACCGTTTAAAGATCAACTTTATTTTATGAAAACTAAAATTATACTCGCTATCGCTGCTCTGGGAGTGGTCCTGCTATCGCCTGGCTGCGCCACACGCTCCATGAACACTGTCGAAGCAGCTCAACCAGAAGGTATTCCCAACATGATCGCTGATAAACGGATTATCACGGATCCCAGCCTGAGCCGAAAAGTTTATGTCGTGGGAGTCAATGAGTCCGTCACAGAGGCTGGTTATAAAAAAATCCAGGTTGAGCTCTACAATCGCACACGCAGCATGAAAGCATTCACCTACCGTGTGGAGTGGTTTGACCATGAGGGAATGATTATCTCTTCTCCGCTGGATAACCGCACTCCCACACAAATTGAAGGTGGACAAAAACGGAACATAGCAGTTTTGGCCACTTCGCCTAAAGCTGTCGATTTTCGCTTTACCTTCCTGGAATCTCTGAAACGCTAAACCTGATAACTCAACCTTTATTAAACGTATGATCAAATCTATTCTGACAATCGCATTAACTGGTACTTGCGCGGTTTTTTTCATGACAGGCTGCTCAGCTCCCAAAACGCAATATGTGGATAGCGACAGCTCTCGGCTCATCGCCAACGTGGATGAAATTAATATTCAGGACTTTGCTCGAGCCGCCGACGAAATGGTACAGAGCATCATCGAAGAGTGTATTTCCACGGGAGCTTTAAAAGGGACGAATGGGGAAAAGCCGATTTTAGCTATCAGCCGAATCGTGAACAACACCTCAACACAATTTGATACGGATTTGCTGGTAAAGCGTATTCGCACTGAGCTGCTGCGCACCGGTAAAGTTCTGACAACAACTACCCTCAACCTGGACACCTCAGAGGATCCTCTGGCTTTGGAGGCGATGCAGATGGAAGAAGCCATCCAGCAAACACGGTTGGTACATAACTATACTCTCTCAGGTAAAATCATTGAAGTCACCACCCGTACGAGTAACCTCCGGCAAAGCACTTATGAGTTCCAGCTTACCTTGAGCGATCGGCGCGGCTTAAACGTTTGGGAGGAAGTTAAAAACATCACTAAACAAGGCAAGAGGCCCACCGTCGGTTTTTAGAAGATTTTTCTTTTGCCTGCTATTAGTTTACATTGACAAGCTTCAAGACTAGTTTATGATAAGCGCCTAACGCTGAGCTGAGTTCAGACGAAACGAAGATAATTTATGGCTAAGACTACGAAATACGTCTATACGTTCGGAAATAAAAAGGCCAATGGCAATGGCTCCATGAAAGCCCTCCTGGGGGGCAAAGGTGCCAATCTTGCTGAAATGACCCTTATTGGGCTTCCGGTGCCTCCCGGATTCACTATCACGACCGAAGTGTGCACCTACTATTACGCCAATAAGCGTAAATATCCCCCTGAGCTTGATGCTCAAATCAAGGCGGCTGTCGCATTTTTGGAGAAGTGTCTTAAGAGAAAATTTAACGACAAAGAAAAGCCTCTCCTGCTTGCGGTTCGCTCCGGGGCCAGGGTTTCCATGCCTGGCATGATGGATACTGTCCTCAACCTGGGTCTTAACGATCAAACGGTTCAGGCTTTGGCCAAATCCAGCAACAATGAGCGCTTCGCCTGGGACTGCTACCGCCGCTTTATTCAAATGTATGGCGACGTAGTAATGGGTGTTCAGAAGCTCCCCAGCGAAGATAAGGACCCCTTTGAGATTCTTATCGAAGAGCTCAAGGAAGAAGTTTCTCCTGGCGTTCACATCGAAGACTCCGATCTGGATGCCGAAGCTCTCAAAGCTCTGGTTCAACGCTTCAAAAACCTGATTAAAGAACGTACCAAATCTGAATTCCCCACTGATCCCTGGAAGCAACTTGAAGGCTCTGTCGGTGCTGTGTTCAGCTCTTGGAACAATGACCGCGCCATTGTTTATCGTCGTAAATATGGATACCCTGATGACTGGGGTACTGCCGTAAACGTTCAGGCAATGGTCTTCGGCAACTCGGGCGAAAGATCAGGCTCTGGTGTCGCCTTCACACGCGACCCCGCCACCGGCGAAAATATATTTTACGGTGAGTTCCTGATGAATGCACAGGGTGAAGACGTTGTGGCTGGTGTCCGCACACCTGAGCCTGTTGCTGACCTCAAAAAAATCATGCCCCATGCTTACGAGGAGCTTGATGATATCCGGAAGATTTTGGAGACCCACTTCCGCGACGTGCAGGACTTTGAGTTCACCATTGAGGATGACAAAGTCTACATGCTGCAGACGCGTAACGGGAAGCGCACCGGCCTGGCCGCTGTCCGCATTGCCGTTGAAATGGTTAAAGAAAAGTTGATCACTTGGGAAGAGGCTGTCAACCGTGTCCCTGCAGAACAGCTTGACCAGGTTCTCTCTCCTGTCTTTGATACAAAAGCTCTCGGAAGCATTAAAGCAGCAGCCAAAGGTTTGCCAGCGGGCCCTGGGGCAGCCAGTGGCAAGGTCTACCTTAACGCAGAGCGCGCCGTAGAGGCAAACGAACGTGGTGAAAAGGTTCTTTTGGTTCGCGTCGAAACCTCTCCTGAGGACCTGCGCGGAATGATCGCCGCTGAGGGAATCTTGACAGCTCGGGGCGGAGTCAGCTCTCATGCAGCTTTGGTTGCCCGCCAGATGGGCAAAGTCTGTGTTTGTGGCGTTAACGAACTCCACATCAATTATGAAAACAGATCTCTGTCTATTAATGGTAAAACCCTGAAGGAGGGTGAGTATCTCTCTATTGATGGTACCAGCGGTGAAGTCTTTTTTGGTGAGCTTAAAACAGCACCTTCAGAGATCATCCAGGCTTTGGTCCACGACTCAGAATCAGCTAAAAAGAGCAAGACTTTTAAGGACTACTCTCAGCTGATGAACTGGTGCGCCAAAGCGACTCGAATGAAAGTTCGCACCAATGCAGACTCTCCCAGCCAGGTTGCTGCGGCAATCTCCTTCGGTGCCAGTGGCATTGGCCTTTGCCGTACTGAACACATGTTCTTTGAGGGTGACCGCATTTATGCTGTCCGCGAAATGATCATGTCCTCCACCGCTGAGGGCCGCGAAGAAGCTCTTGAAAAGCTTCTTCCTTATCAGAAGAATGACTTTATTGGTATCTTTGAAGAATTAAAGGGATTGCCGGCCACAATTCGCCTTCTGGATCCCCCGTTGCACGAGTTCTTGCCCAGGGAAGATGCAGAAGATGAACTTAAGGAAACCAGTAAAAAGACGGGACTTTCCAAGGAGTTCATCGTTCAGCGTATTCAAGAGCTTCATGAAAGCAACCCAATGCTCGGATTCCGCGGCTGCCGTCTGGGAGTCGTTTATCCTGAGATTACTCGCATGCAGGCTCGGGCCATTTTTGAAGCCGCTGCAGAGGTCATTCAGAAGAAAATCAAGTGCAAGCCTGAAATCATGGTTCCGCTGACCGGCTTCAAAAAAGAACTCGACCTGCAGGTTGCCATCATTAAAGAAGTGGCAGCAGCCGTAATGAAGGAGAAGAAGGTCCGCATTCCATACCTGGTTGGTACAATGATCGAAGTGCCTCGCGGAGCCTTGACTGCTGATGAAATCGCTCATACAGCTGAATTCTTCAGCTTCGGCACCAACGACCTCACTCAAACCTGTCTGGGCATGAGCCGGGATGATTCGGCCAAGTTCCTGCCGGCTTATCAAGAGCAGGGTATTATTTCAAATAATCCGTTTGCTTCAATTGACCAGGCCGGTGTGGGTGTGTTGGTTCAGACCGCCGTTGAAAAAGGCCGCTCCACTCGCCCCGATATCAAGCTGGGTATCTGCGGTGAACATGGTGGAGACCCCGAGAGTGTGCATTTCTGCAATTCCGTTGGCCTGGATTACGTGAGCTGTTCACCCTATCGCGTGCCAACAGCCCGTCTGGCAGCCGCACAGGCAGCTCTTCTGGCCGCTGCTAAATGCGAGACAAAGGCGGCTGCCTGCAAGACTAAAAAAAGCTGTGCCAAAGGGACCAAAAAGCCCTCTAAAAAGAAATAGATAATTCTATTTTTTCTCACAAACACCCCTCTTGGAGGGGTGTTTGTGTTCATACATTTTCCTGTTCTTAAAGCAGATGCAAGAATCTTTATTCAAAACACTCAACCCCAAACTCATTGAAGAAACCGTCCAGAGAGCTCTTGAGGAAGACTTGGGCCTTGGCGATGCCACGACGGCGGCTCTGGTGCCAGCTGGTTCCCGGTCGACCGCTGCAATGGTCGCAAGGGAGCCCCTTGTAGTCTGCGGTCTGGCCTTTGCCCAGGAGGCTTACAAACAATTGGATGACTCCATTCAGGTTACTCTTTCCTGCAAGGATGGAGATTTCTTGGAGAAGGGAAGCACTCTTTTGGAGGTGAAAGGCCCCACAGGAGCAATCCTTTCGGCAGAAAGAGTTTCTCTTAATTTTCTGCAACGGCTTTCTGGAGTGGCTACGATAACACGTTCATTTGTAAACGAAATCGCCGGAACCAAAGCAAAAATATTGGATACCCGAAAAACCCTCCCCGGGTGGCGTGTTTTTGAGAAATATGCCGTTAGCTGTGGCGGCGCCAATAATCATCGCATGGGGTTGCATGATATGATTTTGATTAAGGATAATCACCTGGCTTCACTACATGAGGCTGGCCCAAATGCCGTCGCCCAGGCAGTCGCCAGAGCTCGCATGTCACATCCAGACCTAAAAGTGGAAGTGGAAGCAGACACTCTGGAACAGGTAGAGCAAGCGGTGGAAGCTGGAGCTGACATTATACTTTTAGACAATATGACCAATGAAACGATGGTGAAGGCTGTGCAAATAGTAAAAGGCCGCGCACTTTTGGAAGCCAGTGGCGGAGTAAACCTCAAAACTGTTCGAGGAAAAGCTGAAACGGGTGTCGACTTCATCTCGGTAGGTGCGCTTACCCACTCTGCGCCTTCCGTGGATATTGGCCTGGACTTCAAATAAAACGTCACATTCATTGAATCTTCCAACATGAATAAAGAAAGTAGAATCTATATTGCAGGCCATCGCGGAATGGTCGGCTCTGCCATTTGGCGACTTTTGGAGAATCGCGGTTTTACTCAGTTGATCGGAGCTCCCCGAGCTGAACTGGACTTGCTAAACGCTCAAGCGGTCCAAGATTTTTTTACAAAACATCAGCCGGAATATGTTTTTTTTGCTGCTGCAAAGGTTGGAGGTATCTCAGCGAACAGCACTTATCCTGCAGAGTTTATTTACGAAAACTTACAACTGCAAAACCATATTATCCATCAGGCTTATCTCTCTGGAGTCAAAAAGCTGCTTTTTCTGGGAAGTTCCTGTATCTATCCTAAAATGGCGCCTCAGCCTCTCGAGGAAGAGTACTTACTGACAGGTCCTCTTGAGCCTACCAATGAATGGTACGCTCTGGCTAAAATAGCTGGCCTTAAAATGTGCCAGGCCTATAAAAAACAATACGGGTGTAACTTCATCAGCTGCATGCCCACTAATCTTTACGGACCAGGAGATAACTATCACCCTGAAAACTCACATGTGGCTGCCGCTTTTATTCAAAAATTTCATGACGCCAAAATGCGGCAAGATCAGGAAGTGATCTGCTGGGGTTCGGGAAGCCCTTTGAGAGAGTTTCTCTATGTAGATGATATGGCCAGAGCCTGCATCCATTTGATGGAGAGCTACTCTGATGAGCAAACCATCAATATCGGCTCTGGTGAAGAGCTCACCATTGCCAATTTAGCGGAACGGGTCCAAAAGGTAGTTGGCTTCAAAGGTCGCATCACCTGGGATGCCAACAAACCCGATGGCACCCCCAGGAAGCTCCTGGATATCTCCCGCATTACCAGTTTAGGCTGGAAGCCAGAAATTGATCTGGATAAAGGGCTGAAGCTGGCCTATCAAGATTTTCTAAATCGCCTGCGACCGCAAAACCAATAGGCGTCAGAGGCTCCTCTGAGTTTACTTTCTTCTGGAGCGCTTTAGGCTACGGGCTTCACGTATGGCAACTCCTCGCCTGGGACGCAATGCAGGCCTCAAGCTTTGAGTGCTTTCATCAAAGTCTACACCATACTTTGCCCTTTCCAGCTCCCGTATTTGATCACGAATCAAAGCCGCCTTTTCAAATAAAAGCTCTTTAGCCGCCTCAAGCATCTCTTTCTTTAAAACAGAAATGGTTTCTTCCAAATCCAAATCTTCCAAACCTTCCGATTCTTTTGAAGATGAATGCAGAGAACTGGAGTTCAACCCTGAAGTGACCAACAAGCCTGCTTCAAGCGGACGAACTACACTGCGTGGAATAATCCCATGTTTCTTATTATAACTCAGCTGTTTCTTTCGGCGATACTCCGACACAGCCAAGAATTTCTTAATGCTCTCCGTCATCACATCGCAATAGAGAATCACCCTCCCGTTCAAGTTTCTGGCCGCACGTCCTGCAGTCTGAATAAGGCTGGTAGCACTACGCAAAAAGCCTTCTTTATCTGCATCCAAAATTGCCACTAATGAAACTTCCGGAACATCCAACCCTTCACGCAAAAGATTAATACCGACCAGAACATCAAATCCTCCCTGCCTCAGAGATCGCAAAATCTCTACACGCTCAATAGCATCTATCTCGCTATGGAGGTACTGTACATTGATACCAACATCTCTAAGGTAATCGGTCAACCTTTCAGCCGTTCGCTTGGTTAGAGTGGTTACAAAAGTGCGCTCTCTTTTTTCAGCCCTTTTTTGAATTTCCTCTATCAGGTCGTCAATCTGGTTTTTGAGAGGACGTACATCTACCTCCGGATCAACCAATCCTGTAGGGCGCACAATTTGCTCTACAACCTGACCGTCACTCCACTCTAACTCCCGTGGACCTGGCGTTGCGCTAAGATAGATGGTCTGCCCCTGGCAAGCCTGGAACTCCTCAAACCTCAGGGGACGATTATCCAGAGCGCTGGGCAAGCGAAACCCGTGATCCACCAAAACCATTTTTCGAGAGCGGTCTCCTGCAGACATTCCTCCAATCTGAGGCACGGTGACATGAGATTCATCAATGATCAAGAGGTAGTCCTTGGGGAAAAAATCGATTAGCGTGCATGGCTTGGAGCCGGGAGGTCGTCCTACAATGTGGCGGCTGTAGTTTTCAATTCCAGAGCAATACCCCATCTCAAGCATCATCTCAATATCGTACTCGGTACGAGATTTAAGCCTCTGAGCCTCGAGAAGTTTTCCATTTTTTTCAAACCACTCCAACCTCTCATTCAGCTCTTCCTTAATCGTCTTGACGGCTCGAATAAGTTTATCCTGGGAGGTGACAAACTGTTTTGCTGGGAATACAGTGACAGAGTTAAGCTCGGCAAAGGTCTCACCGGTTAGAGGGTCACTGCGGCTTATTCTTTCCACCTCATCCCCAAAAAACTCAAAACGGTAGGCATCTTGCATCCACGCTGGAAAAAGCTCCACTACATCCCCACGGACTCGGAAAGTCCCACGGCTAAACTCAATATCATTACGAGAGTACTGCAACTCAACCAGGCGCTCCAAAAAAACATCCCGGTCCATTATTTGCCCCTTCATCAGGTGAATGAGCATCTCTTCATACTCCTCCCTGCTTCCCAAACCATAAATACAGGAGACACTGGAGACGACGATGACATCTTCGCGTGAAAAAAGACTGCTCATGGCAGCCAGCCTCATTCGCTCAATTTCATCGTTAGTGCTGGAATCCTTTTCAATATAGGTATCTGTCGTAGGAATGTAAGCCTCGGGTTGATAGAAATCGAAATAGCTGATGAAATATTCAACCGCGTTTTTTGGGAAAAAACCTTTAAACTCCGCATACAGCTGCGCTGCCAAAGTTTTATTGTGAGAGATGACCAGAGTGGGTTTATTGATTTGAGCTATGACATTGGCAATTGAGAAAGTCTTGCCCGAACCGGTCACGCCCAAAAGAATCTGATGTTGTTCACCACTACGAACCCCTTTAACCAACGACTCTATTGCCTGCGGCTGGTCTCCTGCCGGAGAGTAAGGTGAAACCAATTCAAACATCCAATTTTAAGCCAAAGAGTCTGAAGCTTTCAGCTTTTCATAGCCGCTCAGAATCATTCTCTCTGTGTCAGCCCAGCCCATGCAAGAATCTGTAACTGAAATGCCATACTGCAACAGAGAGCGTATATCGGGCACGCCTTCCTTTGGAGTCGGCAAAGGTTGAGTGCCTTCATTTATATTGCTCTCCACCATAGCGCCTATGATATTGTCGTTACCTTCCAGCCTTTGAGCAATAATATCATCCCAGACAATCGCCTGCCGTTCATGCCGTTTAGCTGAATTAGCATGGCTGCAATCTACCACTAAAGAAGAAAGCATTCCCTCATCTTTCAGCTGCTCTATGCTCATCTGGATGCAATCTTTAGTGTAGTTAGGGGTCCTGCCACCACGCAGCACAACATGGGTATCTTCGTTGCCTGTTGTACGAATCACGCTGGTTATGCCCTGCTCATCTATACCGACAAAAGAGTGTGAGGCATGGCAAGCGGCCATAGCATCGATAGCTGTCTGGAGCCGCCCATCGGTGCTGTTTTTTAGGCCAACCGGCATAGAAAGACCACTGGCCAACTCTCGATGAGTCTGGCTTTCGGTCGTACGGGCGCCAATAGCCGCCCAGCAAACCAGATCATCAATGTATTGAGGAATGATCGGGTCCAAGAATTCAGTCGCCACCGGCAGGTCCATTTCAGCTGTTTTTAACAACAGTCTGCGGGCGACCTTCAAACCCTCTTCTATGTCATTGGAGCCATCCATGTAAGGGTCATTGATAAGCCCCTTCCAGCCAATAGTCGTTCTGGGCTTTTCAAAGTAGATCCTCATCACGATATAGATTTGATCCAGGACAGTCTTCCTCAGATTGCTTAATCTGCGGGCGTATTCAAGCGCTGCATCCTCATCATGTACAGAGCAGGGCCCGACGATTACCAAAAACCGCTTGGCCCGCTTGTGAATAATATCAGAGATATCCTGCCGTTTTTGGTGAATTTCTTCACGCAACTCGATTGAAGAGGGGAACAACTGCTTCAGCTCGGCCGGTGGAAGCAGATGTTTGACCTTTGCTACTCTTAAATTGACTATTCTCATTGGCTACTAACTGAGCATGAAGAAAGCCCCAGAAGCGCTTTTACCTGCGGTATTACTTTATGAGACGCATTAAAAACGATCCCATGCCAACCGCGCTTCAATGCTGCATCAACGTTTTCCTTTTTATCATCAATGTAGATAATTTCCGACTTCTTTTTTCCCGTCGCCTCTTCCAGCGCAACGTAGAATGCGTCTGAGGGCTTGGCCACCTTTAGTTTATAGCTAAGAAAGTAGCCGTCAAAATCGTTATAAAAAGGATAGTGTTCAGAAATCCATTTTACGGCAGTATCATTGGTATTGGAAAAAAGATAAGTCCGAACTCCCAAGTTTTTCAGTTCCGAGTGAAAAGAAATCATCTCCTCTATGGGGGTAAAGATGTTTCCGAATGCTTCCATGAAGTCTTCGCGCGTCCCTTTAAACTTGACCAGCTTGGCGACTTCTTCATAAAACTCATCGTCACTGATTTGCCCCAATTCCAAACTTTCCAATAACCCTGACCCGGTTAAAATACCCAGCACCTTTAAAGGGAAAACACCACACAAGGGCAGCAGCTTGCCAGCTGCCTTCATATAATCAAAATCCAAAAGCACCTTACCCAAATCAAATACTACTATTTTATCAAAATTACTCATATTTTCCCTATGCCTCGCTATTCACTTTCTACCGGCACCCGATTCTCTATTGCTCGCTCCAGAGTGAGACCATCAGCGAACTCCAATGAAGCTCCTGCCGGCAGTCCCTGAGCCAAACGCGACACTTTTACACCAAGAGCGGCCAGGCGTTTAGTCAGAAAATAAACGGTTGCCTCAGACTCTACATCCATCCCCAAAGCAATCAAAACTTCCTTAACAGCTTCCTTTCGCACTCTGTCAAAAAGCTCCGCAATGCGTAAATCTTCAGGCCCCACACCATTAATAGGAGAGAGCTTCCCCCCCAGCACGTGGTAACGACCTTTAAATGCTCCAGATTTGTCTATGGAGAGAATATCAACCGGTCTCTCAACTACGCAAAGAAGCTCGCTATCCCGAGACTCATCCTTGCAAACCTCGCAGCCAGATACCTCGCAAAGCCCGCCACAGATGGAACAAAACAAAACCTCTTCATGTAGCCGCAGGAGGCAATTGCCCAGACTCTCTGAAGAGTTCTTCCCATTAAGAAAAAGATGCAAGGCCAACCGCTCTGCAGAGCGAGGACCTATGCCGGGCAACTGGCTCAGTTCACTAATAAGAATTTGAAGAGCTTTAGGAATCACAAAACTAGAACAACCCCGGAAACTTCAACCCGGAGGTTACCTTCCCCATTTCGGTCGTGGAAATCTCTTCAGCCTGCTTTAAACCCGCATTCACAGCGGTGATAACCAAATCTTCCAGCATTTGCACATCGTCCGGATTCACAGCCTGTGGGTCAATTTTAATGGAGGCCACAGTCCGATCACATCTGACGAGGACTTTGACAGCGCCTCCTCCGCTGGTCGCCTCCACCGTACGCGCCGAAAGCTGCCCTTGCACCTCTTCCATTTGCTGCTGTATCTTAACAGCCTGCTTCATTAACTTACCAATACTGGACATAACAAGTAATCAATTAATTAGTTTTTAATTTTCGGGCTCTATTCCCTTTTGAACAATCCTCGCTTGAAATACTTCCAGCGCTTTTTTTATTAGCGGATCGTTCTTAAAATCAATCTCTTCATAAGGAGGCGGCTCACTCACCTCTGTCAGCTTTGTTATCGGGGGCACTGTTGCAGCCTGGGGCTGCTTCTGAGATTCTTGAGCATCCTTCTTCTTTTCTTTAGGAGACTCCTCAGCTCCCGCTGGTTTAGCCAAAGCCGACTCCTCAAATACTACACGGCAATTCGGATATCCGCAAGAAACGAGATAATCCCTCAAAAAGTTTTTTTTCTCCGGAGTATCTAAGAAAAGTCGTACACCTGCATCTTGAACAGGAATTCCTATTTTAAAAATATCTTCACTAAAAGAGACCAACACGCAGTGGCGTAAGATTCCATAAAAAAATTGGTCATTCTTCTTTATATGACTCAACATTTCATCCCAAATGCTGGCCAAATCTTGCAGGCGGGGTTTAGGCTCGACCTTGGGTGAAGGTACTGCTGGGGCAGGCCTTTGAGATTGAGCAAGCCCGGCATACGGTTGCATTGGCTTGGGTGTTTGAGTCGGCTCCGTGTGCTCGCTACGCTGATATTGTTGGGGCGGTTCAGACGATTTTGAAGCAACTTGAGAGGGAAAGGCAGATTCTGAATTTTGAGTTTTTTGCACGGGAGTTGATCGCCCCTGCACAGATGGAGATATCTTTTTTTCTGAAGAAGACGGGTTGGATTTTTTCAGTTCCTCCAACTTCTGAATCAACGTCTCCAAACTCAGAGCCTCTTTTGCCTGGAACGCCTCAACTAAAGAAAGCTCCATAACCACAGAGCGGGAAGCTGCCGTGGAAAGTTTCCACTCGTTACCCACAAGGATGTTCATTATCCGTGTAAGCCCCTCCAGGGAAATCTTCGGGGATTGCGCTTCGATACAAGCCCACTGCGAATCTGAAGCTTCAGTAAGCGAGCGGTCGCCTTTAGAAATCTGGTAGAGAGCCAAATTTCGAAAGTGCATCAATAAATCGTTATTTAAACGTGTAATATCCTTTCCACCGTCTATGAGTGCATGCAGGTTTCTGAGGGCCGTATTGAGATCATTTTCAAGAATCGCCCCAGCCAGGTTCTGCACTTCACTGAGCGAAGTCAGCCCAAAGGCCGAGAGAACATCAGCTTCGGTTATCTGGTCTCCGCTAAAGCTAATGAGCTGGTCCAGAGTCGACTCTGCATCACGCAAACATCCTTCTGAGCCACGGGCGATTACCTCCAGTGCGGCTCGCTCAGCTTTCACCGATTCATTGGCGCAAATGTACTCAAGCTGCTCAACCATGAGTTTTACGGGAATTCTCTTCAGGTCAAAGCGCTGGCAGCGTGAAAGGATTGTTGTTAAAACTTTTTCAGGTTCGGTTGTGGCAAACATGAATTTCACATGCGCGGGTGGCTCTTCCAGTGTTTTCAACAAAGCGTTGAAAGCCTCGCGGGTCAGCATGTGAATTTCATCTATGATATAGATTTTAAACCGTCCATTGGCAGGAGCGTACGCTGCTGTATCTCTAAGTTCGCGTATCTCATCAATACCACGATTACTTGCGCCATCTATCTCCAGAACATCTAGGGAGCGACCTTCACTAATCTCAATGCAGCGCGGATCCTCGTCAGAAAAATCCACACGGGGTCCATCGGTACAGTTCAAACATTTGGCAAAAATACGCGCTATCGTAGTTTTTCCAGTGCCGCGGGGACCCACAAATAAATATGCGTGTGCTATCCGGTTCTGAGTAATTGCGTTACTTAAAGTTCGGGTAACGTGCTCCTGGCCGACAACTTCTTCAAAGCGTTGAGGCCTGTATTTTCGAGCTATAACTTGGTAAGCCATCTATAAGAAGGTGAAACTATAGAAGTACTTTCAACTTACTTGAGACTTCCTCTTCATCCTGGTTCTAATTAAAGAGCCAGGGTTACTCGCAGCAGAACGAAGCAAACTGCCGTTGCTGCATTCCTGCCCTGGCGGGGTTCGTAAGTCCGTACTCCGCGAGACCCTGGCAAAATCTCTCGAGAGGGAATTGAATCATATAGCCCTCTCCCCTGCAAATATCTTCTCCGATAAAAGGCCAAAGAACTTTCTTCGCACTACTTCACGCCGCTACTGCCCACCTGGTTGAGGAGCAGCGCTACCGGATGCATTATGCTCTGGAACTGAACAGGTCACCTCTCCGTCCATTGGAGAGATAGTATAGGTTCCGCCTTCTGGGCAAGTGGGCTCAGTTTTAAAATACCCGGCAGAAACTAGTACGCCCAAGTCAGCCGGCGCTGATCTCTGCTCCAGCTTATACTGTTCAATTACACTTTCAATATTTTTAATATTTGCAATACAGGCATTCCTGCGAGCCGTTTTGCCTGCTTTTGCGATATTTGGCACTGCAATCGCCATCAACATGCCGATAATAGCGACTACAATCATGATTTCAATAAGAGTGAAACCAGCTCTTGCGCCTTCAGTTCTTATTCTCATAATCCCTTTGTTTTATTAGTCCACTTTAACAGTAAACTCCACACCTCCCGCCTGGGTTTTAGAAAGAAAGATTAAGCCTTTTTCGCGAACTCCTTTCAACGCACTTCGACAAATCAGGCCACCATAAACCCAAGACAGGCACTGGAGAAACCCTATCAAAATCTACACCGTCAAACAAGGATTGTTTCACTCTTTATAGTAATTTATCTTCCTGCTTTGTCCACAGAGGAGCTCAGTAAAAAAAGATACTCTTACTACCTTCCTCTAATCCCCAAAAAAGCCCCGGACGCCATCCCTCTTTTTGCTTTCAAAAAGTCTTCCATCATTATATATCCAGCTAGCAAACAGGGTTTTATAAAGAAAAAAGCTTTTGGCTCAAAATATTTTATACCAGAAACTTTATTTTATTTCTTGTCTTTCACCTCTCAGGCTGATAGCCTCTCCCTCCGTATATGGGCCTGCTTACGGGTCCACAAATCACAAGCCCACGTGGCGGAATTGGCAGACGCGCTAGTTTCAGGTACTAGTGACTAACATCGTACAGGTTCAAGTCCTGTCGTGGGCACCACCTTCATTGTCTTCCAGCTTGATGACTATCGGTAATTTAAATCCCACTGAAGAAATAGGAGCTAGTGCATGGCACATTGACCTGGATGGACATAGAATACTTTTAGATTCAGGCATTCATCCAAAAATAGATGGCGCTCCTTCCCTGCCCCTTTTTGAACTGATAGCAAAAGAAGACTTGGATTCCATAGCAATCACCCATTGCCACCATGACCATTGTGGTGCCCTCCCAGTTGCAGCCAAGTATTTTCCCCAAGCGCACCTGCTGATGAGTGAGCTGAGCTATTATCTCTTGCCCAGAATCCTGCACAACTCAGTTAACGTTATGAAAAAGCAGGCAGCAGAGAAAAACATCCCAGAATATCCGCTTTACACCCACGAAGATGTGGACCTGTTGAAACCCCGCTTTCAAGGATTTAAATACAACCGCGAAGTCGAATGGATCTCTTTCCAAAAAACACGCCTGGGAATACCCTCCCCCACCCTGGAGCTCTTTGATGCCGGTCACACTCTCGGCTCTGCTGGAGTACTTATCAAATCAAACAATGGTAAATCCCTTTTTTATACAGGGGACTGCTGCCTTCATGATCAAACACTCCTGCGTCGTGCCCACTTTAAAAACGTAAAAGCCGACATTCTCATCATGGAAACCACTCGAGGTGACCATAATTCAAACCCTTCACACGTTTATGAAAGGCGGCGCTTCGCCAACTCATTAGTCAAAGCACAAAGGGAAAAAAGAAGTATCATGATTCCTGTCTTCGCCCTGGGTAGAACTCAGGAAGTTCTGGCAGAAATCGCTCTGCTAATGCAAGAAGGCAGAATTCCACCCCAAACTATCTTCGTGGGAGGGCTGGGAAAAACCTTTACTGAAATATATGACAGGCTTTCTCATCACACAAACCGAAGCCACAAAGACCTGCATTTTAGTGAAGCCCTAAGCCTGCAGGTCCTTGAACCCAGTGCCATTCAACGAATCAAGCTATCAAAAAGCAGGATATTTGTCATAACGGCCGGGATGATGAGTGAGAACACGCCAGCCCATGACCTTGCACTTCGTTTTATGAGTGAAGTGGAGCACACCATATTTTTTGTCGGATATGCTGATCCAGACTCTCCTGCAGGAAGACTTAAAGTAGCGGATAAAGGCACTCCTTTCTTTTTTAGCGATCATGTTCAGGAAGCGATTTGCAGGTGTGACCGTGAACATTTTGATTTAACGGCCCACGCCTACCGAAAAGAACTGCTGGAACTCGTAAGGCAGATATCACCAAAGACCGTTATTTTAGCCCATGGAAGCACTCCATCAAAGGATTGGTTTGCTCAGCAGATACAAACGAACCACCCCGAAATTCAGACAATCGACATAAAATCCGGAGAGTTCGTCACCCTTTAATGGAAAAAGAGCCGATAACACAATTATCAGCTCTAATTAATATCTTAAGACATTAATAGAAGGGCAATGCTGGAAGCATCCCCGTCAGTCTTGCTTAAAAGCACTTGAGAGTCTACTGGTCTTCTCCATCATCTCCGATGGCTCCGACCGGACAATTGCCGAGAGCCTCCTGGCATAGAGCCTCCTCCTCAGCATTAATCGGCTGCCTGATCACATAAGAGTGCCCGCCTTCGTCATTACGTACGAATACCTCGGGACAAGTCTCCCGACAAAGCCCGCAATCAATACAATTGCTGTCGCAGTAATACTTACCAGGAGCATTCATTGGATAACGATCTGCTAAATTTCCCATGTTCTTCTTTGTTTTATAGGTTAATTTAAAATTGGATCCTCCAAACACACATTCGAAGACCTGCAGCTAAGATAGCACAAAAAACTGGGAAAGGAAGCCCTTAAGTGTTTTTTGAGTAAAAAGCAGCTTAGCACACGTAAGAAGGGCTCCTGCAAGTCACTCCTTTTTAATTGACTCAGGGGGCAGCGCAGCACTTGCCGGCGAGGCATTAAGCTGGCGCATTCCTTCGGCAACATAATAAAACGCAGAAAGAACAGTGAAAAAAGTGGCTGCATAGGCAAAAACAATCACATACTTTTCAGGGCTGATCAGAAGCGCCAGCAAAATCGTGATCATCTGCAAAACAGTAGCCGTTTTCCCTGGCCAGCGCGGGCGCACATTCACCTTCCCACAAACATAGGAGATAATGACAACCCCCAGAAAAATGAGTACATCACGGCTCAGAATGCTGATAATGAAGATAACAGGAATAGAAGGTAAACCCGTATCCTTAAGAGAAAGTAAAATCGCCCCAGAAACGAGCAAAGCCTTATCTGCTATCGGATCCAAAATAGCGCCCAGCTCACTGCGTTGGTTAAAGTGACGAGCGATATAGCCATCCACAGCATCTGAAATAGCAGCGACCGAAAAGGAAAAAATGGAAAAAAGACGGTAAAGTTCCTCCCCCGTGCGTTCATAAAAAAGAATAGTCGTAACAAAAACAGGAACCAACAGAATTCTTAAAATAGTAATTTTATTGGCTGTGGTCATACAGTGGATTTGAAAAATATTTTCTGTCGAAAAAAGCATCGCCAGGTACGGGTAAATCGGCAGCTGGCCAGACCCAGTCTTCCATTCCTGAGGAGGTCTCCCCGATTTGCCCCAAGTTATTCAGCTTATCCCATGCCAGGGAATAAAGCAGAAAAGAACGAGATGTCTTTTGATACACATAAGACTCCTCTCCCATGGTGACATCTGAGGGAAAACTTTCTGATTGAGGCTGCAGAGAGTCCTCAGATAGAGAGTTAGGATACTTTTTTTCAGTTAAATAAAGTGACTCAAGTGCACACGCTATTTTCCCCATGTCTACATAGGCTTGGCCCTGAGCTGCAATCCGAGGAATTTCCAGACTAAAAAGAGAGTCCTTAAACTTCGCAACCACAAAACGGTCCGGGTTAATGGTATCTCCGTAAGTAGTATCTATATCTAGTATTTTCCGCTTAACCTCTATAGGATCTATCAAATGTTTTTCTGTCTGATAGACAGCATCCGCATAGGCAAAAGCGCACTTGGATAGATGTATTAAATTCATGCGGATCCAGCCCATCGGAATTTTTGAAAGCAACTTTTCCAAAACAAACTCAGTTTTTAATACCTGCTTTTGCAGCACGGGTGAGCCAACCTTCATAACCCCGGAAATAAAGCTCTCCATCCAGGCAACCTCCAAAGTTGCATGCAGGTTGGCAATCCAAAGTGTTTCAAATAAAAAATTCTTTTTAAAAGACTCTATGAAGTCAAAACGGTTCAACTCCGACTGCAGTTTCGCCAGCTGTGGCCCAGACCACTGATGAGCAGCAATCCCCTGCCATAAAGGCTGTATTGAATAGATAAAACAAGATTCAGAAATCAAAGATGCAGTAATTGTTCGGTCCGTATCCAGCTTATGGATCAACTCCCAAACAAAAATGATATCCTCCAGTGCTTCTGCAGATCGTCCTGAATGCAAATAGGTTACAGCTCTGGCACTCAGCAGAACCACTACTTCGTGAAGCGTCTCCAAGTGATGATAAGGATATTGGGGCCCCAAATCAAAAAAAACAGAAAACTGACAAAATGTACGATCCAGAGCAGACTTAAGCTCGTTAAAGTGAGAATCAAAATACCTGAAAAGCTGCAAGTTTCCTTGGGGATTCACCGCTGGCTCTGGGTGCTCAATTGCCCCTCGTGTCAAAAGAATGAGACGAACATCTTCCGGAGTCCACCCATAACCATGCCTCCAAAACCGTTCAGGTAAGTCTCGCGGGATGTATACTTCATGGGGATGAATTAAGGTTGAAGCTACTTGCCATGCATCCACAAAAAAATCTTGGGAAGTAATCAAATGTTTGAAAAAAGGAATAGCTGCAAAATTCTCCTCCTCAGGTGGTGGAGCCGGGAAAAGGAGATCAACATCCATCGGGTAACCCATGGACTGCATTTCCTCCGAAAAACTCTCCCAAGCGTTAGCTGAACGGTGTTCATCCCAAACGCAAAATGTTATGACAAGCGCCAGCAATAAAACAACACTGCCCAGTAAAAAAACGGACAGCCGAAACCAAAAAGAATGCTTCCGTTTGGGGTATATTCCTTTATCACCCACAGACCTATAAAAAACAAAAGTCTTAACCAGTGCAAGACAAAAAAGAAAAAATCAGTCCTTCGGCGCTCCGTAGTTTTGCAGTCAAAAGACTCTTGCAACCTTTTGTTTGGTTTCAGACAAGTATAAACAAGTTTTTTTACACTTTGGATTATTTTTTTAGCAAGGGCAAAATATATCTTAGTTTAGAGCCCTCTCCTCGGAAACCAGCCAGCCTTTATCGGCAGCATCCACTGGTGTGCTTGAAAGTACAGCCCCGTGGCAGCCGCCACGCGTTGTAATAGTCAGTCCTGAAAAGGCAAAAACCTGCATAACAGCTAAGTAAACAGCAGCACCAGAAAGAGTAATGTCAGCCCTACCAGAAGGCAACCCAGGAAGCAGCTTGCGGTCTACTAACGTAAGAGACCAAATTCGATCGGCCCATTTCTGAATATCCGCTGAACTCAAACAGCATCCTTCAAGCTTTGCTGAATTAAAGCGAGAGAGCCCCAGGTGCATGCTCGCCAGTATAGTGGCCGCTCCTCCAGAGCCAATCCAGCGCAAAGACTCAAAAGAAAAATCGGGGATCGCTTTTTTGATAGCTTCATCCGCCTCTATTTCAGAGCGCAACTCCGAAATTACTTTACGAACATGGGCCAGGAGCGCAGATTTTTCCGTAAAGGTAGGAGGATCAGATACTGAAAAAGACTCCAATAAGTGGACCGCACCCAACGGACGACTTCTAGACCAAATCAGCTTTCCTTTTTTACCAATAATAAACTGAGCGCTTCCCCCGCCCACATCAGTCAGAAGAACTGGAGTGTCTTGCAAGTCACGCTCAACACATACGCCTCGCAAAGCCCATTTGGCTTCTTGAAGAGGAGAAATCACCTGAATGGAAAGACCGAACTCTTTCCAGAGAGGTTGAAGCAGATTCTGCAAACTTTTAAGGCTGGCATTCCTGGCTGCACTTGTAGCGAAAAGAAGGGGAGGCAGCGTCTGATGCTGGATACACAGCTCAATATAACCTCTCAGAACGCGCAGTGTGGAGCGGACAGATGCGGTATCAAAATCTCCCCCCTCACGCAAGCCTTTATTCAAACGGGTTTGAGTGCTCTTCTCAACAATAGGTGAAACGTTCTTATCCCTCACGCGAGCAATAAGCAACTTCACAGAATTGCTTCCTATATCAATAGCAGCTCTCTTTTCAGGAGGCTTACGGATATGTGTCCGCGCTGACATTGCTTTGATTTGCTTACGACGTTCGACGTAGTAAAAAGCGTTACCTTCCCGGAGGCATAGGTGGAGGAGGAGGACCGCCAGTGGTTGCCCTTCTATTTTGAAAAATAGCAGCTTCTTGCGTCATTGGCATTCTCTGAGAGGGCGCAGGCCCAGCAGTAACTCCTCTGCCCCCTTGAGGCGTTGATGGAGACGAAGTACCACTAAAAGGAGTCCAACCCGTATATGTTCCTCGTGGTGCGGAAGGTACATTTCCTCTATTTGCCCTACTTGCTGTTTGTGCTGCATTTACAGCAGGAAGATTAAAACCACCACTTGCAGCCTGTGCGCCCTGAGCCTGTAGTCGCTGCGGTCCACCTTGAGGAGCAGCTCCTCCCTGTGGAGTTCTGTTCAATCGCGGATCTTGCCCACGTTGCTGTAAGTTTGGTCTTTGCTGAGCTCCAGCTACCGCCACTCCCCCGAGAGGGACACCATGGGTCTCAAAAGAAACTTGAATTTGTTTGCCATCCGCACGCATTTCGGCGGTTGGATTAACAGGGTCCGGATTAATTTTTATGCACTCCAGGCCATCTGATGCCTGCCCCTCTGAAAGAGCTATATATTGCTGGGGAGGCTGTTGACCAGGCTTTGCAACCATAAAGTGGGATTTAATCACCCCACCGATCGTGGTAATCCCCATGAACTTGAGGCTGTTTGTGTTTAATGCCAGAGGGACAACATTCGTCACAACATTCCCCAATGCAATAGGAGGCTTAAGAGAAAAGAGATTGCGTGAAACAATAACCCGGTAAGGATTGTCATAAAGAGGATTTTTGGTATCGTCCACTTCTTGAATCTCTTCTAATTCTGAAGTAACCCCGGAACCAGTCATTTCGTCAGGAAGAGCAGGTGCTGACGCTGCATTCACCCCTTCAGAAGCTCTTTGGGCAACAGATTCCTGAGCGCTCTGAGCAAACAGCAAAAGACTTCCTGCCAGCAGTACGCCTAAACCACAAATCAAAATTTTTTTATACATCCACCTAGCCTCCAGTCGGCACATAGCCGCATTCTAATACGGTAAACACCGAAACTGCAAGTTTGTTGTTCCTCCCTGAAAATTTTTTTTGGATTTGGTTGTGAAGGAAACAGGGCGTCTTTGAAGAGACGCCCTGTGTAGTTGAAAATAGTCCCGGCAACGACCTACTCTCGCACAAGCTATACAGGCACTACCATTGGCAACGCAGCGTTTGACGGCCGAGTTCGGGATGGGATCGGGTCGGGCCACTGCTTTAGAGTCACCGGGGAAACTGGTGAACAGGTTATTCTTTGAAGTACATGCAC
>LSQX01322442.1_pt1 | contig 76810 bp, 74 predicted proteins | sample 654561 | NCBI WGS metagenome assembly LSQX01 (sample SAMN04489861, study PRJNA283612) | anaerobic digester metagenome | isolation source: 4 biogas reactors fed with cattle manure at either 37C or 55C with and... | place: Denmark: Kongens Lyngby | collected 2014
CAGCCGTTTTTGCACGATGGGCGCGATCCGCGACATTATGCTGACCAGAGATTTTCATCTGATCAGCGGCGTGGCCTCATTGCTTGTTTTTGCCTTTGTCATGAATTTCATATTAGGGCAGTTTAATCCCGGCTTTGCAGGGCAGCCCGTGGCGCATACCAGCCATGTCTGGAACTTTTTAGGAATGACGCTGGCGGGTTTTGCTTTCGCGCTGGCCGGCGGTTGCCCCGGCAGGCAATTATTTCTTTCCGGCGAAGGAGACGCGGATGCGGGGGTTTTTGTGATCGGTATGATTGTCGGCGCGGGAGTCGCGCATAACTTTGCCCTGGCAAGTTCTCCCAAGGGGGCGAGTGTTTTCGGGGCGATTGCCGTAATTGTCGGTTTGATTTTCTGCCTGGTTATCGGTTTTACGATGCTGCAGAAAGCAAAATAGTGACAAGACCGGCCTTAATACAAGAGGTATGACAAATAATGTTTTTTGGCGGTAAGAAACAAAACAAATTTGAAGGCGGCGGTCTTGTTCTTTTTCAGGTCGTGGAAGAAGCAATCGCGGGGGAAAAAATTTTAAAGGCGGCTCAATTTGAAGTGAAACTGGTCGCGCCGCCGCCGGCGTTACGCAAAGGATGCGACCTGGCCGTGGAATTCAATATCGTGGAAAAGGCGGGCGTGGAAAGAACGCTTACGCAAAAAGACGCGCACTTTGTGGACATTCTTCCACTCAAAGGCGCCGGGGAGCTTCTGGATATTGTCAACGTCAAGGATTTTAACGATGCCTGCATGGTGAAAGCAGGCAACATGAAGCTGACCTTTGATAAAAAAACAGGTGTTATTTTGAATATCTCCGGCGGCGGCTGCCCGGACATTCCGTTTTTGCATTTGAGTATGGTGGATAAAAAAATCACGGAAGTGGCCAGACCAAAAGATAATGGTCACACGCTTTGCGCGCTGATGCTCGATCGGGCTTTTGTGGAAGCTTGGGAAATATTTAGTAAGGGGGCAAGTTAAGATGCTTCTGATATGCGGAACAATTCCCCAGGAAAGCGCGGCTCTGATAACGGGTGAAGCTAAATTCGACGGCAGTAAACTGTTTGTCGGCAATACCGAAATTCCCTGCACGCAGGGTACGGCGGCGCTCGCCAGCGCCGCGTGTGTTGTCGCCGCGCATTTTCAAATACCAGCGCCGCAGGCGGTTTTTGCCGGCGATACCGGCGCCGGCAAAGGCAGCCGTCTTCTTTACGATTACCTGATCAAAAATCTACCGCGGATAAATCCGGATATTCTGCTCATGCATTATATCCTGCCGGTAATGGGACTGATGAAACAGGTTTGCGCGGCGGCGGATAAATGCGCCAAAAGGCCGGTGATGATGGCGGACGCCTCTTCCATGTATGCCGCCAAAGCCGCCGGGCTGGCCCCGCAGTTTGATGTTTTCACTCCGGATCTTTCAGAGATGGAATTTTTGGCGGACGCGGAGGCAATTCACCCGGCCTACATCAGCCGTCATCTTTTTCGTGCGGAAATTGCGCATATCGACAAATTGATTGACGCGGCTTACCGACAAAAAAGTATGGCGAAAACGGTGATTGTTAAAGGTGCAATAGATCATGTTGTCCAGGAGGGAAAAATCAAATTCACGCTTTCCGAGCCGGATTTACCCGCGCTTGAAGCCATCGGAGGAACGGGGGACACAATAAGCGGCATGGTGGGCGCTTTTATTGACGCGGGGCTTACGCCTCTTGACGCTGCAGTCGCGGCGCTGAAAGCCAACAGAGAAGCAGGACGATACGCGCAGGCGACGCCGGCGACAAAAATACGTGAGATTATCTCGGCGATTCCGCAGGCATTAAAACACGATTAAAAACAGAAAGGAAAAATATTATGGTAGAAGTAGATGTTAAAGGATTGAGTTGTCCGATACCCGTGGTAAAAACAAAAAAGGCGATGGAAGAAAATCCGAAAGCCACGATTTCAGTTTTGATAGACAGTAATGTGGCTAAAGAAAACGTAACCAGACTTGCTGAATCGAAAAAATATTCGGTGAAAATTGAAGAAGCGGGAACAGAGGAATTCAAGCTGGTGCTCACTCCTTCCGTGTAAATGCGGCTTTAAGCGGAACTTTTAACACATTCACCCTCAAAGATTGAAAGCTCCACAAGCGACGATGCTGAGCCGGCCGCAGGCGGGCAGGGCGCTACAATGGAGGCTGGGGCTCAAGAGCGCGCAGGTGTCCGTTTTCGAGGACGTATTTTTGTGTCATGAGTGCCGGGTCGGCTGCGATCCTGGTCAAGACATGGTCGATCAGCTGAGCTCTTACCTCTTTGATGCGGTGTGGCGGCTTATCGCCTGCGGCCATCTGGACAAGTTCGATGATATGATAGGTTTCCATATTATGTACGTCCGCCGTGTCGTCAAGGGCAAAACAGCCGGCACAGCCCACGGCGATGGTGTCAGCGCCGGCGTCCACCGCCTCCAGAACCCGCTCGGAGGCAACCCTGGCGGCCAGCGATGAGTTTCTGCCGACAAGCGGGGTTCCGCAGCAGATTGTTTTTTCACGATTGTGCTTCATCTCGACCACCTTTGCCCCCATGGCCTTGAGCAGCCGCCGGGGAACTTCCTGTTGCTTGCACCCCGGTGTGCGCCCGGCGCACGGGTCATGAAAGGCCACTGTCTTGTTTACCGGATGGGTAAACAGCAGGCGTGCGGCCAGGTACTCTTCCCACAGATAGTCCGTCACACTGCGCGTTTTGATGTCAAAGCCTTCGATGAGTGAAGGGTAGACGCGCGCGAGCATATCTTCGCATTCGGGGCAGAAGGTGATGACTCTTTTTATGCCGGCTTTGTCAAAGTCGGACAAAAGTCGCCTGCCGGCCGCGCGGGCCTCCTTTTCGCCGAAGGTGTGCCAGGCATAGGCGCCGCAGCAGTATTTCATGCCGCCGACGGCGGGCAGATTCTGAAAAAGCGGGCTTTGGGCAAGATCTGTGTAAATATAGGAAAGGGCGCAACCCAGGTAAAAGATTTCGCCTGATTGCACGGGCCCGGGATTGGTCAGAGCGGCCAGGCGCTCCAGTTTCTCCCGCTTTTCTGTTTCCAAGCCGGCGGACATGATACTGAAGGGAACTTTATCGGAAATGATCCTCAGGGCGCCCACGCCCGTTTCGCGGAAGTGCGCCTGCAAAATACTTTTACGCAGGTGTGACGGATTGGATTGCGCCGGACAGATATAATCACAATAGCCACACGCACTGCAAGTTTTCAATACGAAATCGTTGCGGCCCTGGTCCACCAGCCTCACGATTTCACGTTTCGCCTCCTGTTTGGACATTTTCACAAAAGGGCAGGCGACGAGGCATGCGCCGCAGCGCCTGCAGGTATCTGTGTTAAACATAAGCAACTATCCGCGAAAACATACTTTAAGTCATTGCCCGTGCGCGCCGATCCGTTTACGGCGGGCGTGAGGCTCAAAGCGCGTTGAAGCCGCAGGTGAAGTTAAGCAGAAACTCAAACGCGCCTGATTCATTTATATGGTACATGAGCCCCGGATAAACCTCATCGGGTTCGTCTGGCGACGTAGCCTTGAGAATCTTTACATTCAGATTGCCTTCATTTTGATCTCTCCCGGAAAGGTGAGTTATTTCGTCCCCGGCGGGTCGTCGCCGAAGGCCCACAGGATTTCGCTGATGGCGAATTTTACCTTCAGGTCCGCGCCAGCGGCTTTCGCTGCGCCGCCGATTCCCGCCCAGCAGCCGGGACAGTTGACACTGACCTCTTTCATGCCTGTGGCGGCAATTTCGTCGATTTTCTTTTTCGCTTCAATTTTGACCTGCTGCTGGTCATAGTTGTTGCGCAGCCCCGCCGCGAAACCGCACGACAGCGCGTAGTGCCGGTTATGGGGTAACTCCACCGGCTCCATTCCGACAGCTTCGTGCAGGCCGCGCACGGCAGTAAAAAAATTGTCGCCGAGTTCACTGGCGTAGCAAGAATCGGAAATGGCGATCTGTTTGGAAAATTTATTCACGACGGGCAGGGCCCCCGCCTGATATTTTTCCCAGAGCCATTCATAAACAGAAATGATTTCGAAGGGCAGTCTGACGCCGTGGTCTTTGGGCCAGATATTTCCCAGATAATTGCTGCACGAGCCGCAATAGCACACCAGACGTTTGGCCTCCAGAGGCTCGAGCAGTTTGCGCGTACGCTCCACTGTTTCGGAAAAATAAGCGTAATCTCCGAATCTGTGCGGTATCTCGCCGCAGCAGGATTCGATCGGGCCGTATTTGGGAAGTGACGCAAGGGCCTTTGAATGTTCCAGGCGGCCGGGAAACGTGCGTCCAACGCAACCGACAAACAAAACGTCCCCGGACTTTGCCGGAACACGCGACCATTTTTCCAAAATTTCCCTGTCCGCGGCCGGCAGGCTTTTATAGATGTCGAAAAAATATCCCGACTCATTTTTTCCGGTCATCATGTAGCTCATGGCATCGGGAATCGGTCTGCCGCCGGCCGCGTTTTTTTCCACCATCCTTTGCATGATCAGATTATAGGGGCGCAGGCCCTGTGGGCAGAAGCTGTTGCATCCGTAACAGAACGTGCATTCGTTGAGCACGCGTTTTGTATTCTCACCGGTGAGCAGACGGTGGAATTCCTCCTGCGATTCCTTTTTTTCCATTTTCATGACGGGGCACTTCTGAAGGCAGATGCCGCAGGTAACGCAGGCACTGTCACTTTTTCCTTCGGGGATAAAAGCGTCGATGTATGTTTTGGCGACCATAAAAACCTCCCGCGCGGAGCATCGCGAAGAGCTGCGGGCATACGCCGGTGACGGTGCTGCATCCTCAGGCACGGCGCTTCGCTTTTGACCGCGCATTTAAAATGATTTGTTGTCGTGACATTATAATTTGACGCTGAAATTTAAAAGTGGCATAAACGTCAATAAACGCTGCAATTGCGTCAAATGCGGAAGCGGGGAGGAATATATGAAAAAGGTTTCTATTCTGGCGACACACGGGACAATCGCCACGACGGTTTCCGGCCCGATGGATGTTTTTTTTCTGGCGGGTCGCTTATGGAATTCGATCTATGAAGAGCCGATGACGCCATTTTTCGATGTGGAAATCATCAGCGAAAAAGAAGGTCCGGTAAAATGTCTCAACAATGTTTTCATTACGCCTCACAGGGCCATCGTGGATGTGCCGGAGACAGATCTTATAATCATTTCCAGCATTACCAGTCGCGATCGGATCCCGAAGTACCGGCCGGAGACGATCCGGTGGCTCAAACAGCAGCACCACCGCGGGGCGAGCATTGCCAGCGTGTGCACAGGCGCCTTTTTGCTGGCGGAAACGGGATTGCTCGATGGCAAAAGCGCGACCACGCACTGGGGTTTTATCGACTTGTTCCGCCGGAGGTACCCGCGTGTAAATCTGTGCCCCGAGAAGGTGATCACCGATGAGGGGAACCTCTACTGCGCCGGTGCTTTGTCTGCGGGAATCGATCTGTCCGTTTATCTGGTGGAGAAATACTGCGGCCATGAGGTGGCTATTCAATGCTCGAAGGCGCTGATGCACGATATGGGGCGCAAAACCCAAGCTCCCTACAGCGTTTTGCAGTTTCAGAAAAAGCACACGGACGAAGCTGTGCTGGCGGCGCAAAACTGGCTGGAGACAAATTATTCTGAGGCGGTGGAAATGAACTCCGTCGCGCGTGCCCACGGTATGAGCAGGCGCACCTTCGAGCGGCGCTTCAAGCGCGCCACGGGCGATACGCCCCTTTGTTATCTTCAGAAGATAAGGGTGGAGGCGGCAAAGAAGATGATTGAAACAAAAAGCGCCACTTTTGAAGAAATATGCTACCGCACCGGTTATGAAAACGCCGGACATTTCCGGGAGATTTTCAAGAAACACACGGGATTGCTGCCGGGCCGCTATGAACTCAACTTCAGGTGCGAGCGCTGAAGGCGGTACTGCGCCGGCATTGACATGTTCATATTTTGCCCCGACGGCCGCCGGGGAGAAAAATGCTGAATTAAGACGCCCGTTATGGTATGACCCTTCAAGACAGGTCATTTGACCGTTCCGATTTGAATTAAACGTCAAGGAGGAGGGAATCTATGAATGTCTTTCGTCGAAAAAAATGGTCGCCTTACGCGGCCGGGGCGTTGGCGGGGATTCTGCTGGTTTTGTCCGTGCTGGTAGCGGGCAAATACTTCGGTGCTTCCACAACTTTTGTTCGTGCCGCTGGTTTTGCCGAGCAGACGGTTGTACCGGATAAAGTCGCAGGCATGGAATATTTCATCAAAGAGAAAATCAAGGCCGACTGGCAGCTGATGTTTGTGGTCGGCGTGCTTCTGGGCTCGCTTATTTCAGCGCTGACTTCCAGAGACATGAAGGCGGTGGCCGTGCCGCCGATGTGGGAAAGAAGATTCGGGCGCTCGCGGCCTAAAAGGTGGGTAGCTGCCTTCTTAGGCGGTGTGATCGCCATGTTCGGGGCGCGTCTGGCCGATGGGTGACCCAGCGGGCACGGGCTGAGCGGTCTTGCTCAGGTTGCTGTCAGCGGTTATGTTTCACTGATTTGTTTCTTCCTGGCCGGTGTTATCATGGCAAGGATTTTATACGGAGGGACAAACAATGAATGAATTTCTCGTCGGCATCATCACCGGAATACTTTTTGGTTTTCTTATGCAGAAAGGCCAGGTGCTGCGCTATGACAGGCAGCTGGGTGCTTTGCGTCTGAAGGATATGACCATCGTCAAGTTTATGTTGACGGCCATCCTGGTGGCCATGGTCGGTATTTACCTGCTTTTGGATCTGGGACTGATCAAATTGTCCGTCAAGTCTCTGGTTCTGGGCGGCAACATCTGGGGAGGCCTGATTTTCGGCGTTGGCTGGGCCATTGTCGGTTACTGCCCCGCGACGGCTATGGGCGCGCTGGGCGAGGGGCGTTTCGACGCTGTCTTTGCCCTGTTGGGCATGATACTGGGGGCGGGAATTTTTGCTGAATTCTACCCGGGGCTGAAAAAAACCCTGCTGGGCTGCGGCAACTACGGCAAGGTCACCCTGCCGGGTCTGCTGGGCGTCAATCACTGGATTGTCATTGTCATCCTGGCTGCCGCTTTTATCGGCCTTTTTGTCTTTTTCGAAAAGAAAAAGCTCTAGTTTTTCATTTCCGGGGTGCGCTGTATTGCCGTGCAACACGGAGTGGCTAAGGTAAGGGGAAACAATATCTGTCTGACACGCGAGGTTTTATGAAACACAAGCTCAGATTCCGCATGATTTTACTTGCCGCGCTCGCGGTCGTGTGCGCCGGGGCGATCTGTTTTGCCGCCACACCCAACACCTGTGTGAACTGCCACACGAATGAATCCTTGATGAAGGCGATGTACAAGCCGCCGGTGCTGCCGCCGAGCGAAGGGGAAGGCTGAGCGGGCGCGCGTCCGGCAGTTCGGCCGGAAGAGATGTACAAAGGGTTTGTAGTGGACAGGGAACTTCTGGCGAAAGACCCTCATTTCAGGACAGGCTGCATCTTGTGCCATTCCGGTGATCCCCGGGAAATGCAAAAGGAAAAGGCTCACAAGGGCCTGCTGAAAAAACCTTCGGCCGCCCTTTCCTCCTGCGGCGTCTGCCATAAAGAGATTGCCGAGAATTATTCCAAATCACTGCACTTCACGTCGGCCGGCCAGCGTACCGGAGTCATGCCCCGGTTTTCCGCAGCGGAGCTGAAAATCTTTGACGAAAAGGTTTTTGAAAAATCATGTCGCAGTTGCCACGCATCGTGTGGCGACTGCCATGTGAAGGGGGCGCCGGTGGACGGCATCAGCATCGGGCTTATCGCGAAGCACAAATTCGTGAAAAAGGATGAGGGCAAAACCTGCGCGTTTTGCCACGGCGGGCGCGTTTATCCTGAATATGTCGGCGAATACGGCGGCGCACCCGATGTGCATTACCAGAAAGGCATGCTGTGCATGGACTGCCATAAGAAGGATGAGTTTCACGGCGACGGCAACGCCTACGCCTCCAAACAGCATGTGAAAGGAAGGCCAGCCTGTGCAAACTGCCACAAGCCGGGCAGTGAGACAAATCCCGCGGCCAGGGAGTCGCACGAAACACACGCGGACAAGGTCAGCTGTTTCGGTTGCCACTCCGGGGCGGCTTACCGCAACTGCAATACATGCCACAACGGACATTCCGCGGCCAGCCCGGGGATGATTCTGGGGCGCAGCCCCAGAGACAAGAAAATATTGACGACACTGCGTCTCATTCCGACAGTGCGCGATACTTTTGCTCCCAGCGGCATTAAGATGGAAAACTACGATCAGGTTCCCAATTACTGGGATACGCCCGCCCACAACATCCGTAAGAGAACGGACCGCACGCGCAGATGCGATACCTGCCACGAAAAGCGCAAGAACTTCCTAACAAAGGAAACTCTCTTGGAAAATGGCTCCCGGGCGAATGAAGAATTGATTTTTGTGCCCAAACCGATCAAACAGCAGACAAAAAAATAGGATTTCCCGCTCGCCATGGCCGGAAAGGTACACCCCCGGCCATGGCGTAAACGAGGCTGCCCTGTCGCCTGAGCGTCTGGTTGAAAATTACAGATGTCTCGCCCGGACAGGCAGGCATGACTTTTCATTGCCTTTTTCCCCGGAGTGAAAGGCCGTTTAGGCACTGCAACGGAGGTTTTTGTGACGAAACGAAACACAATGCTGCTGCCCCGCAGTCTTGAAGAAGACGGCAGCGCCGAAAAAATAACTGAAATTCTTGCCGGACGTAAAACCAGACTCTGCTCCGGTGCCGAAATGGAGGTTCCGGTTCTCAGCCTGAGCCCGGCGCTGGAGCGGGCGATCAGAAAAGCTCGTCTGCAGCGGCGGGTTCGCCCCGGCTTTGAAGACATTGCCAACAAACTTGACGCCGAAAAAAAAGGCCTCGACGAGGCGCGCCGGAAAACGGCGACACTACAAAAGGAGCGCATCTCAAGACTGCTTTTATTTTCCAATGACGCAGCCGAGCGCCTTTACCGACATATCGGACAGCTCATCGAGCGGCACCATCCCCGTATCCTGGGGTGCCTGCTCGATATTGACGGCCGCAGCCTCGGGTATCTGATCGCCGGCGAGAAGGGCATGAGGGGAAGCGGTGTGAAAGTAATTCTGATCGGGCACAAAGACGCGGCAGCCGATGTTTTACGCACGCTCATGGACGATAACCAGGCCAATGGGTTTTAGCCACCATGAAATAAAAAAGCCCCGGCCATAGTGATGAACACCAGACGGCCGGGGCTGTTTATCGTTGGGTAGCCGTTAATCTTCTGACTAACTTCAACACGGGATCAACAAGTTAGCCTGAAACAAAGCTCCATACCGTAGAGTGAGTCGCTACGAGCCATAAACGATGGAGTATTGTTTTCCATCTCCGACCAGCTAAAGCAGGCCACCTCCGCCGGCGGAGGACAAGAAGGATGCGCTTCGCGTTTTATTGACCGTTTATGCTGAGTTGGTCGATACCATCAATCACGAGCTATCAGCTGCGAGCTATTAGCTATCCCTATTCGATTCCCTCCCTGTCGAGGATCATCCTTGCCGCCCGCCAGCCGTTTATCTGGCAGGAGCCGACGCCGTGCCAGGCCTGTGTCCAGTTGCTGGCGATGAATACGTTGGGTACCGGCGTTGTATTGGGCATTTTTTCCCATTGTCCGGGTGTCAGCTCGAAGCCGTAAACCACGCCGCCTTTGTTCATTGTATAGCGCTGAATCGTACGCGGTGTGTACCCTTCTTTTATTTCAATGTTTTTCGGATCGGCGATTTCCGGGATAACCTTTGCGGCAAGTTCGATCAGCTCATCCATTTTTTGAGCCTTGAGCTTTTCATAGGCCGCCCGATTTTCGGGCCAGTAAGAAACATCGGAGTAGGCATCGAGTTTCACAACCGACTTGCCTTTGGGGGCATATATCGGGTCGCCGAGATTGCTGTAGATGGTGATGGCGACCGAGCCATTTTTGAAATCCCCCTTCATCATGGCCTCATAGTTTTTCATGCTGCTTTGATGGGCGTTGTAGAAAATCTCCGTATCCTCGTATCCTAGCCCGGCAAGGTCGATGGAAAGCCCCAGAAAGACGCCGAAAAGAGAGTTGGCCGGCTTGAGTGATTCGATCTTTTCGAGGTAGGCGGGAGTCATGTTTTCCTGGCCGATGAGTTTGTAGGCCAGTTGATAGGGGTCTGTGTTGGCGACAATGTAGCGTGCGGAAAAAGTCTGACCGGTTGCGGTTTTGACACCCGTGGCCCTGCCTTTTTCCACGATAATTTTTGTCACCAGCGTGCTGGTTTTCACCGTGCCGCCCAACTCTTCAATGCGGGCGGCGTAGGCATCGGATAGGGCCTGGGAACTACCTTTGATGTGCCATGCTCCGTCGGCCAGGTAGCTTTCGGTGGCCGCCATGAAAATCAGAGCGGATTCTTTTTCCACCGGCGCCCCGTAATAGACCCACAGTTGAGAGACGACCGCTTTGAGATTCTCGTCGTGAAAACATTCATCCATAAGGTCTTTGACGGTTCGGCTCTTCCATTTAAGGAAAGTCCTCTGCCGGACGGGAACCATCGCTTTGGTCAGCGTGGCGCGAACCGTGCCGTAGCGGAAAAGATCGCGAAGCTCCATCAGGTCGGTGAAAAGTGCCTCACAAAGAGTGTGGAACTTATCGATGCCTTTCGCCTCCTGCGGCCATTTCTTTTTCAGCTCGCTTTTAAAACCTTCCCAGTTAGGGGGCAAGGTGATGTCCACGTCGGGGAACACAGACCGGTAAAGATGCGGCACTTCATACAGTTGCGCTTTTTTGTCCACGCCGGTCGCCTTTAACAGCTGGTACAGACCGCGGTCTTTTCTGCCTGGTCCGCCGCCGGCCATTTCATGCAGCGCCGCGTCGAAGACAAACTCGCCGCGGCTGAATTTGGTGGTGCTGCCACCGACGATGTTGTGCTTTTCCAGCACCAGCACCTTTTGCCCCTTGACGGCCAGGTGGGCAGCAGCGGAAAGCCCGCCCATGCCCGCACCGATCACGATGACGTCATAATCGGTTTTTGCGGCCGGCTGAGTCTGCAGGGAAGAGCATCCGGCTGCCGCAATGACGAAAATGATCAAAATAATAATGGGTAATGTCCTGACTGAAACTGTCTTGAAACGCATCCGGCACCTCCTGATAAATATTGTTGATATTAACCTGTCACAGGCGCAGCGTGACCGGCCGCAAAACGCGGCCTTTCCCGTACTCGCCGGGACGGCCTACATTTTACGCAGCTCGGTCTTCAGAATTTTTCCCACGAGGCTTTTGGGCATCGCCTCGAGAAAAACAACATACTTCGGTACAAGAAAGCTGGTCAGTTTCTTTTTACAGAAATTTATGACATCTTCCGCAGTCGGCTTTTTGCCCGTCTCAGCGACAATAAAAGCCTTTATCTCCTCGCCGTATTTATCGTCTTTCACGCCGATGACGGCCGCTTCCGAAACGCCCGGACACGTATAGAGCACCTCTTCGATTGTCCGCGGAGAGATGTTTTCACCACCTTTTATGATGAGGTCTTTTTTACGGTCGGTAATCCAGAAATAGCCGTCTGAATCCACATATCCCACATCGCCGGTATAGAGCCAGCCGTCTCTCAGCGAAAGGGCTGTTTCGTCCGGCTTGTTCCAGTATCCTTTCATGACCTGCGGACCGCGGATGACAATTTCGCCACTTTCACCTCGCGGCACTTCTTTGTCCGCATGGTCGAAAATTTTCATTTCCGTGCCTTTCATCGGCAGACCGATGGAGCCGATTTTTTTTTCGCCTTCCCACGGGTTGCAGGAGTTGTTGGCTCCCGCTTCAGTCAGTCCCCACCCCTCGATGATTTCAAAGCCGTAAATTTCCTTGAACTTGTTCCAGGTTTCCACCGCCAGCGGCGCGGAGCCGCAAATCCAGTATTTCATAGAGCTCAGATCAAATTTTTCGGGTTCGGGATACATAAGCATATAGACATACATCGTCGGGACGGCGGCCAGGATGGAGGCGCGGTACTTTTCAATTGAGGAGAAAATCACGTTTAAATCGAAAGAGTTGAGTAGCACCATCGTGCTGGTACGAAACAGCCCCACGTTGGAAGAGGCAATGCCGTAGGAATGGCAAAGCGGCAAAATGCTTACATAAGTCATCCCGTCTGTGGAGGGAAAGGTTTGGTGCTGCATCAGGGCATTGGAGTAAAGAGAGCCGTGCGTGTGGATGACGCCTTTGGGTTTTCCCGTGGTGCCGGCCGTGTAAATAAGAGCGGCCATGTCGTCAGGGGCCGTATCGGCGATAAATGTTTCCTCTGCGGCTGCCCCTGCCAGTTGCCGGTAGGACAAGGCTTCCTGCGGCAGATCATCATCGATCAGAATGACGACTTCGATATTGTTCGCCTGTTTACGCGCCGCCTGTATTTTTGTCCGGGAGGCTTTGCTGCTGATGAGCACTTTTGCGCCTGAGTCACGATATATATAGGCTGCTTCTTCCTCGCCGATCATATAATTAATCGGCACAATGACGGCGCCCAGACGCCACGCGGCGGAAAAGGCACAGAAGACCTCCGGGCAGTTGGGAGTCTGAATGATGACCCTGTCGCCTTCGACGACACCCAGCCCTTTGAGGACGGACGCCAGTTTTCTGGTCTCGGCGAGCATTTCCCGGTTGGTGATTTTTCTGTCTTCGTAGATGGTCCTGACCCAGTCCGGCTTTTCCAGAGATTTTTCTTCGCTGATGCGTGCAATATTCATAACCCCTCCTCCCTGGTGACGATTATTGAAGAGTTTTGCCTGCTGTGAACAATGCGATAAACGCGAAAAAAGATTGGTTGACGGGAGACGACTGACTCATCCGCACAGCGCGCCTGCTTTCAGTTTGTTTGATGAATCCGTCCGGTAAAAATCCGGACTTTTAAGCGACGCGTATTTGTATTGTCTTGAATGCTAGCACATAATGCGGCCGAATAGAAGATGCTTTCTGTGGCGTGATGAGCTTTCAATCCGACATTGGTCTTGACCCTTTGCGGGCTTCTTTGTATAAGGCCGAAATATTTTCATCAGGAGGTTATCGTAAAGATGTCGGCAGGCAGTAAAAACAAATCCAATAACGGGGGCCGCCGCACAAGAGTGTGTGTTTCCGGAGTGCACGGGAAAGGCGTTTACGCCGTCCGGTCTATCAGGGCGGGGGAAACTGTTTTGGAATATAAAGGTGAGATCATTACCTGGAAAGCGGCGCTCAAACGCCCGCCCCACGACCCGGATCAGCCTCATCATACCTTTTATTTCCATCTGGATGACGGCCATGTAATCGACGCCAAACCATCTTGCGCGCCCGCCAAATGGGTCAACCATTCCTGTGAGCCCAATCTCGAGGCGCGCCAGGAGGGTTACCGGGTTTTTCTCGACGCGCTGCGCGACATTGCGCCGGGCGAAGAGCTCTTTTACGACTACGGACTGATGGTGGAAGGACGCAAAACCAAAAAGGACAAAGAAAATCACGCCTGCCTTTGCGGATCACGCAAATGCCGCGGCACAATGCTGGCGTGAAGAACAAAAGCCCCGCTGCAGTCCGGCTGCACAAGCTGTCGATGCGCGGTGATGGCATGGTTTCCTTTGCCGGCGGCGAAAGACTTGAGTCAGGCGATCCACTCTGCCATGGCCTTTTTGGACCTTTCCCATTTATGACCGAAAGAGCGGTTTCGGACATCACAGTAACGGCAAAAAGGCTTGGGTGTGCTGAGGAAATCGAATATTTCCGATGCCTCCATCACCCGATAAATATTCAGCGCGTCTCCATCTGCAAGCTCCAGGCATGTGCTGAAACTTTTGTTGAAATGATGCACATTGGGGGCGACGGTGCAGGGATAAAGCCTGCCCTCCATGAGCATGGGATAAGTATTGGCATGAAAACAATTCCGGAAGTTAGTTTCAGGATTCTGCTTTCCTTCAATGTCCAGCGGTATTTTATATGACGTTTTGACATCTGATTGGATCTGTCTGTCGAACCTGAACGAAACCCGATAGGCGGCCGCTGTTTCCTTCATGGCGTCAAAATCCAGATTGATCGGATATCTGGTGGGGATAACAGCAATGTTCTGTTCATGACAGGTTTTCCAGAAATCCTCATCCTGACGAAGAAGCAAAATTCCATTTGTTCTGAGATTGATTCTGGTTTTTGGAAAAGAGCGCCTCGCGGCAGACATGATTTCCTTTAAGCGGGGATGCAGCAGCGGCTCGCCGCCCATGATGCCCATTTCGAGTAAATCACCTTTGAGAATTTTCGACAATCTGGCCAGGTCTTGTTCAATGAGAGATCTTTGAAAAACCCCTGATATTTTACTTTTGGTCACATTCCGTCAAACTTTCGAAAAGAAACTTCTACTGAAAACCGTTCCTGTCGTTTCCGGCGGTTATTTCAAGCTATGACGAGTCAATTTTACCTGCATATTAGATATGTTTCATCCCGACTGCCCCGGTTTGCTATGCCCGAGACACACCTCTCCCCTGTTTATGCAGCTTTGAGTATCTTTGAGGCCCTGAAGAGATTAAATGCCATCTGCCTGAACAAGGCATCCATCGTATTTATGATCATCTCGGGAAACCTCGCCCGATCGGCACTGTCGTGTAATTGGCTTAACCCGAAATACTGCTCCACAATATACCGGATCTTGGAAATAGCTTTGTTGCGTGCTTTCTCATATGCCGTAAGTTCCGTCCCAGCTGTCGCTTTTCTCATGATACCGTCTTCGATGTTATTCATGGATAAAAACTCCCGATTAGGCGCTCCAAAATATCCCTTATCGGCAAATACTTTCTTAATGGGGGCTTGGGTATGACAACTGCCGGCAACACACAAGGGAAGATAAGGGCTATCATGATGAGAAGCAGGCGTTATTTCCGTGGCCAGAACAAATCCATATTTAATGTCCACCGCGGCGTGCTCCTTCAATCCAAAGTGAGGAATATTGTTCTTGACCGTCCAGTCCGATTCCAAATCGCGGGAATATTTCAGCGGTTTGCCTTTTCGATCTACCTTGCCTTCAGGCGTTTCACGCCTGTTTCTCTCTTGTTTCAATCTTTCGTTGCTAAGTGGCGAAGAAGCAGACTGAATCAGGCGGGCATCAACGGCGATACCTTCAGTGATGGTCAAACCTCTGGAGGCAAATTGACGAAGCACCTCGGAATTGATTTTGTTCATGGCCTTTTTCGACAATCTGCTGCGAAACCTGCTGAAGGTGGAATGATCCGGAGAGGCTTGATCAAAGGAAAGGCCCAGAAACTTCCTGAAAGAAATACGATCATTGATCTGGGTTTCCAGTTCCGGATCGGATTCAATATGAAACCATTTCTGGATCAACAGGCATTTGAGCAAAAGCAGGGGAGGATAAGCGTCAGCTCCTTCCTTCTTTTTTCCAATGTCATAATGTTTCAAAAGCAATGTTTCGATGGGATTCCAGTCAATAATGCTGTTGATTTTTTCCATTCTGGTAAGGGAACGGTTCTTTTCCATGGCTTCTGACAAGGATAAATCAGCAAAGGTGAAGTTTGTGTCCATTTGTTTATAGCCCATAAGTCCTCCAAGTACAGAATTTAGAGGAAATATAGCACAAAATGATGACCGAAACAAGGTAATATATGAATAATATCAACATATTACCTCGCCTTGAGAAATGATTTACTCAAGGAATATTCGAGGAAACAATGATAAAAACAATAAATAACCAAGTGAGTTGTGCAAACCTCTCAATGAGCTCCAGAGGCACGCAATACTCGGAAGCCAGAGGGGCGAAATGGTCACACCCCTGGCAGCGCAGATTGCAATGGTCAACGATGTTCAGGTCGAGGTAAACCAACCTTTTTTGTGCGGTGATGTGCCGTATCTGGTTTTTTGACAGTGTCAGGCGGCGAAACGTTTGCGCGATATAGCCACGAGAAGTGAATATTTCCAAAAGCGAAAAGAAATAAGCGGTAAGGATTCGTTTTTTATGAGACTTAATCCTTGTTTCATGTAAAAGACGACGGAGAAACCCTCTTTTACGTAGTTGCGACGAAATGATGATGCGCTGTTTCAGAGTACCTGTTTCCGAAGTTTCGCCGAGAAGCCCCCTGCCCATTTCCAGCGCTATTGTCCTGTAGAGGCCTGACTCTGGCGATGATTCATTGTCCGCCATCCGCAGCAGCTCTTCTGTGACCAAAGTGCGCGCCCTGATTCGCCTGGGCACCCCCTTTGTTGAAGTGTTACTGACGATAGAGCCCGGTGTAGCCCGGTAATAGTAGGCGGTATCGGGGGTGAAGGCGACCCGTTTTGCCTTCGACTGGATTGTCGCCGCCCACAGAACATCACTGCTGGCGGCAAGGCCCTCCGTAAAACGGAATTTGTTTTCCTCAATAAATTCGCGCCGGGTTAAAGTGGCCCAGACGGCACAAAACCACTCAGCGTCGGGAACGGTTTTTTCAAGAAACTGTATTCCGGAAGTCACCCCCCGGGGCTTGGGATAATGAAGCAGATGCGCATTACTTATGTCACCCGGCCGCTTTTCAAAGCGATATCCTGTGCAAAACGCCATGTCCAGCTCAAGCGACTCAGCCAGTGTAACAAGTGTCTCAAGATAGGAAGGCGCGATGGTGTCGTCCGCGTCAATGAAAGCAACATATTTTCCTGTTGCCGCATCCAGCCCGGCATTACGGGCAAACGTAACTCCCCGGTTGGGCTTATGCAGGACCTGGACACCGGTGCGTACGGCCGCGTATGAATCGAGCAGGGCCGGCGTGTCGTCTTTTGAACCGTCGTTTATGAAAATCGTTTCAAAATCACGAAAAGACTGAGCGTCGAGCCCGTCGAAAAGGGCTGGAAGCCATGGAGCGGCGTTGTGAGCCGGAATTATTACGGAAACTGTAATGTCGGAAATGTTCGTGGTCATGTTCCCCGTGCATACATAATGTTTTATTTTTGGAGCCTATACCAAATTAGCGAGCCCATTTCCAGCGCTTGTCAAAACAAGAAGAGAACGACACGCCGTGGTGATGATTGTGAATTATAAAATAAATCTTTTTTTTTACACTCCTGTGGTAGAATCCCATCGCTTACAATTTCGCCCGCGGCGACCGCCGGTAAAATTAAAGCATGGTTGGAAAATATTTTACAAAAAAGGAGGTTTGTTATGGCACAAAATTCCCGCGAGCAGAAAAAAAAGAACGTTATTGAAGTTTTAAACAAGGCGCGCTCCATGGAGCTTTTCGCCATCCACCAGTACATGAATCAGCATTATAATCTCGACGATATGGATTACGGCGAGCTGGCCGCCAAGGTGAAGTTGATTGCCATCGACGAGATGCGCCACGCCGAGATGCTGGCCGAGCGCATCAAGGAACTCGGCGGCGAGCCGACATCGGACCTTGACGCGAAGGTGCAAAAAGCGCAGAAATTCGATTCGATCTTTCCGTTTGACGCGAAACTGGAGGACGATACCATCGACGCCTACAACCAGTTTCTGCTGGTGTGCCGCGAAAACGGCGACAGCATCAGCATGAAGCTCTTTGAAACGATCAACGATGAGGAGCAGGCGCACTTCAATTATTTCGACAATGTCAGTGAGCACGTAAAAAAACTAGGGGCCGCCTATCTCGCCCAAATTGCCGGAACCCCGGCGGATACAGGCCCGCCGTCAAAAGGGTTTGTCACGGGCGGGGGAACGGCTGCATGAAACCTCGTTGGTAAGAGGCGGACAATCCATCGGACTGTCCGCCTCTTGTCTTTTTCCTGCATCCCGCTCGGGGAGATCATTCAAGCAGGATTTATTTTGAGACAAACGACAGGCTCTGCGCCCATTTTTTTGTAAACTTGAAAAAAGCCCGAAGTTCAACCTGACAGTGTTTCTCTATATGGTTAAGAAGGCCCCAGATAAAAATAATGATGCCGAACATTTCCAGCCCTTCCTCCATTGCTTCCACGATAATGTATGTCGTGTTAATACCGTACTTCTCGGCATAATACCCTTCTATCATTTCAAAGCCCAGGCACCCGCTCAGATAAACAATGGCCGCAAACAGGAAGGTAATTTTGCTTTTTTGGGGGAGCTTCCACCAGAATCTGACGAAAAACAATGCAAGAAAAAGAACAACCGGGATGGCAACAACAACCCAGCTGTAGAAAAAATACCCGTGAATATCTTCTTTTAAACAATCTCGCATGAAGAGCCCCAATCTTTCATGGAAAGAGAGCAATTCATCGGCCGCCATAAACAGAAAACCGACTGTAAGTAAGATCCAGTGCGGAAAATATGCTGATTTTTGTTTTTTGACTGAAAGAGCAATGAACAAAAGGAGCAGAAAGGACGAAAGCAGCAAAATGACGGAAAAATAGGTGGGTATGCTCCATTCGCGCCCGAGTAAAAAGAGCCTGTATATCCACCCGCCCCGTGTTACGCCTTTAATGTAGTGAATGTAGTAGAAGAGCACGCCGACGGTAATCAGAAGTGATGCCGCCATTGAAAGGACGAGGGTAATCAGGGATGCATTTAACGAAATACGTTTATAAGATGTGTCGGAAGAAATGATTTTCCCGGTTTGTTTCATTATGGCGAACCCTAATTTTGCGGCAGTCCTGTAAAAAATATCTCCGGAAGGATTTGATCTGTAATTTATTTAATCAATCCGGCCAGGCGTTCCAGGCGCAGAGTTTTTTCCTGTCTGTCCCATGACCAGTAGATGATAAATGCCTTACCCAGAACGTCTTTGAGTTCCACAACCCCCCAAAAACGGCTGTCTAGGCTGTGGTCACGATTGTCCCCCATGACGAAAAGCGATTTTTCCGGCACGGTGAGCGGACCGAAATTATCCCGCGGGCCGGCTGCGGCCGGCAGGATGACCGGGTCGGTGTAAACGCCGTGAGGATCCGCATAGGCCTCGTCATTGATGAAGATCTTTTTGTTTTTCATCTCTATCTTGTCGCCCGGCAGTCCGATGACACGCTTAATGAAGTCTTTCGAGCGGTCCTGAGGGAAAATGAAAACAATGACATCCTCTCGCTTCGGGTCCGTGACGGGGATGATTGTTTTGCGCAAAAAAGGTATTTTGATGCCGTAGATGAATTTGTTGACGAAAAGATGATCGCCGATCAGAAGCGTCGGGATCATCGAGCCGGAAGGTATTTTGAATGCCTGCACGACAAAGGAAATGATAAACGCGGCAATTACAAAAGCGATCAGGACTGATTCAATAAATTCTCTGAATTTTGATTTCGGCCTGTCGTGTGCGGTGTTTTTCTTCTTCATACTATGAAAATCCTTATACCCGTCCTCGCCTGTGCGGCGGGAATTTATTTTTTCGCCGGTGGGGCGGTTTCTTTTATATAAAATTGCAGTTTCAGCCTGCCGATGTCCACTATGTCTCCGTCTTTGAGGTCATGGCGCTGTTCTATGGCGCTGCCGTTGACCTTTATGGTTTTGCTTCCCGTCGGGGTGATGAAATACCCGGTCTTCCGCCGGTTGACAAGCGCGACGCGCCTGGGGGCGAAAAGCCCCTTCAGCCTGATGACGGAGCCTTTTTCGCTGCCGATGTTGGATACTTTATCCCGGATAAGGTAGTCTTTAGGTCCGCCGGGCCCCTTGATGACGACAAAGCCGCCCAGAACATCCGGCTCGGTCGTGGCGGCGGCAAGGAGAATTTTCCTGCGGTCTTCAGGGGTGATGACGATCGTTTCAAACATGGAGCGTCCGCGTCCGGCCGCATTTTTAGCATTTTCAAACCGGTCTTTGTCAAGCAGTATTTCCAGCGCGTGGATACCGATAATAATGATATCTCCGTTGAATATTTCAGAGCGTTTCACGGCGCGGCCGTTCAGATAGGTGCCGTTGAGGCTTTTCAAATCCTCGACAAACAGCTGGTCGCCCTGTTTTTCGATGATTGCGTGGTGTGATGAGACGGCCTGATTGTCGATGATGATATTATTGTCCGCTTTTCTGCCGATGGAGATGATGTCTTTATCGAGTTCGATCTCCTGGACGACTTCGCCTTTGAATCTGAGCAATATCTTTGCCATTTATTACCTCCGGTGATGTCCGGTCATGGACGGTACCATTTCTTCTTGCGAATGTGGCCGACGACGGCCGAGATGTTGTCTCCGCCGCCGTTATCGTTGGCGATGTCCGTGAGTATCTCACTGGCGGCGCGGACATTGCCGGCGCGCAGGATGATCTCGAGCATCTCCTCGTCGGACAACATGTTGTACAGGCCGTCGCTGCATAAAAGCAGTATATCGTCGGCCAGGACGGTCAATTCACCCAGATCCGCGGCGACTTCCTCGTCCACGCCCAACGCCCTTGTCAGGACGTTTTTGAAAAGCGACTGCGATGCTTCCTCTTTCGTGATCCGCTCACGGCCTAACTGTTCCTGAACGAAGGAGTGGTCGCTGGTCAACTGCTCGATGCTGCCGGACCTTATCAGGTAAATACGGCTGTCTCCGACATGGGCGAAGCTCAACTGGTCCCGGGCGAGCAGGGCGGCCGCGATGGTGGTGCCCATGCCGCTTAGTTCCGGAGTGGACAGCGCCGCCTCGTACACGGTGCGGTTGGCCTGCATGACGGCGGCGTTGAGGCGGTTGGTGGCTGTACAGTAGGCAGGGTCATAGTCGCAAAACGCTTGAGGCTCTTTCCGCAGGAATTGTCTTACCGCACGGACGGCAAGTTCGCTGGCCACCTCCCCGTGGGAGCGGCCGCCTATCCCGTCGGCTACGATCAGAAGCCCGAGTTTTTCATCTACACAGATGCGATCCTCGTTTTTATCCCGTACGCGTCCCTGATCGGTTTTGCCTCCCGCCGCCAGTTTCAAGAATGCCTCCCGTTGTGATATAGATGGGCATCGGTGAGGTATCTGCCCGCCTGTGCTTGTGTGTAATCAAGCGATCGGCGGCCTCCGGTGTGCATCAGAAATTTTCCGTCAGGTTATCGTCTTCCTGAACCACCACAATGCGGGAAATGCCCTCAACGCTGATTGTGTGGCGCCCGATGACGAGTTTTCTGGAAAGAGGGGTTTCTCCGCTTTCCACTCCGTCGATATACACTTTCGCCCCCGGCCGGGCGGAGGTGATCGTAACCGTGCCGCCGCCTGGGATAGATTCGTTAAGGGTCAGCAGTCTGCCTTTTTCAATGATGATCGTTCTGTCCGGGGAGCGGTAGAAGCCGGGCTGTTCTACGGCGAGTTTATGCTCCCCGGCGGGAATATTCTGAAAGACGAAAGGCGCTGTGCCGATTTTTTCGTCGTCAAGATAGACGTCGGCCGCCTCACTGGTATAGAGGTCCAGCGTGCCCACACCCGTGGACAACTGAAGGATGAGCGCGATAATGAAGCCCAGGAGCACCAGGACGGAGCCTCCGTAGAGCGCGTACTCTTTGCGCTTGATTTTGTTCAAGTCGCGACTTGCGCCGTCGAGAACCTGCCTGGCCTCCGGCAGGTCGGGGTTTTCGTCTAGCGCCATCTGGGAGAGTTTTATGGAACTCAAAAGGCAGCGTTTTTTCTGAGTCGTACGTTGCCGGCAGGCTTTTTCCCACTCCGCTTTGGCCTCTTGCAGATAGGCCTTGTCTTTACGGGGGCGCAAGAGCCGGTCCACCGCCTCTTTAAACGCCTGCGCCGTGCTGAAGCGATCCTGCGGGTCTTTGGCGATGGACTTGAGAATGATCCGGCTTAGTTCTTTCGAAATCAGAGGCGCTATTTCATGCGGTGCAACCGGCGTCTCCTTGAGATGCATTATGGCGGTCTGGATGGGGTTTTCATGGAAGAAGGGAAGTTTTCCGGTGACCAGCCGATACAGTGTGATGCCCGTCGAATATATATCCGTCCAGGGGCCTGTCTGACCGCCGATGATCTGTTCGGGGGCGATGTACGAAGGCGTGCCGATCCAGTTTCCTTTTTCCGTCTTGGTCGAAATCTCGTCGCCTTCGATGATGCTGGCAATGCCGAAATCTGATATTTTTACGCGCCCGTCGTAGGTCATGAAAATATTTCCGGGTTTGATGTCGCGGTGGATAATGCCATGCTGATGAGCGTAGTGAAGGCCGGCGAGCACTTCCGAAATAATGCGCAGTGATTCTTCGATGGACAGGTTTTCCTTGTCCGTCAGCAGCTCGTCGAGCGGTTTTCCCTCGACATATTCCATAATCAGCGTCAGGTGCTCGTTGCTGAAATCGATGAGCTGGATAATATTGTCATGATTAAGTTTTCCGAGCAGTTTTGCCTCTTTTTCAAACCTGCCTTTTATGTTTTCGTCATTGATAAAAGTTGACTTGAGCTTTTTGACCGCGACACGCCGGCCAATCGACAATTGATATGCCTCATAGACATCGGACATGCCGCCCTGATTTGAAATGAGCCCTATGATTTCGAACCCGTGAATACGGGTGATACTTTGTATCGTTTTGTCATTGCTGGTCATTTTTTTCGTCCAAATGGCTAATAGCTTGATACGGTTAAGGAAAATTAAACATAACCGGCTGAATTATTCAATCCATTTTTCGGATGCAGGACAATTATTAAATGCTCTTTCTTGATTTTTCGGCACAACGAAGGTAATCTTGAGCCATGCCACATAAAAAGACGGTTAAAACCATAATATTCTTCTGCCTGGCCTGGACAGTTTTTTTTACTCTGAATTCCTGTACGTGCGCCTTATGGACAAGGCAGGATTTCGGAAAGCTGGAGCAGGCGGCCCAAAAGAGCGATGCAAAAGCGCAGCTGCTTGTCGGAGAGATCTATGAGTTCGGCGTGGGCGTTCCCGCCGATGAAGGGATTGCCGCCAGGTGGTACCAGATGGCGGCAAATCAAAATGAGCCGCAGGGCCAGTTTTATCTGGGCATGATGCATGACCGGGGTGCGCCTCTGGAGTGGGACGCAGCCGCGGCCCTGGGCCGGCTTTTCCAGTCAGCCGAGCTCGGCTATGAGAAGGCGCAGATCGCACTGGCGCTGCTTTATTTCAAAGACAAGGGGCTCAGGGAGGAAATCGCCGGAAGAATCGAAAGATACCGCGAAAACGCCAGACGCGGAGACGCCCCCGCCCAGTATGTTCTGGGATGGGCCTTCGCAGAAGGGGTGGGCTTGAAGATCAATCCCCGTGAGGCGGTTGACTGGTACCGCAGGTCAGCCGCTCAGGGATACACGAAGGCGCAAATGGCGCTGGGCGGAATCTATCTGGCAGGAAAAGTCGCGCCTATGGATTTATCCGAAGCGGAAAAATGGTACGAAAAAAGCGCCGCGTCGGAATTTGCGGCCCGCCTGCAGCTTAACAGGCTGCGGCAGACAGATGCCCGACGGCACAGCAAAGATCAGCACGGAGAGCTTCTGCGGCACGCGGATGCTTCGCTTCGCAACTACATCCATGTACAGCGCCTGCTCATTGAATCGGAAAAAGGAAAGAATAACGCCCTTGTTTTGCGTGCCTGCCGCAGCATCGACGGGCTCGACCCTGCCTTTGGCGATGTCTTTGCCGTCTGCGAAGCGGTTTATCAAAACAACAGTGATAAAACGGGCAGCCGGGTTGAAGCGGCCCGGCAGGCGCTCAAGGCAAAAGACTGGAACAGATTCAGTGTCATCGCGTCCGGATTGATGGAGCCTGATTTTGACCCGGAGCAGATCAGAGGGCTTGTCGGCTGCGCCTGGAGGGCGCTGGACAAAGAAACAAGAGCCGCGGCATACAACATAGAGGCGCAGTTGCAGAAGCTGGAAACAGCCGTCCGCTCCGACATCTACCGCAAAAACAATGCAATGCTGATTCCCGTCTGGACGGATGCCTTCAAAGCAGCCCTTTCCCGCGCACGCAGGGAAAATCCGGCAGACCCGTCTTTGGGGGCTCTCGCCTTAAGAGGCGCACAGGTCATGCCCAACCTTCAGCAACTGATGAAACGGCAAAAGCCACAGCAGCCTCAAAAGTCAGTTGTCGCCGCAAAAAAACCGCCGCAGGTTCTGATCCCGGGGGAGGAGGACTACAAAAAGGCCCATGAGATCTTTGCTGCGGGCCGTTTTGCAGAGGCGGCGGGTATTTTTGAAAAAACGACAAGGATCCGGGGATTCCGCCATATTGCTCAGTCATACATTTATATGGGCATCTGTAATCTGGCGCTCATCAACCCGGCCAATGTCAGTCAGGCGCGCAAGCTGCGGATGAAGGGCATTGTCTGTTTTCAAAACGGACTGCGTTTTGACCGCCGCGCGGCACTGCCGGCCGGGTATGATAAATACGAGCCGGTATTTACCGAAGCGAAAGAGAAGATGAAATAGATGGCTTTCCACTATAGCCATAAACGCGATTTTCCGCGGCTGTGCACCGGTTTTTTGCGCCGTTTGACAGCCTCCGGGAAGTGAATTCTTTTTACAGGAGAGATCAGTTGTGAAAAAGAAAATTATTATCCGCAGTCTGCTTGTTTTTTTGTTGATGGTACTTCCTGGCCTTTTTGCATCGGCACAGGAGCCGACCGGCTATAAGGTAGTCAAAGGCGATACGCTCTGGGGCATTTCCGGGGCGAAATTGAATGATCCCTTTTTATGGCCTGGTATATGGAAGGAAAACCCGGACATTTCCAACCCGCACCTGATCTATCCGGGGCAGGTGGTCAGGATACCTGCTTATTTGATGAAGGGCGGGGAGAATATGGCTTTAGAACAGGCGCGGGAGGAGTCGGCGCCGTCGGCCCGTGCGCATACAAAAAATCTTGCCGTTGCCCCTTCCGGCGTACCGGCAAAACCGTTGCCGTCCGGTTGGAAAGGAGAGCCGGCTGCAAAACAGCGGTATAAAGATATCAGGGGAGTTGTACTGTATGACCGGACGGTGGTCGAAGGGGAGGTGCTCTTCATGAATGCCGAAACAGTGAAACTACGCACCTGTGACGGCAGGGTCGTGTCTTTTTCTTTTATTAATGAAGTTGAAAATTTCATCAGATAAATTCCAGCCGCCCCGGCTTTCCGTGGGCGGCTGGAGCGGCTTTTTATCTTGCTTATTATTTTGTCCCTCTCAATGAAGCCTTCTCTATTTGCCCAATTCGATGCGGTAGCGGCAGCAGTCATCGCCTTTCACCAGCAGCTTGCTGAATCCATCAGTTGTAAATTGCGGGTTGGCCTCCCCGGCCACGCCCCGGACGAACTCACCTAAAATGACGTCGCAAAAATCAGGTTCCATGGAGTAGCTTTTCACTACCGGGCAGGTGATAATTTCTTTTTCAAACGCCTGAGGTGAATTTTCAATATAGCCGTTCCAGAAGTTCGCCACGGAATCGTCGATGGTGTCGCAGATGCCGGGCAGTCTGGTGCAGTCTTTGTAGTCCTCTTTTGTTGTTGCTGTCCGTTTCATTATGAGGCGTGCGTTGTTTTTTCCCATCCTGTAATATTCTTCTTTCAGTCTTTCCATAAACTTTTCTCCCCCCGTTTCCTTTCCCACGCGGTAGAGAATCATCATCTGGTAGGCGAGTCCCTCTGTCCAGTTTTTGTAGCGCTTGCCCATTTCCTCTTCGCTGACGGGGTACTTTTCGTATGCCGGAACTTCTTTTTTCATCCTTCTGCCTCCTTGAAAAAATTTTAATGATCATCAGATTTTACTGCGGAACTAAAGTTTGGTTTTCTGCAGAAAGGAGATGAAGCGCTCGTTAAACATCTCGGAGCGTTCCATGTTTAAAAGATGGGCCGCGTCGGGAATTACCGTAAGTGACGAGGTGGCAATTCTTTCATGGATAAATTCTGAAGCACTCACAGGTGTCCCTTCGTCTTCGGTGCCGACCATGATCAATGTCTCGACGGAAATCCGACTGATTGCTTCACGCAAATCCATGGAGCGGATAGCCGCGACGCAGCCTGTTAATCCTTTGAAAGATGTCTCGACAATGCTTTTTCTCACTTGTGCAACATCCTGTGCAAGCCGTTGCTGTCCGGCTTTGGTAAACCATCTGTCCAGGACTGCGTCGGCAAGGGCGTCCATGCCGTAGGTACGGGCCGCCTGTGTCCGCTCATCCCATTCGGCTTCGGTAATAGTCATAAACGAGGCGGTAGCGCAAAGGGTCAGGGAAAGCAGGCGACCATCATGGAAAGCGCCCAGCATCTGCCCGACCATGCCGCCTAAAGAAAGACCGCAGAAATGAACCTTCTCGAGCCCGAGATGATCCATCAGGGCAAGGGCATCAGCTGTCAGAAGCTCCAGAGTGTAGGGAGCGGGAGACGCTGCAGATTTACCGTGTCCCCGGTTGTCGTAACGCAGTACGCGATAGCCCGCTTCGACAAGCGGCGGCACCTGGTATTTCCACATGCCGAGATCGGACATGAGCGAATTAGAAAGCATAACCGTATCTGCCTTGGACGGTCCGTCGAGTTGATAATTCAGTACAGTTTTATTTATTTCAGCCTGCATCATGGGTCAACCTCCCTTTCTCATTGGCCTTCAGCCTTCCTCTTCTGTTTCACCGCTTCCAGAACTTTCGGCAGGATGGTGCCGGTTTTCCCCTGGATGAGATAATCGGAAACGCCCTCCGCAGTGAGAGGCGTGGCCTCGGCATTGATTTCGATGATAACGGTTTTGCGGCCGGCACGCTCCTGTTTAGCCATACGCGGCAGCATGGCAAAAGGATAAACAACGGCCGAGGTTCCGCAGATCAGCATCACGTCGCAGCCGGCCACCTCCTCTTGACTATGCTTAGCGACATCCGGGGGGATGGCTTCGTTAAAATGGACCACATCGGATTTGAGCACCCCGTTACACTTTTGGCAGTATGGCGGCAGGCGGTCTTCAGCCAGCATGCGCTCCAGTTCATATTGCTGCGGGTCGTATCTTGTGTCGCACGAATAACATCTTAAAAGTGAGATGTTCCCGTGGTAGTCCAATACTTTTTTGCTGCCCGCCTTCTGGTGCAGATTGTCGATGTTCTGTGTGACGATGCTTTTGAGAATGGACATCTCTTCCAGTTCGGCCAAGGCGTGATGCCCGGGATTGGGGCGGGCGCTTTCCATATCCTTAAGCCAGGTGACGGCGGTCATCCTCTCTATCCAGTAGGCTTTCGGGTCGCGCTGAAAGCGATAATAGCTTTCGTATGCCTGCCTTTCCGCGTCCGGGTTTCTGGTCCAGACTCCGTTGGGTCCGCGGAAATCAGGAACGCCCGATTCGGTGGACATACCCGCACCGGTAAGTGCGACGGCGTATCTGCTTCTCGCCAGCTGCCCGGCGGCTTTTGCAATCAAGTCTTCCATGTTGGCCCTCTTTTCTCCGTAGTGTCTCTTTTTCAGTAAATTCCCATCGCGCATCCGCCCGCCAGCGTCGCGCCCAGTTCACGGCATTTTTCCAGGATTTCCTCAGTGATGTTTCCCCTGGCGATGACCGGATGAAACACGGTTTTGAATTTATATCCCAGCGCGATACGCTCGATAGAGTTTAACGCGCCCGTGCCGTCGTTTCCCGCACTGACAAAAATGACGAAAGGCTTGCGAAAAACCCTGCCCGCCTCCTTGCCGTATGTGCGGTCGAAGAAGTCCTTGACCATCCCGGACATGTAACCGAAATTTTCCGGAGTGCCGACGGCCAGCCCGTCGCATTCCAGCAGATCGTCGAGCGTCGCGTCTGTCGCCCTTTTGAGCGTGACTTCAGTCCCTTCAATTGATTTTGCTCCCTCGCGAACGGCCTGTGCCATTTGCTGAGTGTGTCCGGTCTGGGAGTGGTAGATGATGAGAATTCTGGCCATAACAAAAAATGCCGGCGGCGGATAACGGGCAAGGGGCTATAGATTATGGGCTAAGGATTGTGGGCGGGGACGGCAGTTTTTTTTTGAATCTGCCGTCTCCGCTGCCGTTTCAGGGCATTTTGCCGATGATACCCAAAAACCCGCCTGCTTGCAGCGATGCGCCGCCGACGAGCGCACCGTCGATATCCTCGATCGCAATGAGTTCGGCAATGTTGTCTTCAGTCACGGAGCCGCCGTAAAGAATGCGGACATCCTCCGCCATGCAGCCGTAAATTTCCACCAGCAGGCGGCGGATGAAATCGTGGACTTCTTCCGCCTGGACGGGGCTGGCCACTTTGCCGGTTCCGATTGCCCAGACCGGCTCATAGGCGATGACCAAGCCGGCCAGCATCTCCACGCTCACATCGGCCAGCGCCGCGCGCACCTGACGGCCTATGACCGCCTCGGTGATACCTTTGTTTCTTTCCGCCTCTGTTTCACCGACGCAGATGATCGGTTTCAGACCGGAGGCCATGGCTCTGAGCGCTTTTAAGTTGACAGTTTCGTCGCTTTCGCTGAAATATTTGCGCCGTTCGGAATGGCCGACGATAACGTAGCTGCAACCTGTGTCTTTGAGCATCACAGGAGATACTTCGCCCGTGTAGGCTCCTTTGTTTTCAAAATACATATTCTGCGCGGCAAGAGCCACAGGTGAGCCCCGCAGGGCATCGCTCACTTTTTGCAATGCAGTAAAGGGAGGGGCCACCACGACCTCGCCGTTTTTCAAATCGGTTATGCCTTCTTTAATTTCTGTCGCCAGACGTACCGATTCAGAAATGGTGTTGTGCATTTTCCAGTTGCCGGCGACAATCCACTTTCTCATGATGTCCTCCTGTCTCAGCCCAGCGCCGCCACGGCGGGCAGTGTTTTCCCTTCCAGAAGCTCCAGAAAAGCGCCGCCGCCGGTGGAGATGTAAGATATTTTATCGCTTTTACCCGTTTTGTGGACGGCTGTGTCCGTGTCGCCGCCGCCGACGATGCTCAGCGCACCAGATTGGGCAACAGCATCCACCAGTTTAAATGTGCCGGAAGAAAAAGGCACAAGCTCGAACATGCCCAAAGGCCCGTTCCAGACAATGGTTTTTGCTTCATTTACCGCATCGGAAAACGAGGCGATGGTCGCCGGGCCGATGTCGAGCCCCATCCATCCATCGGGAATGTCCCTGATGTTGACGATGTTTCTTTCCGCGTCCGCTGACGGCGCCTGCGCGATAAGTGTGTCCGTCGGCAGAAGGAGACGGACATTTTTAGCTTTGGCCTTGTCCATAATCCGGCGGGCCAGTTCCAGCATGTCATTTTCACAAATCGAATTGCCGACGCTGATGCCTGAGGCTTTCAGGAAAGTGAAAGCCATGCCGCCGCCCACAAGCAGGCAGTCAACGTTGTCGATGATATTTTCCAGAAGCTTGATTTTATCCGATACCTTGGCTCCGCCGATGATCGCGACGAGCGGCCGGGCGGGATCCTTCATTGCTTTATTGAAATATTCGATTTCGTTTTTGAGCAGAAATCCGGCCGCGCTCACAGGCGCGAACTTCGTGATGGCGGTGTTCGAAGCGGCCGCCCGGTGCGCCACGGCAAACGCGTCGTTAATATACACATCGCACAAAGAGGCGAGCTCCCGGGCGAACGCATCGTCGTTTTTGTCCTCTCCGGGGTGAAAGCGCAGGTTTTCCAGCAGAATCACTTCGCCTGGCTGCATGGCGTTCACGGCTGCATGCGTCTTTTCACCTGTGCAGTCATCAATAAAGGCAACATCCGTTTTCAAAAGCCCCGCGAGCACCGGAGCCACCGGTTTGAGCGAAAACTCATCGACTCTTTTTCCTTTGGGGCGTCCCAGATGCGAGGCGACGATGACCTTCGCTCTTTTCTCTCGCAGATAGTTGATGGTGGGCAAGCCTGCTCTGATGCGTGTATCGTCTGTGACGTTGCCCGCCTTGTCCATAGGTACGTTGAAGTCCACCCGTACGAATACCTTTTTTCCGCTTACATCGATCTGATCCAGATACTTCATCGTTTTACCTCTCGATTGTATTTTATTTCATGATGAACGACAAAAGTTCAAGCATGCGGTTGGAAAAGCCCCATTCATTGTCGTACCATGAAAGTATTTTCACCATTTTACCCCCGATCATCGTCGTGTTGGGAAGATCCACAATCGAGGAGTGGGGATTGCCGTTGAAGTCTTTCGAGACAAGCTCTTCTTCCGAGCACAGCAAAATGCCCTTCATCGCCTTTTGAGAATATTCTCTGAGCTTGTCGTTTACCTGCTGCCTGTCGGTTTCACGCGCAAGCGTGGCCACGAAATCCACCAGCGAAACGTTGGGCGTGGGGACGCGCACCGCCAGGCCGTCGAGTCTTCCTTTCATTTCAGGGATAACCTCGGCGATGGCTCTGGCCGCGCCGGTGGTTGTGGGAATCATCGACAAGGCGCAGGCGCGGGCGCGGCGCAGGTCTTTGTGCGGCTCGTCGATCACTACCTGGTCATTGGTGTAGGAATGAATGGTCGTCATCAGACCGTGTTCGACGCCGAACTCTTCGTGAAGGATTTTCACGATCGGGGCCAGGCAGTTGGTCGTGCAGGATCCCATGGAAATGATGTGATGTCTGGAGCGGTCATAGTCCTCGGCGTTGACGCCGAAAACAAACGTGACATCCGGTCTTTTGGCGGGTGCCGAGATGACTACTTTTTCGGCGCCTGCCTTGAGGTGCTTTTCCGCGTCGTCGCGGTCTGTAAAAATGCCTGTGCTCTCCAGCACGACATCAACGCCCAGATCGCGCCAGGGCAGTGTTTCCGGATCCCGGCTCGACAGAACCCTGACTGGCTCTCCATCTACCGTGATCGTGCCGGGGTCGGACGTGACTGCGGCGGAAAAGGTGCCGTGTACAGAATCGTACTTCAGCAGGTGGGCCATTGTTTTCGCGTCGGTAAGGTCATTTACCGCGACGAATTGCACATCTTTACTTTTGTAACCGGCTCTGAATACCAGTCGGCCGATTCTTCCAAAGCCGTTAATGGCTACTCTGACCGGCATGGCTGCCTCCTTTTGTTAAGTCAGGCAAGATTAAACAAAAGCCCGAACCTTGTCAATCCATATCTCTTTTATGGCAATGATTTGGCGCAGATACAAGGCGAGGGCTGCCGGCTGTTTTGCGGCCGGTCGGATAAGGGGGAGGGGCGCCTGCCCGCGGTTTCGTGTTTTTCCGCTTGCGCTTGCCCGGCATTCTTCATATACTTATATATCGATTAACCTTGCTTATGCATCCTGGAGGATAATATGAAAAAAACATTGAGTTTTCTGATTATATCGATACTTCTTTTTGCCTTTGGCGGGTTGTGTGCCGCCGCCGACGAAGCCATTGTCGGGGTGTGGTCCCTGCCGATTCTCAAGGGTAATGATAAGGGCAAGGAAAGATCGCACGTTGAGATTTATGCACAAGGCGGAGCTTACTTCGGCAAGATCGTCAAGCTGACGACGGTCCCTCCCGACACTGTGTGCGTGAAGTGCAAGAGGGACAAAAAAGACAAACCTCTTCTGGGAATGGTGATCCTGCGCGACCTGACCAAGGAGCCGGGGCAGTACGCGGGAAAGATACTGGAAGTCGAGGAAGGCAAGGAATACAAATGCACGATCAGACCTGTATCAAAAGACAAGCTCAAACTTACCGCCTGTCTGATGTTTATTTGTGAAAGTCATTACTGGACAAGAGTTGAGTGATATTAGGGTGTGCGGCTGGAGTTTAAATTCAAATATTAACAGTTTATTTACCTGCAAAACACGAAGGAGGCACAAATGAATCGGTTACTTGACTGGAAAAACGTGATTGCTTTTGTTTGTTTCATTGCCGTTTGGGTGTCTTTCGGGCCGGCGTATGCCGCCTCGGTCGGTCAGGAAGTGGCAAATGTTCAAATTCGAGATGCCAATGACAAACCGGCCACTATTCCTGACTTCGGCACGCATGTGCTCGCCCTGACCTACAGCAACACTAGTGCGTCGGATCTGGGCGACCCGATGAATGACGCGCTCAAGGCCAGAAATTACAACAGGGATCTGTACCGGGGCATGGGGGTGGCCAATCTGAAAGACTCGGCTGTGCCGAATTTTATTATCCGCAAAGCCATTAAGTCGAAAATAGAAAAATACAAAAGTACTATCCTGACCGATGTGGACCTTTCGCTGGCCAAAGCCTGGGATCTGGGCAACTGCAAGGACAAGGCGGTGTTCATGGTGATCGGTGCGGATAAAAAAATCAAATATATCCGCTACACGGATAAGGAAAATCTCTGGAACAAGGCGGAAATAGACAACGTTCTGAAACTGATGGACGAGCTGCTGGCTAAAAAATAGTAAAGATGGATCAGCGCGCTCAGACGCGCAAAACAGACCCCGCGGGGGCGGCCCGCGGGGTTTTTATTTTTTATTTACTTGCGCGCCACGCCGGTTCGCCGTGCACCTTGCCCCCGTCGACCACAATCGTTTCACCCGTGATATAGCTTCCCGCGTCGGATGCCAGAAACACCACCATTCCACCGAGTTCCTGCGGTTCACCCAGCCTCAGTGTGGGAATCTGCGAGACGGCCCGGGCGTTTACCTTCGGATCTTTCCACAGAGCCTCGCTCAGGCGCGTTTTGATGATGCCCGGCGCGATCGCGTTGACACGGATGTTGTATTGCCCCCATTCCTTGGCCATCACCTGTGTGAGCATGACAGCGGCCGCCTTGCTGGTGCAATATACGCCCAGATCACCCGCGCGGATGCCCCCGATGGATGAGGTGTTGATGATTGACCCGCCTCCCTGCTCTTTCATGATTTTTGCCGCCAGCCGGCTCAAAACGAAGATGCTTTTCGTGTTGACGTTCATGATGATGTCGTAGGTTGTTTCATCCTGATCCATCAGCGGGCCGTAGTAGGGATTTGTGCCGGCATTGTTAAACAGAATGTCGATCCGCCCGAATTCCTTCATCGTCTGGTCGATAAGCGCGCGGCATTCGTCTGTTTTACCTACATGAGTCGCGATGGCTTTTCCCTTTACGCCTTTGGCGGATATTTCCGCCGCCACTTTTTCGAGGTCCGCTATTTTACGGCTGGCCACGACCACATGCGCTCCCGCGTCGGCCATGGCCAAAGCGGCCGCACGACCGATGCCTCTGCTTCCGCCTGTCACCACCGCCACTTTTCCTTCGAGTGAAAATACCGATAGATCCATTGATGATAACCTCCTTTTCCACTTTATATTGATTCACCCATAACACGGCCCCGCAGGCCGGTCAATGAAGTCCGCACAGGTCGCTTCGCTGGACAAAACCACGTGTTTTTGCTACACAGATCAAAATTATGCGCCGTATCGCGCGTCTTTCGGGAGCTTCAACAATGCTGGTGAAAATCACAGACAATATCTACGGTATGATCTGGACCGACTATCGTGAGAATAACTGCAATGCTTACCTGATCACCGGCCGGCCGAATATTGTCATCGATCCCGGCCATCGTCACCTGGCCGGTCATGTACATCGGGCCCTGGCCGAACTTGGTCTGGCGCCCGCCGATATCGGCGCGGTGCTGGCCACCCACGCCCATCCGGACCACTACGAGGCGGCCCGTTCCTTCGGAGAGGACACCCTTTTTGGTATGGGCGCAGTCGAATATTCCCTTGTTGGCCAAGTTGAGTATCTGGCCGTGCCGGAGCCGGACTTCCTTTTGCAGGCAGGCGTTCTGACGCTGGGGGATGCTACATTTCAGGTACTGGAGGCGCCGGGGCATTCGCCCGCTTCGATCTGCTTTTATGAAGAAAAAAGTGGGGCGCTTTTTCCCGGCGATGTGATTTTTGAAAACGGTATCGGCCGCAGCGATCTGCCCGGAGGCGATGGCGGCCAGCTCAAAAAAAGTATTGTCCTGCTTGCCGGGCTGGGCGCCTCTTATCTACTGAGCGGCCACGGCAATATCGTGGCGGGCGCGAAGGAAGTGGCCGCCAATTTCAAAGCGGTTGAAGAAAACTGGTTTGGATACCTCTAAAGGCGGGAAAGCTCTTCCCAAAGCGAGGCCGTGAGCTTTGCCCGCTCATCTTTCCACCTCGGGGTGCCCTCCACATTAGGGAGTAGCGCCGAACCGCTGACGCCCTGCTGCTTAAGTGCGGCCAGCGCTTTTTCCTTTTCCTCCCCAAGGAGCCTCCCCAGACTGGACTCAAAAGACGAGATGATCTCCATGTACGGCGCCGTGTCGATGTTGAGGATATCTTTCAGCCCCGCGGCCAGAGACTGTTTTTCCGTGAAGGGATCGACGGCGCGGATGAGCTCCTGTCTGAATACGCTTTCCATTTCCGGGCATTCCTGCCTGTCTTGTTCAAGCTGTGACCGCACGGCGGTTGCATCGATGATCTGTGCCAGGTAGCGCGACACCAGTGAAATACATTTTTTTCTGCACTCGTCGAGGCGCAGTTTTTGTTTTTCCTCATCACTTAGGGTGAGGTTTTTTGTGCGCTCCATGACAATATCGACTGTAGAGCGAATTCCACTCATAATGAACCTCCACAAGAATGATCCGGCGACTCACGGCGCCGATATGTAATTTAAAAGTCAAAAATAATCAAATGCAGACGGCTTATGGACAGCCCGCAAGAAAATTTTCTAAAAGTTGTCAGCCCAGGCAGGCTCAATGCCCAGGGACTTTCCCAGCAGCGACAGGATGGAAACCGTCTCGAGCCCCTTTTGGGCCGCGCCCGCTCCCAGGGTCATATGGCAGCCGGGGCAATACACCCCCAGCAGATCCGCTCCCGTGTCCCCGGCCTGGGCCAGGCGTCGATCACGGAAGCGATAGCCGGGTCTGCCCGTTCCCGTGATGGCGTAGCCGCCGCAGCATAAAGCGTCCATCTTTTTGTTTTTCATTTCACTGATTTGCACGCCCGGTATGGCGGCAAGGATTTTCCGCGGCGAGTCCGTGGCCGGCTCTATCCCCCGCACGTAGTGGCATGAGTCATGAAGCGTGACGTTTGCGTCAATTTTGTCCGGCGGTCCCAGTTCGTTTAAATGGTCCGCGATGTAGTCCGTAACGAAACTCCAGGACCAGTTTGTCTGCGGCCTGTGGTGGTCGAAGGTCATCTTGCAGGTGGGGCAGAAAATCACCACTTCGACGGGTGAAAAGGCCGATAGCCCTTCGACCAGTTTCGCGAACTGGTGGCGCGCTTCCGCAGGTCTGCCGCCCAGAAACTGCAGCTCGCCACAGCAGAAATCATAACCGCCCAGGACGCGCACGCCCGGGTCGATACGCTCCATGATTTTCAAAGTCGTATAAAGGGCCTGCCCCTGCATGAGGCCGAAGCAGGTTGCGTAAAGAACCGTACGGGCCGGTTTTGGTTTTTCGTGCAGGTCTGTAATCAGTTGCGTCTGATCGGTAAGCCTTGCACGAAAAGAGATGATGGACTCCTCCAGCCTGGCCTTGGCGTAATCCATGATGCCGGCAACTCCCTTGGGTTGCACCTCACCGAGCTTGCGCAGCAACCCTTTGGCCGTGCCGAAGGTGAAGCCGGGATTGAGCTCGAGCGGGCAGGCGGGCACGCACGTGTTGCAAAACAGGCAGGAGTAAATCCGACTGCGGGCAAGCGGACCTGTTTTGCCGTGCCGGAAAAGCTCGAGGATTTCGTCCATGACCTCCCCGGGCGCCGCGTCTTTTAGCTCAGTTTCAGAAACAATCGGACAGACTTCCACACACAGACCGCAGGCCGTGCAGGCGGCCGCGAATGATTCAATGATTTTTTCCGGACTCAGCATTCGGCATCCTTCGTATCCTCTGCCTCCGCGGCCGTTTCTTCCGCCACGATGGAGCGGGGCGTCCGGTTGACTCTGAGCTGAAAAATATCGGGGCGTGCATAATGCCCCGCGACGTCGGAGGCGGATTTGGCGGCAAGTACATTTTCCAGTGACCCTTGCGCCGTTATGATGCATTCGCCCTTGACCGGTTCGGTGATAACCTCGCCGCGCGGGTCGATGATGCAGCTGTCTCCCCGATAGCGCGAGGCGAGCTCACGGTATTTCCGGGGCACGTCGTCGGCCGAGAGCATCCCCCCCGACAAAATGACATAAGCCGCCGCCTGCGAGGCAAAGGCGCGTGACAGCAGAAGCTGTCTGGCCCACATCGGGTCGGGCGAGTCAGGGGCTTTCGGCTCTGTGCCGGGCCACGCCGCCACGTGAATCTGCGTGCCTTGCGACATCAGGACATAGCCGGGCAGGACCATGTTGTGTTCCCAGCAGTTCAGGCCGCTGAGCCTGCCGTAGGGACGCTGATAGACGGTGAGGCCTGTCGCATCCCCCTCGCCCCAGACGGTGCGTTCCCGGTGCGTCGGCTTGAGTTTGCGATGTCTGCCCAGAATTTTCCCTTCCCGGCCGATAAACAAAAGCGTGCAATAAACCGTGCCTTGCGTAGCTGTGTTTCGCTCCGCCACACCGATGACGACATCGATATTGGCGCTTTGCGCCGCGCGGCAGAGCCTGTCGGTTTCGGGGCCCGGTATATCGACTGCGCCTGCCAGATATTCGGCCGCCGCCTTCCAGCGCACAAGCGGGTCGGCGTTTTCGCTCCAGATGAAAAAAGGGTAGCCTCCGAGCCATGTTTCGCCGAAGGCGACCAGTGTTGCCCCCCCAGCTCCCGCTTCGGCGATCAGACGGCAGGCTTTTTCGGTGGATGCCTTTTGGTCGAAAAAAACGGGCGCGGCCTGCACGGCCGCCAGTTTAAACGTGGAAAATTTGTCCATGATACCTCCAGTGCAACTCAAAGAAGGGTTTTTAAAGCGAAACGAGTATATGGGCGAGGCGGACGTGTGTCAAGAAATTTGGAAACGCCTGTGTGATGCTTGATAAATGAAAGACAATTATATATTCTGCTTTCCTGCGCAGCGCGGCTGTACGAAAACACCGGGTGGCCGCCTGCCGGAGTAAATTTAGCGTGAATGCCTTTGCCACGATACGGCATGGCGCGATCATTCAAGGAGGCCCCATGAGACAGTTTTTCCTGACGCCCGCCGCAGGCAAGAGGCTGATTGCGAAAGCGATCGCGAAGCATCCCCATGTACTTACCGCCCTTAAAGGGGGCACGCTGGTTGTGGTTGCCGGAACGACCAACGGATATGTCGCCTCTGAGCTGCTGGAAATCATCGGCCAGTCAAAAAATTTTACCGCGGCACGCTTTTTTCGCGGCATAGTACTTGCGCCTGCGCGGCCGGCTACGGAATCCGGGATGCCGGCAGACAGCACAGGTTTTCCCGGAGATGTGGTCATCCGTAACGGAGTCTGGGAAAAGGGGAAAACCATTTTCGATGTGGCGGACTCACTGAAGGAAAACGATGTCATCCTCAAAGGGGCCAACGCGGTCAGCCTGGATGGCAGGCGCGCGGCCGTCCTTATCGGAGATGCCAGAGCCGGCACGATCGGCGCTTCACTTCTGGCCTATTACGGCAGGCGCGTGCGGCTCATTATCCCGGTCGGCCTGGAAAAGCGAATCCACGGCAATATCGACGAACTTGCCGCCTTGGTCAACGAGCCGGGCGCGCAGGGTCCGCGGCTTCTGCCTGTGCCGGGTGAAATCGTCACAGAAATCGATGCCATCGGCCTGCTTACCGGGGCCAGAGCACAGCTCATTGCCGCAGGTGGCGTGGCAGGCGCGGAAGGAGGCGTGCGGCTGGCTGTCAGCGGTGAGCCGGCGCAGGAAAAAGACGCTATGGCTCTTTTACATTTTGTAGCGAAGGAGCCTGCATTCAACGTATGATCAGAGGCAAGGATGAAGGGTTATCGGCGGTCGGTTGATGCCTGCCCGGATAGTTTTATCCGGCGCTCGCCGGACTAAAGAACCATCCACTGCTTTCTTATCCACTGGTCACTAAACACCAATTTTGTCTTATTTCGTCTTAAATGACGTCATTTTTCCATGTATTAATGATATTTAAAGTTTTCGCTCCACCTGCCGATACTAATGTCATCTGTTTGAGCCCGTATTTGACCACAGGCCGGACGGGCATCCTCCTGCCGTTTCGACCGGAGGGGAAACCCATGTCGTATGGTTTATAGTTGATTGTGTGTGGTGCGTGGCAGGCGGCGGGTTTTCGCCTTTCCTGAAGGATGAATGTAAAGGCTAAAGTTTCTATTATGCGGCCGGTATGGTTGCAATATCACGTCCGGTTTTGTGCGTCTTGGGCAATAAAACAAAGTCCGGCCATGTTGAAGTTAATTTGACTGCAAACAACATGCTCTTAAAATTACCGGATAAGGCAAATTTTGATTTTCTGTGGAGGTGTTGCTGTGAAAAATAGATCGCTTCGTTTTAAAATGATGTTGACCGGTTTACTTGCCGTTTTACTTCCCCTGCTTGCGGTGGGAGGTTTTTCAATTTACAGATCTACGAGTGCGCTGGAGGACGCGGCGAAATCCGGATCGCTGGAGGTGGCCCGGGGGCTGGCGCACATGGCGAATCTGGCCATTGAAGAGGAAATGAAGATCATTGTTCAGACCGCGCAGCGAAGCCTGGTCATCAAGGGGGCTGAAAAATATCTGGAAGGAATCACGGATGCGCCGGAAATTGAAGAAATGACTGAAGAAATGAAGGATCTGGCCAAAAAGAGCGGCGCCGACTGTGAAGGCATCATTGTAGTGGGGCTCGACGGAAAAGTAATCTCTTCAGACGGCACGCAGATCGACATATCTGAGCGGGATTATTTTCAAAAGGCAAAAATGGGCCAGGTGGTGTCAGGATCCGTCGTGCAGTCCAAAGGCAGCGGCAACCCGGTTATGGCTTTTGCCGCGCCTGTATATTCCAAGCCTGGAGAGATCATCGGGGCGGTGGTCTCCATATTGAATATAAACTTCATTTCCGAAAAAATTTCTTCCACAAAGCTGGGCGCGACCGGCTATGGTTTTGTCATTGATAAAACAGGTCTATGCATTGCTCACCCGAATAAAGATCACATTTTGAAAACCAACCTGGGCCAGGTGGAAGGGATGGAATCTTTTGTGAAGCACATGATAGCCGGTGAGGCGGGCGTTGAGCCCTACGTTTTTCAGGGTGTAAAGAAAGTAGCGGGGTTTGCGCCCGTGCCTTCCGCCGGCTGGAGTATCTGCATTACCCAGGATTACAGTGAATTTATGGCTCCTGCATATCGGCTCATGGTTTTTATTCTGATCTTTGCCGTTATTTTTCTGGTTGTTACCTTGGTGGGTGTGTATTTCATAACACAAAGCATTACACTGCCGATCGGTCGTATTTCCGGTGAACTCGATGATGCTTCCGGGCAGGTTGCGGCTGCTTCGGCGCAGGTGGCCTCTGCCAGCCAGAGCCTGGCGGAGGGAGCCTCTGAACAGGCATCCGCATTAGAAGAGACTTCCTCTTCACTGGAGGAAATAGCCTCGATGACTAAACAAAATGCCGACAATGCGGCACAGGCCAAAGCCCTGATGAGTGAGGTCCGGAAGATAGTAGAAAAAGTCGATGAGCACATGAGCAGCATGGTGGCCTCCATTCAGGAAGTTACCAAATCCAGTGAAGAAACAGGAAAAATCATCAAGACGATCGATGAGATCGCCTTTCAGACGAACCTGCTGGCCCTCAACGCCGCAGTGGAAGCGGCGCGCGCGGGTGAAGCGGGCGCAGGCTTCGCCGTGGTGGCCGATGAGGTGCGTAATCTGGCGATGAGGGCGGCCGAAGCGGCCAAAAGTACATCCGCTCTGATTGAAGATACAATTGTAACGGTGCAAAACAGCAGCGATCTGACTGAAAAAACTCAAGAGGCGTTTAAGGGTAATGTGGAAATCTCCATCAAAATCGGGCAATTAGTCGATGAGATTGCCGCCGCATCTCATGAGCAGGCACAGGGGATCGGTCAGATCGGCAAGGCAATGGCGGAAATGGACAAGGTGGTGCAAAGCACAGCCGCCAGCGCCGAAGAATCGGCCAGCGCCGCGGAGGAGTTAAACGCCCAGGCCACGCAGATGAAGAAAAACGTGGAGCACATGGTAGCCATTATTATTGCTGAGGAAGATTCCGGAACTTCCGCTTCTGTTGCAAGGCAGACCGCGGCCAAACAAAAACCGCCGGTTGCCACGGTCAAAAAAAGCGTGAAAAAAATGCTGCCTGCCGCGCCTGTTGCTTCAAAAAAGGATAAAAAAGACAGGCCGGAAGATGTCATCCCTTTTGACCAGGACGGATTTAGCGACTTCTGATTTGTCATTGAAAAAAGGCGGGGAGGGCCCCTCCCCGCCTAGCCTTTAGCCCATCACCTGAAATATACTTTCTTTTCGCCGGGAAACGGCAAGGGGATGCGGCCCGCAATCTTCCATTATACGCTTGCAGGCCACAATCTTTTTGTCAACCGTCTGTACGCAAGCGTCAATAGTTGGTATTGGCCGCCCGGTTGGCCGCGTCGATTGCCTGATGCGCCAGGTCAATGGAACGTCCCAAAACGTTTTGCGCCTGGTCGGGATTGTGAAAACCCATCGAGTTTTCCGCCGCGATAAAATCCCAGAACCACTGGGCGTGGCGCACCAGCTCACGCGCTTTTTCCAGTCCTTCATTGTTGACTTTGGCGCCTGTGCCCGCCTTGCCGATGACTTCATGAGCCCGTGCGATAGTCAGGCCGGCGATCCGCTGGAGCTGAAAAACGTTGTTTTGTATTATTTTGACGCGCTCCAGAAGCAGGTTTTCATCCTGTGTGTGACAGGTGCGGCATGAGGCCTGGATATGTTTCATGGGGGATGTCACCCAGTGTGACGAGTACTTGCGGCCTCCTTCGCGCATATAGGGCATATGGCAATCCGCACAGGAAACGCCTGATTCGGCGTGCACGCCCTGACTGAAAAGCTCGAAATCGGGATGCTGTGCCTTGAGCATCTTCGCGCGCGAGTCCGGATGCTGCCAGTCCATCACAAAGCCGTGTGGAATTTCTGCGTAATACTCATACATCTGCTGAGGATGGAGGCCTTTTGCCCAGGGAAAAATCACGCGGCTGCCCTGCGGCTCGAAGTAGTATTCGGAGTGGCACTGGGCGCAGACATAGCTGCGCATCTGTTGGCGCGGAGCCTGTGTGACATCAATCCCTCTGTTTTCCATGGCCTCAATAAAAGCCGGGTTTATGACGCGCAGTTTCATCGTCTGCGGGTCATGGCAGTTGGCGCACACGATGGGGTGTGTGATGAGAGGCATCAGTTCGGGCAGGGGCGTGTTGGCATAGCCCCAGCCCATTTTTTTGTAGATGTCACGCAGGTTGGCCGTTTTGCAAGTCATGCAGGAGCCCGCGGTATTCGGTCCGATCCTCCTGGTTTCTTTCAGATCCTCCATCGCATAGGGGTGGCTCCGGTCTTCCGTATAGTCCTTGCTGAAGGCCATGCCCTTGAAGTTGGTGAGTATCTCCGGCTCTTTGTCCGATTTCTGATACTTAACGGAGCCGCCGAACCCTGTGGGGCTGGGAGCCATCTCTTTGTTTTTGAGGTAGCTTTTGTACTGCAGCGGGTAGTGCCTGCCCCACACGGCCGGGTCGTATTCCGTCTCGGCAATGGCCGCCGGTTTCACCGCAGAGGGGGGCGGCAGGAGAAAAGCACGCGCCATAATGAAAATGGCCATGACAAGAACAACGGCCAGCAGTAATTTCAATAAAATGTTTCTACTTTTCAACTCGGATACCTCCATTGTCCTGGCCCCGGCCGTGCACCATGTGGCGATGGCAGGCAAGGCAGTCGGTGTTGCCGGATGACATCTTTGTTCCGGCGATGGTTGAGGCGTGACAGCGCACACAATTCCCGCCGGCGATAGACCGCGCCTCGCCGGACAGATGTATGCCGGGTGGATAATCGCGCATTGTTTCATGAAACAGGTCGTTGAGGCCGGCGCGGATTTTGTAGATTACTTTTCCCACTATATGCGTGTCCGGCAGGTGGCATGCGGTGCAGGTGAACTGATGATGATTTGATTTTTCCCATTGCCCATGCACGAACTTCATGCTGTGGCATGAGCTGCACAAGCGCGCGTCGCCCGAGTAATGGTAGATCCCGACAGCGGCGGCCATGACGATGATGCCGATTAAGACGCCGGGAATGATGAATTTCAAAGCAGAAGGTTTGTGGGGACGCTCCAGAAACATAAATGCCATGCCGGTTCAAAATAACGGGGTTTGCGCCCCGACTTTACAGCCGGGACGAACTTTAAAAGTAAACGTGAATCAAGTCAATGAAAATTCTCCCAGAAAAGACCGCTCTCCGTCGTAAGTACCGATAAGAATCAGCTCATCGTCCTTTTCAATGATTATCGCCGGTTCAGGGTTGATAAAGGTTTCGCCGCCGCGGCGTATGGCGATGAGTGTGCAGCCCGTTTTTTCTCTTATGCCGGAGCGGGCAAGCGTTTTCCCGATAAGTTCTCTCGGTGACGGCAGGTGAAAAAAATTAAGGCCTTCCGCCAGCAGAAGGGTCTCTTCATTCATCAGGAAATTGAAAATGGCCTCGGCCCCCAGCGAGGCGTAGGACATGACAAAATCCGCGCCCGCACGGTGCAGTGTGGAAACATTGCGGTCCTCGCTGGAGCGGCTCAGGATCTGCATGTCCGGCCTGAGGCTGCGCAGATACTTGGTCAGATAAATATTGGTGGCGTCGTCATGAGAGGTGAGCAGAGCCGCCGGGGCTTTTTCGAACCAGGCTTTCTCCAGTGTGTGAATATCGGCCGCGTCTCCGTGAACAAAATGCTCGTCCTCTTCGCCCCGTCTTTTGGAGCGTTCGATGATCAGATAGGGGATGTCCGCCTGTTTGAAGTGGGCCGCCACTGCGTTGCCGACGCGCCCGCCGCCGACGATGATGATCGGGTCACCCGCCACCTTGCAGATCTGATAGAAGGAGTAAACCTCATCATAGCGGTTGAGCGCCTCCTCGGCGCCGGCAAAAACCAGCACGCTGGTTCGTTCAATGAGAGTGTCCGGACCAGGAACGATAAACTTTCCTCTCTCCCAGATGCCGACCACGGCCAGGCCGAAGGTTTCCCTGATGCCGCTTTGCGCCAGCGTTTGTCCGATCAGCGGCGTGCCGATGACCGGCACCTGCGCCAGAACCAGATCCTCATAGCGACCGATGACATTCGCCTTGCAGTCGCCGGCAATCGTCCAGGCCGCAAGCGAGCGCCCCAGCACATCGTGCAGCTGCAAAACGCGGGAGCTGCCCGCGAGTTTAAGAATATCCACCGAGTGGGGCGATTCCGCCGTGGTGATGATCGGCAGATGTTCATGCTCTTCACGCAGCGTCAGTGTGATGTTCGTGTTCATCTGATCGTTGTTGGTGGCCACGACGAGGGCGGCATTGCCGGCGCGCAGCTTATCGTAGGTTCCGGGATCATCGATATTACCGAGCGCGACACGGATGCTTTTGTCGTAAAGCTCCAGCGCCCGTGGCAGCTCGTCGAGGACCACCACATAATCTTTTTTGTAATTGACCAGCTTGTCGATAAGCGCGGCGGTGACCGGGTCGTAGTGGGTAATGATGACATGATTGCGTGTGTCCGGGGGCAGCTCTCGCGGCGCGCGGCTTCGGGACTGGGCCTCCATCCACGGGGCAAAGAAAAATTTAATGAAAATAAAGGGCAGGAGAATCAAAAACATTATCACGCCGGAAAGAAGCACCAAAACGGAGAAAATCCGGCCGATGTCACTGGTGAAAGCAATATCGCCGAAACCCAGCGTGGACATGACCACCATCGTCCAGTAAAAGCCTGTTATCCAGGAATGCTTTTGCCCCTCCATGACCATCAGGAAGTGAAAGACGATGCTGTACAGGGTGATGAGCAGGGCAATCGCCAGCAGATATTTTATCAGCAGGCGGATATTAGCCTGAGCGATCCTGCTTGAAGACAACGACGCGATAATAGAGGTCAAATATTTCATTGAAGGTCTGTCCTTGATGCCGGGGCTGCATGAGGCTTGAATTTGGTCCGGTGTTTGAAGTATAGAAATAACCGTCGCAGGTGTCAAATGAATTTCATTGCCCCGCTCCCCCGCAGGCGGCAGTTACGCCCACGATGATTTCAAAGGGTGTTTACCGGATTGACGGCGGCAGGAAAAGAAAGAGATGAGGATAAAATATGACCTGCAAAATTTTGGGGATCTCCGGCAGCCCCGTAAAACAGGGAAACGTTGAAACATTTTTAACCAGAGCCGTGAGGGGCCTGCCCGGAAAAGATATTCAGGCAGATATAATCCATCTGTCCGGACTGAAGATTCAGGACTGTCTGCACTGTAATTTCTGTCTGACGAAACAAAAAGAGGGGAAATACTGCTCGATTAAAGATGACGCGCAGGAAATTTTTGAAAAAGCCGAGCAGGCGGACATTCTTGTGCTGGCCACCCCTGTTTATTTTATGCGCCCTTCGGCGCGGATGGCGGCGATGGTCGACCGGCTGCGCGTTTTTGTTTTCGGCAATCTGGCAGCCGGGCGCATGCGCAATAAAATCGGCGTGAGCATGGCGGTTTCGTGGCTGCGCCACGGAGGCCTTGAACTGACGCATATGGCCAACATCACAACTTTTCTGACGCTCGAAATGATTCCGGCCAGCATCCATAAAGGAGCAAGCCCGCTGGGCGCTTCTGCCGTGGCCGGCCCGGACGGCGAGCTTTTGCAACATGTGCGACTGGGTATCGAAAGCGATGAGGCGGGCCTGCAATCGGCCAGGCTGCTGATGAGGCGGGCGGTGGAACTGGCCCGGCGTATGGCGCGGAAATAAGAAGGCGATCTTTTTCCCGGCACTTTGCAGCCGCCATGCGTCATGATTTTGATGGAAAAACCGGCCGGGGAAGGAGGCAAAGTACATGAAAGACAAAGACCTCATTGCCATATACAGACAATTTCTTAAAGACACTGTCCGCAAGACAATCGATTTTTCACAAGTCGATCAAAACAGAGGCCTTCCCCCGCCGCCGGTGGAAAAGCCCGCCGCGGAGAATGCAAGGCGTGTGGAGTTAATTCCTGCCGGCCGGTGCGGCGGGATCGTCCCGCTCGAGCTCAAGACTGCTATCGGCAATCGCGAAAGCAGAAGATCCTACAGCGCGCGACCGCTGACAGTGGAAGAATTGTCTTTTCTGCTGTGGGCGACACAGGGGGTAAGGGAGGTTCTGGACAGCGGCCATGCCCTGCGGACAGTTCCTTCCGCCGGCTGCCGTCATGCCCTGGAAACTTATCTGTGTATTTTGAATGTGGAAGGCGTTGACCGGGGTATTTACCGCTATTTGCCGCTGGAGCATCAGTTGGTTTTTGAACACGCGCCGGAGAACCTGGCCGGGAAAATGGTTCACGCCGTTTTCGGCCAGAGCTATCCCGCGCAGGCGGCGGTAACTTTTATCTGGGCGGCCGTTCCCTATCGTATGGAGTGGCGCTACGGTATTGCCGCGCACAAGGTAATCGCCATTGACGCGGGCCATGTCTGTCAGAATCTCTATCTTGCCTGCGAGGCCATCGGGGCAGGTACCTGCGCAATGGCGGCCTATGACCAGGAGGCGCTCGACCGGCTTTTGCAGGTTGACTCGGTTGACGAGTTCGCCGTTTATCTGGCTTCGGTGGGTAAAAAGCCCGTGTGATATTAACGGTCTCATAATTGTATTTACATTTTTCATGCAGGCTTTGGCCGGCATCCGGCAATATCAAGACTGGTCGCCCACGGCATGCGCCGGGCTTCGGCCGGATGTTTATCCGGCGTGTAATCTGATGATCACGCGTGCCGGATCGAGAAGACGAGTAAAAAAAGAATTGCTCCGGACATCTTGCTGGATGTTGTATGCATTAACAGCAAAGGAAGTGATATGAAAGAAAAAAACTCTATATTCATGGTTGTCGGGGCGGGCCTTACCGGGGCTGTGATTGCCAGAAGCCTGGCTGATGGCGGCTATCGGTGTGTAGTCATTGAAAAATCAGACCACGTTGCGGGCAACTGCCACACAATGCGCGACCTGGCCACAGGAATATTGATGCACTGCTACGGTCCCCACACGTTGCATTCGGATAACAATGAGGTGTGGGATTTCGTATCCCGTTTTGCCGAAATAAGGCCGTATATCCACAGAAAGCAGGCTTGGGTCAATAATGTGCTGTATCCGTTCCCCGTCAACCTGACCGCACTGAAAATGTTTTTCGGCAAACAGCTGGATGAGGCACAGGCGGCTAAGCTATTGGCCGGGAAAGCCCGCCCTTACGCCGCGCGCCGACCTCGTAATTTTGAAGAAGCGGCGCTGGCCGCCGTGGGGCCTGAAATCTATCATGGCTTTTACCGCGGTTATACAAAAAAACAATGGGGGCGCGATCCGGCGACGCTGCCCACTTTTTTCTTTAAGCGCATTCCCGTGCACTTTGATGATAAGCGCAACGTGTTCCATCATGAAAAGCAGGGACAGCCGGTAAACGGTTATACCGATATGGTGGAAAAAATGCTGGACCATGAAAAGATCGAGGTCCGCCTTAATTGCGAATTTTCGCATGAGATGTTCACTCCGGAGATGCAGCATCTTTTTTTCTCCGGGCCTCTCGATGAATATTTCGGCTGGTGTTTCGGCCGTCTGCCGTACCGGACACTGGATTTTAAATTTGAAACCATGGGCGGCACTTTTCAGCAATGCGGTACAGTAAATTACTGTGACGAGTCAGTTCCTTTCACGCGTATTTTTGAGCATAAGCATTTCTGGCCCTGGGAGCCCCAAAACTCCAAAACAATTATTACCTATGAATTTCCGCGAGAATGCGACCCTGGTGACAGGCAGTTTTATCCGGTAAATCTCGATGAGGCGCAAAGTCTTTGCAAAAAATACGAGACGCTGGCGACAGGGCAAACCAGGGTAAGTTTCGTCGGCAGATTAGGATCCTACCGCTACCTTGATATGGATAAGGCCATTGAAGAGGCACTGCACGCCGCCCGCGAGTCACTGCGGTGCATAGGTGCAGGCCTGGGCATTCCCGCCTTTTTCCCCGGCCGGACGTATCTTTCCGAAGGTAAAAAGCGCCGGGGGCTTCTGAAAAGCCACGCCATTGACCGGATAATTTGTCGGCCACACTTAAAATGACGGCTGTCGTGTTACGGTTTTTCAAAATGGTGATAGTCTTTAGGCTGCTCGAAATTTCCGCCCCAATGCCAGCCGCGCCTGACAAACTCGCGCACGACAGGATGTTCATCGGTGAGGGTGCCGCTTTTCCCCGGACGGTGGAAAGCGCCTGCGGGCGCGATGATGCCGTTGGGATAGATTACCGGGTTTTGCACCGGGTTGATGTCCACGGCGCGCCCGAAGGAATGAAGTGAAAGCTTGTCTGTGCCGGCAATGACACGGAAGTTAAAACAATGGGAGTTGTTGTCGGCCATGGAATCCGCGTCCTCCCACTGGTAGGCACAAATGGGGATTACTTTGCCGATGGGAAACTTCAGCCGTTCGATCAGCTCGAATATCTCAAATATATCGTCCTCGAGCCGCGCGTCCACGACGAGCTGCCCCTGGTGGCGTATGCCGTCAAACGAGTAATAGGCCACATCCACAAGAACCAGCATGTCGATGATTTCCAGCGGGGCCGTAGTACCTTCCACTGCTTGTGCAAAACTCATGTCACTGTCGATGATTATCCGGTCATTGTCGTTCATGCCGCCCGGGCTCCTTTGCGCCGATTGCCGGCCCGTTTACAAGCAGGCCGGCTATTTTTTTCATGGTGTTTTCGTCTGACGACACTTCACGGTAAATGCCGCCCAGTGTGGATTTGTCCAGACGTTTAAAATCTTTAAGAAGAGGAGTGACGATTACTCCGGCCATATCGATCGCTCCGGGCGAGACAAAAATCCTTTTCGCTCCCGCCGCGTAGAAGGCCTTCGGGCGGTGTCTGGCGCGCAGGAAGATGGTCAGTCGCCAGCCGTTTTCATCGTATGAGCAAAGAACGTTCACGGGTGGCTCACCGTTTTCTGTGGGCATCCGAGGCACGGTTTTAAGAAAGTGCGTGAATTGCCGCTCGAGTGCCTCTTTTGACTGTGCTTGCATGACAATGAGCGCGCGGTCAAAGACAAAACCGGCGGCGATGTACATGGACGAAGTTTGTTTGAGTATGGGCAGTGTGTCGAGCCGCTTTAGAAAAGGCAGAGCTCCCGCCGGAATCATCTGAAAATGCAGGTGGTCGGGGGCGGAGGCGCCGCAGGCCGGGCCGTTGTAGAAAACCAGATACCCGCATGCGGCATCGCGCGCGATTTGCAGCATATCCCCAATTGACGAGGCGATGTCCTGCGGCGTGTGCTCGTTGGAAACGATGGTAAAATGATTCTCGAAGATCGGAGCGGGATTGCACAAAATCTGATAAGCGCCGCGGTACAAAACGGCGCGCTGTCTTTCGGGACGGTTTGCCTCGCACAAAAAGCAGGGGCGTCTGCTCACGGAGAGGGGGTCGACCGCCGCGGAGCCGCTTTTTTGGCGCGCCGGATTGTATTGCAGGGTTGTCGAATATCCGTCGCAGTCCAGCTCGCGTCTTTTTGTCTTTGCCAAGGCCAGGCAGGCCGTGCCCAGTTCGGGCCAGTTTCCTTTTTCTGATTCAAAAAAATCACGGCACAGTGAGGCCAGATTTTTTTCGCCCCGGCCGGAAAAATCGGCATAGATCCGGCCGGGTTTTTCGTAATATGTCCGCCCGCGTGGGGCCTGTTCTTTGCCGGCCGGCTCTTTTTCCGGATGCCGGGCGCGGTTCATCATCTGTCTTGCTTTTATCTCCAGTGTCCGCAGCGTGTCTTTATAACAGTCGTTGCTGTTTTGTTTTTCAATACGAAGATCTGCATCCGTGTTGTCGCTCCAGCGACGGCACAGGTAGAGACTCTCGAAGATGCGTCCGATTTTATATTCGCGCGCCAGCCGCAGGGCGACGGCGTAATCCTCCCCGTAGCTGACATTCGGGAAGCTTGTCTGTCTGAGCACCTGTGTGTCGAAGGCGCGCGGCGCGCCCATGCCGTTGACGCGCAAAAGATTGTTGTGGCCGTTGGCCTGCGTCCATTCACGGTGATCGATCAGACCCGGCGCGATGGTCTTGAGATTTTCATCGACCAGTGTGTAGGAGCCGACCACCATCGCGTAAGGCCCCTCGCGCAGCATGTCGACGATTTTTTGCAGCGTTCGGGACGAGCTGTAAAGGTCGTCCGAGTCAAGTTGCACGGCGTAGCGGCCGCACAGGGGGGAAAAAAGCGCCTCGTTCCAGCAGCCGCCGATGCCCAGGCCGCGCACAGGTGGAATGAGGTGATGCACATGGGGATGCTGTGCAGCAATTTTTTTCACAATGCCCGTGGTGCCGTCTGTGGAGTAATTATCCACGACAATGATGTTGAACGTGAAATCGGTTTTTTGCGCCAGGGCGCCGGCCAGCGCCTCTGCAATAGTCTTTTTCCTGTTGCGCACAGGTATGATGATACTGGCCTTCCATTGGGCGCCCGCAGGAGGCGGTCCGGCCTTTTTGGTTCGCTGGGGCAGATACGCGCCGATGCGTTTCAAGTGAGCGGTGACTATTTTTTCAAATTTTTTCTGTCGGGCCGCGTTTTCGAGTGCCGTGTAGGCAAAATGTGCTTCGGTTTTAACGCCCGTGCGGTCAGCGGCCGGCTGTGCCGTGGCGGATGCTCTATACAAAAATTCGGGAATGCGCAAAATCGGCGTATCGACAGACATTTTCAGACGCAGATCGTACAGGGCCGGGCTCGCGTCGGCCGGCGGTGCGCCGTATTTGTTGATGGCGGTAGCAGCTGCCGCAGTTGAAATAAGAAACACAGGGCCGAAGTTGAAATCATCACGCAGCGACCCTTCCTGATAGTCGTTTAACGGATGGGGATGAAGGGTGTTGCCTTTCGCTTCCATGAAATCCGCATAGACAAGTCCCGCGCCCGTTTCCGCGGCGATGGTCAGCATCCGGCGCATGGCCGGCTCGGAAAATTCAATGACCATGGCCTTGCTGACGACCCATAAATAATCTGAAGCCGCCCGGGCCAGCAGCGCCGCAGCAGAGCCGATTCGCACGGGTGCGGGGTTCTTTTCATCAGAGCGGAGAACCGCGGGCGCGCCAGGGCCTGTCGCGCGATAAAACAGATAGTCACCCCATTGGAAAATAGAAGGTTTCATGGACGCTGCGGCTAAAAGTTGGACATCATCATGTTAAAAGCGTTCTCCGCCAAGTCTTTCGACAGCTTGCGCAGCGCCTGTTTTCTGAAGGGGAGGGGATTGGCTGCATTGCTGACCTTGTAGTCAACGTTCCCGGTCAGCCGGCTGGAGGCCCAGATTATTTTGCCCCCTTCTGTTTCCCGGAAGACCACTTCCAGTAAAGCGGTCATCCGTTCTTCCGCCGCCAGAATATCCTGCCTATAGGAAAGTGTCACGGTATTGAGGCCGATAATGTTTCCGCTGATGACGGCGTGCGCTTTTGCTGAATCCCCCACCGCTTTGAAGCGGCTGTTTTGCAAAACCTGATCGATAAACGCCGTGCGCATGAAATTTTCCACTTCCGCGTGGGCGGTTTTATTGCCGAAAGGTTCGACATAAATATTACGGATGGCCGGGTCAATCGACTCCCCCCTGGGGGCGAAAGCGTAGCCGCAGCCGACAAAAATCAGGACGAAGGCCAGCAAGGCCGCATGACGCATCCTGAAGGTGTAGCCGGTTGTTTTCATAAGTTTCGCCTTTTTACGAAGCAACCACGACATTGACCAGTTTTTTGGGAACATAAATCACCTTGAGAATTTTTGCCCCCGCCAGCAGCGCCGCTATTCTTTCATCGTTTTGCGCGTCCGCCTTGATTGTTTCCGCGTCGCAATCGACCGGAACCATTATCCGGCTGCGTAGTTTGCCGTTGATCTGAATGACGATGGTCATCTGCTCTTCACTGGCTGCGGCCTGGTCAAACACGGGCCAGGCTGTATCGGCAGCAGGCGTGTCATGGCCGAGGGTCTGCCACAGCTCCTCGGTAATGTGTGGAACGATGGGGGCCAGAAGCAAAACCGCTGCTTCCAGCGCTTCGCGTATTACAGAAAGAGCGACCTGATCTGTTTTATCCGGACGCTTTAGTGCATACAGTGCATTGACCAGCTCCATCACCGCGCTGATGGCCGTGTTGAAATGGAAGCGGTCTTCGATGTCGGCAGACACCTTGCGTATGGTCTGGTGCGTTTTTCTGCGCAGATTTTTGAGGTCGTCGGCGAGTTCCGGGCTGCCCGACACAGTCGCAACAGATTTGATGTCTTCGAGATAATCGTCAACTATGCGCCACAGGCGGCCCAGGAAACGGAAAGCTCCTTCGACTCCCTTATCGCTCCAGTCCAGATCATTTTCCGGGGGTGCGGCAAACAGACAGAAGATGCGCGCCGTGTCCGCCCCGTAGGTTTTTACCAGATAATCTGGGTCAACCACGTTTTTGAGCGACTTGGACATTTTTACCGGCGTTTCGCTGATGAGGACTTCCCGTCCGCACAGACCGCACTTGTTATCGGCTACCTGCTCGGGGAAAAGGTAGCCGTGCTCCGGACACTCAATCGTCTTTTTACAGACCATGCCCTGCGTGAGCAGATTGGTGAAAGGCTCCGTGACGCCGACGACGCCCAGATCGCGCAGGACCTTGGTGTAGAAGCGCGCGTAAAGCAGATGCAAAATCGCGTGCTCGATGCCGCCGATATACTGGTCCACCGGCATCCAGTAGTCCACTGCCTGACGCTCTAGGCCCGGGGTGACATCGTATTTTGGTGAGCAGTAGCGCGCAAAATACCATGAAGATTCGACGAATGTATCCATCGTGTCCGTTTCCCGCGAGGCCCGGCCGCCGCAACGGGGACAGGTGGTGTTGATGAATTCGGCAAGCGTCGAAAGAGGCGAGCCGCCTGCGGGGGTGAAGGTCACGTTTTGCGGCAGCACGACCGGCAGGTCTTTTTCCGGCACGGGGACGATGCCGCATTTTTCGCAGTTGATCATGGGGATGGGCGCGCCCCAGTAACGCTGGCGGGAAATGCCCCAGTCGCGTAGGCGGTACTGCACGGTGCGCTTTCCCTTGCCTTCTTTTTCCAGGTAATCGGCGATGGCGTCGAGCACCTGCGTGTTGAGCATGCCGTTGAATTGTCCGGAGTTGACCAGATAGCCTTCATCGACGTAAGCTTCGGCCATGGTGTTTGCATCGAGCTCCTTATCTTCAGGCTGGATGACGACGATCAGCGGGAGGTTGAATTTTTTGGCAAACTCGAAGTCGCGCTGGTCGTGCGTGGGCACGGCCATGACGCAGCCCGTGCCGTAATCGGCCAGAACGAAATTGGCGGCAAAGATGGGCATTTTCGAGCCGGTAAGCGGGTTGAGGCAGTAGGAATCGAGAAAGAGGCCTTCCTTTTCATAATAATCGGAGGTCCGCTTCATTTTGTCCTGCTTTTTGACCTTTTCCACAAACGCCTGCACGTCCTTTTCGCATGGTTTGCCTCTGGTCAGTTCAGTCACGAGCGGGTGTTCAGCCGCCACCAGCATGAAGGTCGCGCCGTAGAGCGTATCCTGACGGGTGGTGAAGACCTGAATCGCGCCCGGGCCCTCCTCCAGCGGGAAATCGACCAGGCAGCCGAAACTCTTGCCGATCCAGTTTTTCTGCATCGCCAGAACCCGTTCCGGCCAGCCGGGCAGACGGTCACAGTATTCGAGAAGCTCGTCGATATAGGCGGTGATTTTAAAAAACCACTGATCGAGCACCTTTTCCGTCACATCCGTGCCGCAGCGCCAGCACAGGCCCCCTTCCACCTGTTCGTTGGCCAGCACCGTGTCGCATTTGACGCAAAAATTGACACTGGAGCGCTTTTTGTAGGCCAGCCCTTTTTCATACATCCAGATGAAGAAAAGCTGCTCCCAGCGATAGTATCCCGCGTCGCAAGTGGCCAGCTCGCGGTCCCAGTCATAGCTGAAGCCCATCCGCTTGAGCTGTTTTTTCATCTGGGCGATGTTTTCATAAGTCCATTTGGAAGGGTGGATCCTGTTTTCGATGGCCGCGTTTTCCGCCGGCATGCCGAAGGCGTCCCAGCCGATTGGGTGCAAAACATTGAAGCCCTTCATGCGTTTGTAGCGGGCCACCACATCACCGATAGTGTAGTTGCGCACATGCCCCATGTGGATCCTGCCGGATGGGTAGGGAAACATCTCCAGAAGATAATACTTCTTTTTGTCCCGGTCCTCGGTGACCTTAAAAGTTTTTTCTTCTTCCCATTTTTTCTGCCATTTTTCTTCGATGACCAGCGGATCGTATTTCATAACAGTGATGCACTCCCAAAAGAATTGAATAATCGCGGGATGTCTAGCATATTGGCTGGGTGAGCGCAAGGGAAGATGGTGAAAGGAAAGGAGGCTGAAGGGCAAAAGGCTCAGGGATACAGGCGTGGAGATTTGAGATCGGTATAAAGGCAGCGACATTGAAGAAGCAAGGGACAAAAACGAGTGGCAAGCTACGCACAGGAAAAAAATAAGCGGCCGGTTTTTAAGGCCGACCGCTTATTTCCCCCCGGGAAAACGGAGTTTACTTTTTCATGGATTTTTCGAAGGCGGCGTCGACTCTCTTCGCGTCTTCCTCCGCTTTCTTCACTTTTTCTTCTGCCAGTCTGGCTCTTTCCTCGGCGAGCCTCGCTCTTTCTTCCGCGAGTTTTGCCGCGTTTTCCGCGCGCTCGGCCGCGTCGGCCGCCTTTACCGTGGCCGTGTCAGCCGCCGCTTTGGCGTCTTGTGCCTCTTTTAACGCCTGCTCGGCCTTGGCGTTGGTCTGCTGTCCCTGCGCCTGTACTTTTTCGAGGTCGCCGGTGGTCGCACAGCCGACCAGGGCAATCGAGAGAGCAAACATTATGGCGATCAGTAAAAGACTCTTTTTCATTTTGCAATCACCTCCTTTCTGTTTCATATCTCTTGCGCTTCAATCATTGCAAAACATGGCGCCGCCGCAGCGACGTTTATTTTTTCCTGTCCGGCGCGATCAGCCGGCCTTCTATTTCCAGATCAAACCTCAGGCGCTTTATGGCATCGGCAGCCTCACTCTTGTCACGAAAAGGGCCGGCCAGCACGCGATAGCCTGCCCGTCTGGCCAGAACCCTGGCCGGGATGGGCGGTCCCTGGTGATTGACCATGGCGGCCAGCCTTACGGCGTCGATCTCGTTTTTTTTATCAGCAACCCACACGTACCACGCGCCGATTTGCAATTCAGGCACCACAGGCGCGCCCAGCAGCCGGTGCGGGTGATTCACTTCCACAATGTCCGCGGGCCGTAAGTCAATTCCCGGGCCGACTTTGGAAACCGGCACCGGGTAGCCTATGGCCTCGGCCAGTGTTTTTCTGACTTTGCTCCAGTCAATTGAGCCCGATGATTTTCTTTCCAACGTTGCCAGTTTTTCATAAACATCTTCGAGGGGGTCGCCCGGGAGGTCATCAAAAGGCATGTGCGCCTCCAGGTAAATGATTCCGTCGGCCCGGCCCGCGAGATAGGGCTGATTGACGATGCGCACTTTCGTGCCGACGGGCGCCTGCTCATAGAGCTTTTTTATGTTTTCCGGGTACAGTCTCATGCACCCGTTGGTGGCGCGAAGGCCTATACTGGCCGGCTTGTTCGTGCCGTGTATCAAATAGGACGGTTTGCTCAGGTAAAGAGCGTACTCGCCCAGGGGATTGTCCGGTCCGGGCAAAACCTGCGGCGGCAGTATATCACCTTTTTTACGGTGGTCCGCCGCGATGCTGGCCGGTACATACCATGTAGGCTTTGTCACCTTTTTTGTCACATGCATGTCGCCCATGGGGGTGGGGCGCTCCTCGGTGCCGATGCCCAGCGGGTAGGTCGCCACCGCCTTTCCCCTGTTTTTAAAGTGAAACAACCGCATGGCCGGAAGGTTGATCACGATGCCGTTTCGGGGCCCGTCCGGCAAAATGAACCTCATGGGCAGCAAAATACGCTGCCCCGCCTCCGGCGCCCAGACGTCGACGTTCGGATTGGCCGCAGTCACGGTGTTTGTCCCGAGGCCGAAATGCCTGGCGACGTCCGGGAGGGTGTCCCCCTTTTCCAGCCTGATGACGGCCATACCCCCGACGACGTCCTCTCCCGCAGGCGTGAAAAAATCATGGCGTTCGAGTTTCTCTTCCGGATACGCAGGAAAGGGGCCATATTGCACCTGTACTTGTTTGATTCGCGCGCACCCGTGAAGAGTCATTAAAGATACTATTAAAAGTATAATGAAGCATTGGGGGCTGTATGCCGCGACAGAGGGTTTGACGCTTCGCAACATGAATTAAAGATATTCTCCCGTTCAATAAAGTGTTCTAAAGCATGGAAGCTTACAGGTGTGCAAGGTATAATTGGATTGCTTTTGACGCAAGATTTGTTTTTGGTGACCTGTATCACGCGTTTATTGAAGTTATGCAGACCGGTCGAGAGCTTATTTGCGGGCGGAGAGCTTCTTTTAAGGACGGATTTCCACGATAGCGCCGTTGGGTACCAGCTTTTCGATTTCTTCTATTTCCTCGTTGGTGACCGCGATGCAGCCCTCCGTCCAGTCGCGCTGCGTGTGCGCCTGGCCCATCCAGGAAAAGTCGTTTTTGAGTCCGTGGATCATGATATTCCCGCCGGGTGAAACGCCCAGTTTTTTCGCCCGCCTGATGTCTTCTTCGTTCGGGTAGGAGATATGCAGTGAAATATAAAACCGGCTGTTTTTGTTGCGGCCTTTTATAGAGTAGATTCCCTCCGGAGTTTTTTTATCTCCCTGCCTTTCTTTGGGGCCGTCCGGGTTTTCCCCCAGGGCGATGTGGTAGGTCCTGACGATCTGCCCGTCGGCCAGAAGCGTCATGCGCCTTTCTTTTTTTTCGATAAGGATTTTATCGGCGGGGCCCTCCGGCGGTACCGCGATTTTCTGTTTGAGCAGTTCCAGTTTTTTTTGCAGCGCGGCTATTTCCTCTTCTTTAGTTTCGAGCTCCCGCTTGAGCTCTCCGATGCGGGCCATCTGTCGGGCCGTCTGTATGTTTTGTGTGGAAATTTTTGTGTCTTTATCCGTCATGTTATGCAGATGAAAAACCATCATTTCACTGTCCTGGCGAAGGCGGCTTTCCGGATATTCCCTGATGATTTTTTCAAAACATTCCAGCGCTTTGCCATAGTCTTTCCGCTCGTTTCCCGGGTGCGCGTAGATAAAACCCATCTCAAAGAGTACCCGGTCGGCCGCGCCCGGGTGCTTTGCCATGATTTTCTCATATCTGTCGAGGGAGTCGGCGAATTTTCCCCGGCTGAAAAGGTCATTTGCTTCGCGCAGGGCGGATTTGGTCAGAAAATTGCCGCAACCGCCTGTGAGTATCAGTAGGGGGATTATCCACACCAGCAGGCGGCGGCGCCCGTTGGTCAAGTTTCTTTTTTTGCGCATCGTAATTTGTTTGTCTTTCATTGAGTCTCTGGAAGCGCCACGGCCGCGGCGGAATCCTGTCTGTCGGCCAGTCGGCGCATGCATTCACGGGCCAGTTCATTCAAGGCGGGCAGGGTCCCGGCCCGGGCGGTGGCGACAACAAGGTTTTTGATGCCGCCTGCCGCGTGCTTCAGAAAATGAGTTTTCTTTTTTTTGAGGCCCAGAAATCCGTAAGCGCCCAGGGCCTGCATCAGCCTTTGAGCAGATCCCTCCCAGAAGTAGTCGGTAAACCTCTCCAGGGTGTAGTCCGGCTCCATAATCCGGTAGTAAAAGGCGATCAGCTCATTTCTCTCCTCCGGCACAAAAGTCACGTATGGATCGCAGATAAGCGATCCCAGATCATAAAAGAGATTGCCGGGCCTCATCCCCTGAAAATCAATAAAGACGGGCCGCTCATCGCCGAGCATAATGTTCTGGGATTGAAAGTCGCGATGGATCAGACAAAGAGGTACTTCCTGCAGGCGGACGACGAGCTGTGACGCCTCTTCCTCCCACTGCCGCATCAGGGATTCAGGGACATCGTACCCGCAAAGGGCATCGACAAAATTATCCAGAAAATATTGATGCTCCCATCTGTAGAGCCCCTCGTCGTAACCTTCGGAAATTTTCAGGCCGGCGGGAAGCCCGGCCAGCGGAAAGCGGTGCAGGCGGTGAATTTCCGAAAGTGCTGCCAGATAAAAACGGCGCCGCTTGTGCCACGGCAACGTCCTGAGCATGTAAAAATCAACCTCTCCTGCATCTTCCAGCAAAAGGAAGCGCTGTCTGTGATCAAAGGCGATAATCCGCGGTACGGGCACATGCAGGTCATTGAGGAAACGGTTGATCTCCACCCAGTAGGCGTTTTCCTGTGTCTCGACACCGTAGGCCATGAAAATGAAATTTCTGCCGTCTTTAAGCAGCACGCGCGAATAGGTCCGGTCGGAACCGCCCTTATCGATCGGCCTGAGCCTGAACTCCACAAAGCCCAGATGATCGCTTAAAAATTTTTCTATTTCTTTTTCCATCCGTTCCGAGTTCTTTTACCGGTTTGCATCATACAGGCCCTTTTGCAGCCTGTTGTATTCTTCGGGAGTACCGACATCGTGCCAGATGCCGCCGTCGATAACAACGCCGCCTATGGAGCGGGGGTCATTTCTGATGCTTGCAATAAGCGGCATGACGATCGATTCGGTTTTGCCTGCTTCCAGATGCCGCAAAAAGGACCGCTCAACGATGTAAATGCCTGCAAAAAGGCAGCTTTGCACGCCGGGACGACGCAGTATGTTTCTCATATCGCAGATAAATCCGTCGGAGTCAATATTCACGTTTTGCAGCGGCCCGTGGCTGCGCAAAGCGAGCGTGACCTCGGTGCCCAGCCCGAAGTGTCTCCCGATCAATGCCGGCAGAGGCAGGCTGGTAATGATATCACCGTTATAGACGATGAAGCGCTCGTCGTTTGCCAGCAGGTCCTCAATATTTTTGATGCCGCCTGCCGTGTCCAGAAGCACCGGTTCGTGGCGCAGGATAATCGGTATGCCCCGCCAGTTTCCTTCGGGGAAAGCCTCCGTATATTTTTCCGGGCGGTGATGTGTGTTGATAATGAACCTGCGGACGCCGATGCCGTGCAGATGTTCCATCGCGTAGGTAATAATCGGCCGGCCGCCCACGGGCAGAAGCGGCTTGGGCGTGTCTCCGGTCAGGGGCATGAGTCTGGTGCCCAGTCCGGCGCCCAGGATGAAAGCGGATTTGATCGTTTCTTTATCCATTTTTCTTTTTTCCGTAATCCGGATTTATCTTCACCAGCGCCGTGACAATGAAACCGGGAATCGTCGTCAGCAAAATCCAGTAGTAGAAATTGATATAGCCCAGCTTTTCTTGTATCCAGCCGCTCATCATGGAAGGAAGCATCATGCCCAGCGCCATGATGCCTGTGGCGATGGCGTAAAAGACGGTTTTGTACTCGCCTTGTGAAACCATGATCATGTACATTGTATAAGCGGTGAAGCCGAAGCCGTAACCGAACTGCTCGACGGCCACGGCCCAGCCTATGAACCAGATGCTTTGCGGCTGCGCGTGCGAAAGATACACGAAAATGAGATCCGGCAGGTGCATGATGATCACCATCGGCCACAACCAGAATTTGAGGCCGTTGCGGTAAATGACATAACCGCCCAGAAGCCCCCCCAGCATCAGAGCCGCCACGCCGACAGTCCCGTATATCCAGCCGACGTCGGCGGTGGAAAGCCCCAGGCCGCCTTTTTCCCTGGCGTCAAGCAGAAAGGGGGCGACCATTTTGACAAGCTGAGCCTCGGCAAAGCGGTAAAACAAAAAGAAACAGATGATGACAACGATGTCTTTGCGACGGAAAAATAGCGTGATGATGCGGAAATATTCAGCAAGAAGGCTTCTGCCTTCGGCCAGGGACGCCGGGCGGTCCGTTGCCGGGCAGGGGAGAATAAAAAAATGATAAAGACACAAAGAAAGAAATACGGCTGCCAAAACCATAAAAGTTATCGACCAGGCACAGGCGACCGGATAGCCGTTTTTTTGCAGTATGCCGGCCAGGACGACGAGCCCGCCTTTGGAGGCGATGGTGGCCACGCGGTAAAAGACAGTGCGTACGCCGACAAATGCCGCCTGCCTGGGTGTGTCGAGCCCCAGCATATAAAAACCGTCGGCGGCGATGTCGTGTGTGGCGGAGGAAAAAGCCATGATCCAGAGAATCGCCAGCGTGTAGCGGACAAAATCCGCCGCCGGAAGGGTCAGGGCTACGCACGCGAAGGCCGCGCCGATGACGAGCTGTGTGAGAATAATCCAGTATCGTTTGGTGCGGAAAAGATCGACAAAAGGGCTCCACAGCGGCTTGATCACCCACGGCAGGTAAAGCCAGCTTGTGTAAAGGGCGATGTCCGTGTTGGAAAGGCCCAGGTTTTTATACATTACGACGCTCACGGCCATGACGATCATGTAGGGGATGCCCTCGGCGACGTAAACGGAAGGCACCCACAGCCAGGGGTTGCGCTTTTCATTACTGGGTGCGGCTTTTATGTCGTCGTTTTCGCCCATCAAAATCCTTTGTCGGTCCTTTGAGTTTGTTTTTCGTTTAGATATCGCGTACGGTCAATAGAGCTTTTGCAAAACCGCACCCGGAAAATAGTGAGCCAGAATTTCTTCCGCCTTAAATCCTTTGGCCGCCATTGAAGCCGCTCCGATCTGGCAAAGCCCGACGCCATGCCCCCAGCCCCCGCCGTCGAAGGTAAAGCGTGAAATTGTTTCGTCCTCGTTCAGCCCGACCGTTATCACAAAGGCGCTCGACAGCAGATGTGTCGGTGACAGCCAGCGGCGGATTTCCAGCTCCTTGCCGACGGTCACCGTGCGCAGGGACCCTTCGATTCTGAGGCGGCTGACTCTTCCCGAAGGGCCGCGCGCAAGCACTTCGAGGCGGCGCAGCTTGCCGAAGTCGATACCGGATTTTTCCTTTAAAATGCCTTCGAGTTCCTCTGACGTATAAACCACACGCCAGCGGAAGAAATTTTCCGTTTCCAGGTCGAACGAAGGAAGAATGGTGCGCAGGAGCGCCTCATCGATTGTGTTGCAGTAAGCGGCGGGTTTTGAACTCAGCCACGCTTCGGCATCTGCTTGAGTGATGACAGGGGGATGTTCGTCCGGGCCGTCGGTGATGCTTGCAAGACAGGTAGATGAAGCATCTTCCCAAGCCGTGGCAAAGACTTCCGTTCGTCCGCCGCAACATTTGCTGTAGCGCGCGTCGCAGATGTGATCGCCGCTTGTCAGAAACACGCCGCGCGTTTCCTTGATTGCCCGTGCGACGTTTCTCGAAATGATCCGTGTGATGCCCTGGTAACGCTGGCAGTGGTCGTCGGCGCAGACATCGAACCCTTCGTGGTCGTTGACATCCTGCCAGACGCTGATTTCGTCTTCGCCCCTGAGCTGCGCGGCACGCGGCATCTTTTTCTTTTCCAGCATGGCGGCAAGCCAGCTGCGTGCGGTAACGGCCTGAACCTTGAGAAACTCCGCAGGCGCTTCGGCCGACATTTCCGATGAAATGACCGAGGCCAGGTAGTCTTCCAGGCCGGTCAGATTGAAGATGGAAACGGTGCTGTCCGGGCCTGCTGCAAGCACGATGCCGCCGCAAAACGAGAGGGTCTGGAGGCGTTCCCAGTGAAACCGGATGCCGATGCGCATGTTCGTGATGCTGAAAAAAGCGTTTGTCGGGTCGGCGGGGAAAAGCGATATTTCTTTTGCTCGCGCCAGAGTCCGACCGCTTCGGTCCCTGAGGATGACCGTGGCATCTTCCCCGCCCGCCGCGCTGAGCTGTTTCTTTTTTCCGTGTCCGGAAAAGGGGGGGTAGGCGCCGTAGAGAGACACAGCCGTTCCATGGGAATCCTGAACGAGGGCGACTTTGATTGTAGGTTCGCTTGTGATCATACAGCCATCCACACGTGAAGATGTTTTTTTCTAGTGGCAATGAATGCATATGTCAAGAAGGTTGTCTATTAAAGGGCCGGTAAATGTCGCCGGTGCTGTGCCGCACGGGCGCGTCGCAGATGAAATGATGTATGACAAACGATGGACAGCAAACTTATCACTTGAATATGATTCATTTATCATATATGTGAGTATGAAAAAACGGTGGCTGGTGTATGGCATTTGTCTGGCCCATCGGTGGAGGAAAAGGCGGCTCGGGAAAGAGCTTCCTCACCAGTTCCTTGGGGAGGCTTTCCGCCAAAGCGGGCAAAAAAACCCTGATCATTGATCTGGATCTGGGCGCCGCGAATCTGCATACACTGGTCGGCGTGCCTTACCCGGAAAAAGGATTCTCCGATTTCCTCCAGAAAAGAATACCCCTTTTGGAAGACACGGTCATCAAAACCCCTTTTGAGAATCTCTTTCTTATCAGCGGCGCCCGCGACAATTTCGACATCGCCAATCTGCCTTACGCGCAGAAAATGAAAACGCTGCGTGCCATCGCGAAGCTCGACTACGACCGTATCCTGCTGGATCTGGGCGCAGGCACTTCCTTTAACACGCTCGATTTTTTCTTAATCTCGCAAAACGGTATTTTTATTACCACGCCGGAGCCTACCTCCATTGAAAATGTTTATCGCCTGATCCGCTCCATTTACTTCCGGCTCATTCGCTACTGTTTTACGGCGCCGGAGTTCAAATCGCTGGGGGAGGAAATTGAAAACAGATTCGGCGAGGGGGCGGCCAACCGGCCAGATACTATAATGAACGCGGTCGCGCTGCTGCACCCGGACAGGTATGAAAAACTGCAAGACGAGCTGGCCTCGTTTCGTTTCAAGCTGGTCATCAATCAGATGCGCCGCTACGACAATGCCTCCCTGGGGCCGCAGATCGGCAGGATGGTCGAAAAGCATCTGGGGCTGCATCTGGAGTTTGCCGGCAACGTGGCCTATGATGACCATGTTCATGATGCGATCTGCCAGCAGGCGTCTTTTGTCGATCGCTACCCATATACGAAAACGGCGCTGGATCTCAAAGAGCTCAGCCGTCAGATTGTCGAGCATGCAGGCAGGCAGCTGTCGCTGCGTGATATATAGGGGACGGCGTCCGCGCCGGCCGGGATATTTTCCGGGGGAGGGGGAGTACAGGAAATGCCTAAAAACTTTGAAAGGATGAATTATTATGAAATGCTCGATATCGGGCCGGCGGCGGCTGCGTTTGAAATAAGACACGCCTATAACGCAGCACGGCAGATTTACGCCAGCGGGTCGTTGGTGAGCTACTCGTTTTTTTCGGGAGAGGAAAGGGAAAAAATACTTTCTCTTATTGAAACTGCCTACCAGACGCTGATTAACGAAGGCACGAGAAAACAGTACAATGAGGAACTGGTCCGCAGGGGAGAACTTGAGGTGAAAGACGATGCGTCCGCGGCGAAAAAAACGATGGGCATCTTTGACATTAAACGCGGCCCCTGCACTATGGTGACCCTGCCGGGGCGTGATGTATTAAAGGATAAAATCGAGCGCAGTGAGACTATCGGCACGATTTTGCAGCAGGAGGATATTTACGGAGCCGATTTGAAAAAGATACGTACGGAGCTGGGGGTGGAGCTCGAACATATCGCGCAGATGACCAAAATTCGGGTTGATTATTTGAAGCACATTGAAGAAGATGCTATAGGTTTCCTGCCGGCGCCTGTTTTTCTCAAAGGATTTCTGAAGTCCTACCTGAAATGCCTTTGCCTGGAGCCGGTGGAAGAAATAAGCGGCCGCTACATGGGCACGGTGGCGCGTTCAGGCGGCGGGTAGGGCTATTTACCGTTGAGGAGGAAAATATGCAGACAGACACAATTAAAACGGCCGGTGGTGACCTGGTCATCACTTTTCTGGGGCATGCGACACTGATGGCGTCCTTTGACGGCAAAACCATTCACCTCGATCCCGTCAGTGCTGAGGCGGACTACGCGAAGCTTCCTCAGGCGGATTTGATTCTGGTAAGCCATGACCATTACGATCACCTCGATCCGGAGGCGATTAAACTGATCAGAACGCCCGCGACGAAGATTGTCGGCAACCCCGATGTGGGCAGGCAGATTCCGGAGGCGATCGTTTTGAAAAACGGCGAGTCACAAATCGTGGAGGGTCTGAAGATTGAGGCAGTCCCTGCCTATAACATCAAACACGAGATGTCTCCGGGCAAGCCTTTTCACCCCCGGGGGATCGGTAACGGTTATGTGGTGACCTTCGGCGACAAGCGTGTTTATTTTGCCGGCGACACGGAAAATGTGCCTGAAATGAAACAACTGGCGGATATCGATATCGCCTTTCTGCCGATGAATCTGCCTTACACGATGACGCCGGAAATGGTGGCTGATGCCGCCTTGATGTTCAGACCTAAAGTCCTCTACCCGTACCATTTCGGAGAGACGGATACTTCAGAACTTGTTTCACTGCTCGAAGACGAGAAAGATATCGAAATCCGCATCCGGAAAATGAAATGAGGCTCAAAAAGGCAATGCTGCAGTCAGCCGCAGGACAGTTGTTGGAAGTTGCCTGACAAACACCATTTATTTTCGTGTAATGCCGGCCGGCTGTACTGACGCTCCGGCGGCTTTTTCACAGTCGGCCTCACCGTCTCTGGATTTTAATATCCGCCTTCCGGGCGGCATCCGCCGGACGGGAGGTTGCGGTTGACGGATCGTCCACCTTTCGTACTATCTATCGTTTGAATCCGGATAAAAAGTGTGTTAGGTGACCTCAAATATCTGAATTATCAGCTTTGTCGCGGAGTTTGGCATATGAGTGTCTATGAATATGTGGCGCTGGATAATAAGGGGCGTGAACGCAAGGGTTTTGTGGACGCCACCGGAGTTTCCGCGGCCCGCCAGCAGCTGCGTGAAAGCGGGATTTATCCTGTGAAAATTTATCCCGCGCGGGAGAAGAAAAAAACATCCTTTTCCGCTGCGATGGAAATCAGTTTTCTGCAGAAGGTTTCTCCCAAGGAAGTTTCCATGTTCACCCGCCAGCTTTCCACCCTTCTGGGGGCGGGCATCCCTCTGGTGCCCTCCTTTTCCGTTTTGCTGGCGCAGACTAAAAACCCGCTTTTGCAAAAAATCCTGGCGCAGATCCGCGCCGATCTCACGGAGGGAAAAAGTCTGACGGCCGGCCTGGAAAATTATCCCAATGTTTTCCCGCCTTTTTACATCAACATGGTCAAGGCGGGCGAGGCATCCGGGACGATCAATCTCGTGCTGGAGCGTCTGGCGGATTTCAGCGAAAACCAGCAGGAACTGATGAACAAAATCCGTTCCTCTCTGGCTTATCCTCTGATTATGCTGCTGGTCGGTTCTTTAGTCATTTTTCTGCTGATGACTTTTGTCGTTCCGAGAATCACGGAGATCTTTTCGGACATGAGGCAGACGCTGCCTCTGATCACCGTCATCCTGATCAGGACCAGCACTTTTCTGAAATCTTTCTGGTGGCTGATCATTCTTGTCGTTGTCGTAGGCGTGTTCGCCTTCAAGTACTTGACGGCGGGTACGGAAACAGGCCGCCGCTACTGGGACGCATTTTGCCTCAAAGCGCCGGTCTGGGGGACGGTAAATCTTAAAATCGCCATCGCGCGCTTTACGCGCACACTGGCGACTCTTTTGCAAAGCGGCGTGCCGCTTCTGGCCGCGATGGACATTGTCCGAAACGTAGTGAATAATGTTTATATCGGAGAGGCCATCACTGCTGTAGGCAAAGAGGTCGAAGAAGGCCAGTCGCTGGCCGGCCCTCTGGCCGCAAGCGGCATGTTTCCGCCGATGGTCACGGAAATGATCGCCGTCGGGGAACAGACCGGGTCTCTGGAAACAATGCTCAACAGGATTGCCGCGTCTTATGAAACGGAAGTGCAATCCGATATCATGGTGATGACGTCGCTTTTGGAACCGGTGATGATTCTGGTGATGGGGCTGATTGTCGGCTTCATTGTTTTTTCGATATTGTTGCCGATTTTTGAGATGAATCAGATGGTGAAGTGACGGCTTTGTAAAAACGCCATATACGACGTTGCGCTTCGTTTCTTGTCGTTGCGACGTACAAAGAGTACGTCTCACTTCTCGACACTTGCGCGCCTTGTCTCTGACGCTTTTACAAGGCCGTCAACGATAGCTATGATAAAGGAGCTGGACATGAGAATTGAAAAAGAACATGAAAACAAACAGGCGGGTTTCACGCTGATTGAGCTGATGGTGGTGATCGTCATTTTGGGACTTTTGGCGGGATTGATTCTGCCGCGTTTTATCGGACAGTCCGACACGGCCAGACAGCAGGCGGCGCGGACGCAGATGGCCCTTCTGGAAAGCGCGCTCAAACTCTATAAGCTCGACAATGGCAGCTACCCGTCAACGGAGCAGGGGCTCAAGGCGCTGGTAGAGCCGCCCACGGTGGGCAATCTTCCTAAAAACTGGCGCAAGGGAGGGTACCTGGAAAAGGGGAAGGTTCCCAAAGACCCGTGGAAAAATGATTTTGTCTATGTCTGCCCCGGCAGTCATAGCGACTTCGACATAACGTCTTTAGGGGCGGATGGTGAACCGGGTGGCGAAGATGCGGATATGGACATCAATAACTGGGATGTTGATTAACTTAAACCGGATGAGCATGCCGCGAACAGTTCCTGCCGCCGGCTTTCCGCATATAAAAAATCTTGCAGCGGTCCGCCGCGCTTTTTCTTCCCTTTTCGGATGCCCGGCAAAAAACAGGGGATTCACCCTGATGGAACTTTTGATTGTCATCGCGCTCATCGGGGTGACACTGGTTTTTGCCGTGCCGACGACGAGGGAGGCGCTCACGGTCAACAGTCTCAAAAAAACGACCAGGCTGCTTATCGGCCTGGAGCGCCAGTTGCGCTCAGAAGCTGTTCGCGACCAGATGGACTATATCCTTGTTCTGAATATTTCCGAGGGCAGCTACTACGTGATGAACCCGGACATGACGCCGGAAAAACTTTTGGAAGTTGAAAAAAGGGCTCAGAAACTGCCCGACGGCATCGTTATCCGGGATGTCGTCAAGCATAAAAACGAGAAAATCACACAAGGTAAAGTTGAAATAAAATTCGCCAAAAACAATACCAGCCCGCCTTTGGTCATTCATCTGGCGCACGATGACGAGGCGATGACGCTGGTTGTCAACCCCTTTTTGGGAGTGACGGCCCTTTATGACCGCTACGCCGAGATTTCCATGGATGACGGCCTGGGCCGCGACACGTCGAACTAGCGAGAGGAAAGATGCGCGAACAAAACCGCGGATTCACACTGCTTGAGGTGATGGTGGCCATGTCCATCATGGCCATCGGTCTGGTGGCGGTCTTCCAGATGCAGTCGCAGAGCATTTCCATGTCCACCGAAGCGCGCTTCCAGACCACGGCATCTTTTCTGGCCCAGAGCAAAATGGCGGATCTGGAAGCTTTGAGCGTGCTGGACAACCGGACGGAAAAAGGTGATTTTTCTCCCGACCATCCCGACTACGGCTGGATGCTGACTGTTACCGACACACAGATTCCCAAGCTCAAGATGGCGGAGGTGACCGTTTTTAACCGATGGTTTGAAAACGGCGGGACATATCAGTTGATTCTCTACAAAATGAGCGGGATGTGACTCATGCCGGCCCTTGACAGTCGTCGCCTTGCCGCGTCGCGCGGCTTTACACTGCTGGAAATCATGATCGCCGTTTTTATTCTAGGGGTGGTGCTCACGACGATCTACGCCGCATATACAGGAACGCTCCGGGTGATCAGAGACATAGAGGATGAATCAGTCATTTATAAAATGGCGCGCATTACGCTCGACAGAATGACCAAAGACCTGGTGTCGCTGCAACGTTTTGAAGGCAAGTTTTTTTTGCACTCCGAAAGAAAGGCAATCGGTGTGAGTGAATTCGGGTCGTTGACCTTCTGGTGTGCGTCCCATCTTGTTTTTGAACAAGACGAGCTTCCCGGCGCTCCCGCCTCAATCACGTATTTTGTGAAGCGGGGCAAGGAGGGAGAGTTTTCCCTGTGGCGCTCCGACGTCCTGGAGGCGAGGCCTTCCGTGGAGGACAAGACGGATCGGGGTGTGATCATCTGCCAGAATATTCAGGGATTCGATTTCAGATTTTTTGATGAGTCCGGCAGGCAATATGACCAGTGGGATACAAGGTCGTCATCTACACAAAAAGACAAGCCGCCGGCCATGATGGAAATAGACCTGATCATGGCAAACGGCACAGACCCGGAAAAACCCTACAAGTTCACGACGAAAATATTTTTCCCGGTGAGGAAATGAAAAAGGGCGGAAACATTTTAAAAAACCAGTCCGGTATCGCGTTGATTACAGTGATCCTGATCGTCAGTGTGCTGGCGGCCGCCGCCCTGGAGCTCAACCGCTCTACCCGCAACGATATTTATGATGCGGCCAATTTAAGCGACGGCATCCGTCTGTCTTATATTGCCAAGTCCGGCTTCTACGGGGCGGCGGCCCTGCTGGCGAATGCCCGAAATGACTATGAAACGCTCCGCGATGACTGGGCGCAGTCAGAAACCTTTTCCGCCCAATCCGCTTCCCTGTTTCCGGATGGACACTTTATTGTGCGTATCGAGGATGAAAAAGGGAAAATACCTCTCAATAAACTGGTGGACGGAGGCGCGGTCAATGCGGATATTAAGGAAATGCTGTTGAGGCTCCTGGCGCTTCCCGAGTTCGAGCTCAGTCCGCAGGAGGGCGCGGAAATCGTGGACTCGATCATTGACTGGATCGACGAAAATGACGAGATATCAGGAAGGGGAGCGGAAAGCTCCTACTATGCCTCTTTGCCCGTTGCCTATGCCGCGAAAAATGGGCCTTTGGATTGCATTGAGGAATTGCTTATGATAAAAGGCATTTCAAAGGAAGTGTTTGTCGGAACAGGCAAGAAACCCGGCCTGATACAATGCGTTACGATCTATGGAACGGGCGCCGTCAATATTAATACCGCGCCCGGACCGGTTCTGCGGGCCCTGTCTGAACACCTGACCGCTGAGCTGGCCGACAAAATGGATGAATATCGACTGAGTCCGGGAAACGATCTGTCGTCGGTCACCTGGTATAAAAATGTAGCCGGGATGGGGGATATAACAATCAAACCGGAACTGATCGAGATGGTGAAAAGCAACTATTTCAGAATTTACTCAATCGGAATGACCGAAGGCATGGAGCAATCCGTAAGCGGCGTGGTGCAAAGATCGCCTTTTCAGGTTATGAGCTGGAGGCTCGAATAATGGCGGAACCGGTTTTAGGTCTCGATATCGGATCGGACAGTGTCAAAGGAGTGCTGGCGCTGCGCAAGGGGCGGGCCGACCTGCGCGTGATCGCAGCCGAGATAGTACCCCTTGCCGAAGGCGTCGATCTGGAGGCGGCCCTGAAAAAAATGGCTGAAGTTTTCCGGCCCGCGGCGCCGTCGGGTATCGAATGCGTGGTGTGTCTTCCCCCGTCGGATGTAATGTACCGGCAGGTTCAACTGCCTTTCCGCGATGAAAGTAAAATCAAAAAAGCCCTGCCTTTTGAACTGGAACCTTTGCTGCCTCTGCCGGTGGACGAGGTTGTCGTGGACTATGTCCATCTTCCTGAAAACGCCCTGCTGGCGGCGGCCATCGGAAAAGAAAGAATCCGCGGCATCATCGGTATGGTCGAAGCACATCTGGGCAATGTGGCGCTGATCGACATTGCCACCGCCTCACTGGCGCTTCCCCTTTTGGGAAACAAACATACCGCGGAAGCGGGCATATTGCTGGACATAGGCGCCTCCTCCACATTCGCGGTTTTCTATGAGCAAAACGTAATGGTTCAGATCCGCTCGTTTGTTTTCGGCGGCAACACCATCACGTCCGCTCTGGCCCAGGATCTGTCGTGCGAAACGGTCGAGGCGGAGCGGATAAAAATCAACTCGATTTTCGGGGCGAAAAGCTGGGATAAGCATTCCACCCAGGCGAAAGCCTTCTGCCGCCAGTTTTGCATTTCACTCAAAAGCACAGTGGAATTCATGCTCCTCAACAAGACGCTGCGCAGCGCGCCGGCTAAAATTACCGTAACCGGCGGCGGGTCGCTTTTCCAGCCCCTGCGCGATGAGCTGGAAAAGACCTTTACCGTGGAAATCACCGACTACCAACCGCCGGGTGGTCTGGAAATCGACCGGAAGATACGCATGTCCTATCAGCCGCCGGTTATGAACACGGCGCTGGCCGCAGTGAAAAGATCCTTCAGTACAGTGAAGTCCTTCAACTTCAGGCAGGGGGAATTCGAGTACCGCCGCGGCTTCGGCAGTTTTAGCAGGCAGTTCAGGAAATGGGCGGTTGCGGCGGCAGCCGTTATCCTGCTTTTCGGTGTGCATCAGTTTCTTGACTACCGCCTGCAAAGCGCGCAGGCCGCCTCGTACAAAAATCAAATCAATGCGATTTTTAAAAAATATCACCCCGAAGCTCAGGTTGTTATAGATCCGGTGGCCCAGTTGCGCAGCAAGCTGGAAGAAGATAAAAAAACATACGGGCTGGGTGAAGGCGGCCGGGGGGCTACCGTCCTGACTATGTTGAAGGATGTATCCGGGCTGGTCGCGCCCGGTCTGGACATTGTGGTCACCCACTTGTATTACGAAAAGGCAGTGATGATCATTAAGGGAGAAGCGGGCAGGATGGACGATGTCACCGCCGTAAAAAATGAACTGGAGAAATCGAAACATTTTAAAAATGTTTCGATCGGATCGACTTCACTGGTGCGGGAAGGGTCCCGGGTCAATTTTGACCTGAGAATGGAAGTGCAATGATTAAAACATACTGGGATTCTTTAGACAGCCGCCAGCGCTATATCGCCGGCTTCGGGATGACTTTCGTCATTGTGGTGCTGGCCTGGGTGTTTGTCGCTTCCCCCCTGTGGGAAGCAAAAGCTAAAATGAAAAAATCCATCTCCTCGAATTCGAGAAAACTCGCCGAGATGGTCATAATTGACGAGGCTTTTGCCGACCAGGAGGCTCAGATTGCGAGGATTAAAACGGTTTTGGCCTCACGCCATGATTTCACGCTGTTTTCCTATCTGGAAAAAAAAGCGCTGGCTGCGCGGGTGAAGGGCAGCATCAGACAGATGAACTCCATGCAGGGAACGAAATCAGCGTCCTTTGAGGAGTCCCTCATTGATATGAAACTGGACCGACTGACGATCAGGCAGTTGATGGAATTTTTGTATCAGGTTGAATCACCCGACGAGATGGTCAAAATCAAGCGGATAACGATCGACAAGATGAAGGAAAGCCCGGAATACATAAGCGCCCAGGTCCTGGTGGCTTCATACACGCCGGCTGTTTCCCGGACGGGGGGAATGTAGCCGATGAAGCGTGTCTGGAAAAGCAAGATTTTATGGTTCACCGTTTACACTGTGTTCATCACGTGCGTCTTTTTATATTTGCTTTTCCCCTCGGAGCTGGTCAGGCCGAAGCTGGAGGCGGCTGTTTCGTCGCGTGCATTCGCGTTCAAAACCATGTCCCTGCAGCCGTCCCTGCCTTTCGGCGTCAAGCTGGGGAGGCCTTCCGTTTACGCACCTCCGTCATCGCCGGAGGCGGTTTTTCAGGGGAAATGGTTTGACGCTCAGTTTCTCCCCTGGAGTATCTTTCAAAAAAGCAGACAGATACGCTTCAAGGGCGAAGCCTACACAGGCAGATTCAGCGGCCGCGCCGGTCTGCTGACCCGGGGTGATGCCTGCTCGCTGGCCGAAGGCCGGATCACTTTCCAGGGGATCGATCTGGCCTCTTATGGGGGGGCGGCCCTCCCCGTGCTGCGCGGCGTCAGTGGAAGCCTCAAAGGGAATATTTCGTATGATTCAGGCCGGATCAAAGGTGGCGGGCCCTCGGGGAAAATGTATGTTTACCTGACCCGCGGCGCCTATCTTCTGCCGGAGCCGTTTCTCGGCATGACTCACCTGGAATTTGATCGCGGCGAAGTCCGGGCCGAGATGCAAAACGGGAGCGTCATGGTGGATAAGCTCGAGGCTTACGGGCAGCAGATGAACTGCTTTTTGAGCGGCGATATACAACTGGCCGAGCCGGTGCAGATGAGCCGGCTGAATCTGAAGGGAACGCTGGAAGTTGCCGGAAACTCTAAAGTAAAAATGAATATTACGATCGGCGGGACTCTATCCAGGCCGACATTGCGCTACATATAGAACGTGACCGTTTACAGGAATCGGGTATGCAGGCAAGAATCGAACAAATCATAACAGGGCTGACCGGCCGGGCATCGGGCTTTACGGCGGGTTTTTCCGTATCCGCAGGCACGATTCAGATTGTCCTTGCGCTTGTCGTGATAACCGTTGCCTCTTGCCTGACGGTGGGCATCCTTTACAAGATTGCCGGCCTTCAAATGACTGTTCGGGGGAATACGGTAAAAGAGCGTGTCGCTTTCTTTGCGCCGCAGGCATACCAAAGAGAGCCGCTTGCAAACTATAATGTCATTGCCGAGCGCAATATTTTCCATACGACGATGGATGCGATTGCCGACAAAGACGCGGAAATTATGCTGCCGACGGAGGAATACACGGCCTTCGACCTTAAAGGAACGATTGCGGTGGATGAGAATATCGGCTACGCGATTGTGGAAGAAAGAGGCAAAGGCAGCCAGAAGCTCTATCGTATCGGTGAGATGATCGGTTCGGCCAGGCTGATCCGCGTGACGCGCAAAGCGGCAATTTTAAACAGTGACGGGCGAGATCTGGTGATGAAAATAAAAGAGCCGGAGGCAGACTCTTCCCGCGGCAGACTCAGCAGCCGGGCGGGTCTGCATCAAAACGCCATTGCCGTAAGCAGGGAGGAAGTGACCCAAACCATGGGAGATCTCAAAACCATCATGAGCCAGGCGGTCGTCAGGCCCTATCTGGCCGACGGCGCCCAGCATGGCTTCATTATTTCCAATATCGTGCCCGGCAGCCTTTACGAACGGCTGGGGCTGAAAAACGGTGATGTCGTCACCAGCGTTAACGGCACAGAGTTGACCGGCGTCGATGACGCGATGCAGTTGGTCAATACCATGCAGTCCGGCGGAGATATATCCGTCAGTCTCCTGCGCAACGGCGCCAACGAGACGCTGAACTATTCTTTTCGCTAGGGAGCCCGCAAGGGATTAGATTTATGTATGCCGCGTATTTCGGATTGAAGGAAAACCCGTTTAAGCTGTCACCGGAGCCTGCCTACCTGTATTTGAGCCGGCAGCATCGCGACGCGCTCAACTACCTGATATACGGCATCCAGGAAAAAAAGGGCTTTGTCCTTATTTCCGGTGAAGTCGGCATGGGTAAAACAACCGTCTGCCGGACGCTGATGAATCATTTGCTCGAAGACTCTGTGGAGACGGCCCTGATTTTCAATACAGCCGTTTCTGAAATGGAGCTTTTACAGACCATTGTTGCGGAATTCGGCATTCGCGTCGATCCCGGCGCCGCTTCCAGAAAGACGTACGTTGACGCGCTCAACCGCTTCCTGCTTGCAACTTATGTTCACGGCAAATACGCTGTTTTGCTGATTGACGAGGCGCAGAATCTCACGCATGCGGTGCTCGAGCAGATCCGGATGCTCTCCAACCTGGAAACTGACGGGGAGAAGCTGTTGCAAACGGTGCTGATCGGCCAGCCGGAACTGCGCACGATGCTGACTTTGCCGGCCCTGCGGCAATTGAATGAAAGAATAACCGTCCGGTGTCATCTGAGCCCCCTTCCGCAAGATGATGTTACAGGCTACATCGGCCACCGGCTGCGCATCGCCGGGGGGCCGGGTCGGCTACGCTTCACGCAGAGGGCCTATGATCAGATTTATCATTTTTCAGAGGGCATCCCGCGGCGCATCAACGCGCTTTGCGACCGTGTGCTTCTGATTGCCTACGCGAAAGGCGATTCCGTCATCAACCACCGTATGATCCGCGAGGCGGCAAGCGACATAGGCAATGACTATTTTCAAAAAAACACATCCGGTATCAGAAGATTCTGGCACAGGATGACCGGATAACAAAACACAGGGCGGCTTGGCCCGGAGTAACCTATGAGCTACATAAACGACGCGCTGCGCAAAGTGCAAAAAGAAAAAGGTTCTGATTACGCGTCTTGCAGCGATACCATATTTGATGAAGCTCAAAGGCCGCCTGCCCGCCCGTCACTGGCCCCGCTTGCCGTAGGTGCGGGGATTGTTTTGCTTGTGGCCGCCGTGAGTGCCGCCTGGTGGTGGGTGGATACCAGAAATACGCAGGCGCCCCCGCCCGCGCAGATCGTGCATGTTCCGCCGGTTGTGCCTGAGCCGTCCGCTTCGGTGACGGGTGCACAGCCGCAGGCCGAGCAGGATGCGGCAGGCGTGCAAACAGAGGTTTCAGCCGATGTCGTGCCGGAGGCTCAGACCGGACTTGCGGCGGCCAAAGAGGTTTTGGCGCAGGCGCCCGAACAGGAAAAAAAAGCGGCTCCCGTTACGAGTGCTGAAAAAAGCCCACAGGTAAAGTCAACACCTGTAAATCTCAAAGTGATTTATGAACGCGCGCTCAAGGCGCACCGTGAAGGAAAACTGGCCGAAGCGGCCGGCCTTTACCGGGAAGTCATCAAGGCTGACCCGCAGCATGTTTCCGCCTGGAACAACCTGGGGGTGGTCCGTATGAACGAGAAAAAATATGGGATGGCCGCCGGCAATTTTCATGAGGCACTGAAGATTCAAGGCGATTATGCCGATGCTCATTATAATCTTGCTTGTCTTTATGCCCGGAAAAGTGATACAAAGCAAAGCCTCCATTACTTGAAGAAGGCAATAGGCGCGAATCCGGAAGCGAGGCGATGGGCACGGCAGGATCGTGATTTTGCACCCCTTGCCGGGCTGACGGAATTTCGTCAACTGACGGGGGCAGAGGATAATTAAAATGAAGGTTTTCCGCCACTTTTTTAAAACAGCTCTTGTGATGCTTACGATTGCGGTATTGCTGGCGGCAGGTTTTGCGCTTCCGGCAGGCGCCGCGCGCATCGATGACGGCCAGGACGGTATCATCGATATCCGCCCTGACGCGCCTGAAAATACAGCCGCGCCGGAAGCCGCGGTCGCATTGCCTGCCGGAGACAAAGGTCCGGAGCTCTCCGCCGTAAAACCGGCAGAGGCAAAGGCCGCGAAAAAAACGTCTCCGGCGGCGCGCGAGACGGTTGAGGAGAAGTATGTCACTCTCGATTTTGATAACGTCAACATTGAAGTGTTCGTAAAATTCATCAGCGAGCTGACGGGTAAAAATTTCATTATCGACGAAAAGGTGAAAGGCAAAGTCACGATCTTTTCGCCCAAAAAAATCCCGCTGCGTGACGTTTACAAAGTGTTTCTGTCCGTTCTGGAAATCAACGGATACGCCACCGTGCCGGTCGGCAATATGGTCAAAATCGTTCCTTCCATGCAGGCGCGGGAAAAAAGCGTGGAGACCCGCTTTGCCCGGGAGGCCCGTGACTCCGACGATCGGATGGTCACGCAGATTATCGCTTTGGAAAGAGCCAATCCCGACGAGGTCAAACGGGTGCTCGACCCGATTGTTTCCAAGACCAGCTCCGTTTTGTCCTACGCCCCGGCCGGCATGCTGATCATTACCGATTACCTGTCCAATGTCCGCAGGCTGCTCGGTATCGTCAAGGCCCTTGATGTGGAAGGGGCGGGCGATCAGATTACCTATCTGCCGCTGCAAAACGCGTCCGCGTCGGAGGTGGCCAAATCATTGTCGACCATTTTCCAGCAGCGTCGTCCCAATCTGACTCCGCTTCGCGTGGTGGCCGACCCGCGCACCAACTCCATAATTATTTTCGGCAGTGTCGCCGATACGGAAAACGTTCGTAAACTGGTGGGCATGATGGACGCGGACGTGCCGCGCGGAGAGTCCAATATACAGGTGTACCGCCTGCAAAACAGCATCGCCGAAGACCTGGCGAAAGTTCTCAACAGCATTATTCAGGAGACCGCCGCCGTCTCCTCCGCGGCAGGCTCAGCGCCAGGGGTGCCCGGCGCGCCGGTGCAAAGGGCGGCGGCGCCGGTTGTTTCCAGAAATGTTCAGATTGTTCCGGACAAGGCCACCAACACACTGGTGATTATGGCCGAGCGTGAGGACTATAAAATTCTGGAAAGCATTATCAAGCAGCTCGACGTGCCGCGAGCCATGGTTTACATTGAGGCGCTGATCATGGAAGTAAACGCCACTAAAGACTTCAAGCTGGGTGTGGAATGGAGCGGCGTGAAAGAAACAGGTCATTTTTCCGGTCTTGAGGGCAGCAAGTCAGCCGCTTTCGCCAGCTCCGGCACGGGCGTGCTTTCCTCTCTGACATCAACCGCGGTCACAGCCGGCACGCTTTTGGGATTGCCCCCCGGCTTTTCCATGGGTATTGTCGGTGCGGGCATTAAGATCGGGGATGTAATCTTTCCCTCTATCGGTGCGATGGTTCAGGCCTATAAAACAGACGCGGATGTCTCAATTTTATCCACGCCGCAGCTTATGACACTGGATAATGAAGAGGCGGAAATAAATGTCGGCTCGAATGTGCCGTATATTACCAAGCAACAGGACTCCACCACTTCCACCTTGGTAAATTACAACACATATGAGTATAAAGACGTGGGTGTGATCCTGAACATCACGCCACATATCAATGAGGAAGACTTTGTGCGTCTGAAAATATCCCAGGAGGTGACCAAGGTAACTTCCGGTGCGGAACAGGCAACACCGACCACATTGAAAAGAACCGCAAAGACAACAGTCGTCGTCAAAGACGGAGAGACCATTGTGATCGGAGGGCTGGTGGGGGACAGCACCGATGACGGAACCAACAAGGTGCCTTTTCTCGGTGAAATCCCTATTCTGGGCTGGCTTTTCAAGGCGCAGACGGTCAAGCGGGAAAAAACCAACCTGTATGTTTTCTTAACACCGCATATTGTCCGTACACAAAAAGAGGCGGCCCTGCTGTATCATGAGAAAAGAGATTCCATGGGTGAGGTTGTCGAAGGCGTCATTAAACTGAACGAGCGCAAGCAGGAGCTGTATCCGCGGCCGCCTCATCAGCCTGATGAAAGATCGCAGGCAAATCCATAAATATGAAGGCAGTTTTTTATGTCCACCATACTCAAAGCATTGAATGCCTTTGCGGGCATGAATAAAAATGCCGCCGCCCCGCAGCACAAAGCAGCTGTCTCCCTGGAGGAAAGGCTCATTGCCGCCGGCGTGCCCCCCGAAGTGCTGGCCGAGGCGGAAGCGGGCAACAAACGCAAAGGCGAAGCCGGTTTTTTCGAGTTTTTGACCCGCAAAAAAATTATTGATGAAATCAGTCTTTTATCCATTTTATCCGAGCATTTCAGTATTCCCTTCCACAGGGAGCTGCCGGTGGATAAAATAAATATCGGTTTTACGCAGTGCGTTCCCATCCACTATTTGAAAAAACACAAGATGGTCCCGGTCATTACAGATGAGCTGCAGACGATTGCCGTCAATGACCCGGTCAACTTTCAGCCGGCAGACGATCTGCGCCTGCTGCTGCAGAGGCAGGATCTGCCGATTACGCTGGCTCCTCAGGAACAGATCATGGCGGCCATCAATCTGTCCTATGATATGAGCCGCACTTCGGCCAAAGATTATTTTGAGGAGATCAATGAAGAGTCGGCCGATGATCTGATTTCGGAAATAAACGAAACAGACGACCTGCTTGACGAAACCAGTGACGCGCCGATAATCAAATTGGTAAATCTGCTCGTTTCCGGCGCCATCAAAGACCGCGCCAGCGACATACACGTAGAGCCCTACTCCAGTAATCTGAAAATCCGCTACCGCATTGACGGTATCTTATATGACATTCTCAATCTGCCGCGGCGCATTCAATCACCTTTGGTTTCCCGCATTAAAATCATGGCCAAGCTCAATATTGCGGAAAAGCGCCTGCCGCAGGATGGCCGGATAGAGTTAAAAATCGCCGACCGTCTGGTGGACGTGCGTGTTTCCATATTGCCCACCGCTTTCGGCGAGAGGGTGGTTTTGCGCCTTCTGGATAAATCTTCCAATATGCTGAAGCTGTCGGATCTGGGGATGCATGACGAGCGGATCAAAACACTGGCGCGCCTGATTAAATCACCGTACGGGATAATTTTAGTGACCGGCCCCACCGGCAGCGG